>Ga0306864_1000209_pt1 | contig 28301 bp, 29 predicted proteins | sample AntRauTorckE5430_FD_190448 | JGI IMG/M metagenome (GOLD analysis project Ga0306864, IMG submission 190448) | Saline lake microbial communities from Rauer Islands, Antarctica - Metagenome Torckler E5 #430 (v2) (version 2) | ecosystem: Environmental > Aquatic > Non-marine Saline and Alkaline >...
GGAATGCGCGCTGCTGCCTGCTGCTGCTTGTAGCTTGCTCCCAAAACAACGTGACAAAAATTTAGATCCTACATCCTACAAATAAAAATACAGTAACACACAAAGGGATACGCCCATCTATCACACCTCGTTTCTTTCAAATCCAAAGCAGCATCAGCATCATGTCCTTGGCTAAAGTCTTCGTAGATCTAAATGACGTTATGGATACAGTCATCAAGCTTGAAGGGAAATTAAATGATCAGGATTTCTTCAATGACATCAAAGAATTCGCAACAACAATGATGAATGGATTTACTCAAGCTACGGGTAAAGCTCTACATAGATTAAAGAAATCGAAACCGAGCGAAGACACAGTTAAGCAGATGGTGAAAGGAATCCCATCCTCGCTGTCCTACAAACATGGCGCCACCCAGCTCTTTCCTGTCCAGTCGGTGATGTGGAGCAGTCGCAGCGTCAAATATCTTCCTATTCTTGCAAAGGAAGGAATCAAACACAATGTTGGTGGTATAGACAAGCGTGGTGGATTGTTGACTGCTATTCCTAGGGAACTCAACCGGAGTACTCTACAGTGTCTTGTCAACCTTTACTCGACTTCGAATGCAATCACCTGTGATACATATCTTAATGCAATGAAGGAACTCAGGAAGGCTGACCTTTTAGTGAAAACAGATATCCAAAAGCTCCTACATCTTGCTTGCTATCCAGCAACGAAGATGCGGTTTGAATATCTTGCAGAGTGGGATCCAGATTCCTTGATGACTGGAACTTGCAAAGGTGTGCCATACATTCACCACATTATCAACACATCTAAAAGTCTTGCGTCGTTTACAATGTACCTCCGCACTTCTCTCAAATACTACCCGCGACAAATTGGATGTCTCTTTCAGAAAGACAGCGATGGTAAGACTGCCATCAAAAGTGCCATTGATAAGCATGGTACAGACAAGACATTCAAGGCTATACATGAGTGTATCCCTACAGACACAACACTACCGATCCTGCATCATGCCACGAAAGATGCGCCAGAATATGTCAACGACTTCTCCGTTCGCTATCCATCTGCAATATATCTTCGGGATGAAAATGGCAGATCATTTACACAAGCACAGCTGGCCGCAGGGACGAAGACCTTTGAGAATGACTGTTTATTATTCCTGAGATTATCAGATGGCGAGATTGCAGAGGTAGATCCTGTGACAAAGCAATACCCGTTCTTGACAGCTGCAACTGCCGGCACAGGTAATCTCTCGACTGTGTACTTTTTGCTTTCGAAAAATCCATCTTTGCTCGACCGCTATAGAGAGCAAGTTACTCGAGAGCGGACTGAAGAGCAAGAGGGGGCAAGTACACGGAAGAGGGCAAGGGAAGAACAAGGAGAATGAATGTGCTGCTGAAAGAAATAGCTGATTGAATAAATATTTAGAAGTGTTTCCTTTCCACATAATATTTCATATATACTTTTATTATTTCATTGTTTCCAAGGCAAAAGGTATACCTTGATTCAATTTATATGTGGCATAAAGTACATCATCTTTCAATGTCCACTTGATAGATGTTCTTGAGTTTGCTTTGGAGTTAAGAAAAAGAAGTATTTGGTTCTAGTAGATAAGATCATACTTCTTGTACACAAAGCATTCGTAAGGACCAATAGGATCGATCATCTCCTTCTTCGCCCTTTCTTTGTCTTGACGATTTTTTCTGCTCCGCTGCTTATGGAAATGTTGCAGAGTTTCACACACATTCTTGCGTTTTTATATCAAGATAGAACGGACATGGAGGTTGAAAGAAACAAGGCACTGAACACATTTGATGCTTTGAACATGCTGTTTCAAGGTGGAACCTGAGCGACGTTTCTTTTAGAATACAGTACCATGCATAGGCTCAAAGGACCCGTGGCGTGCTCAGTTCATTTCAACCGGAAATTTACTTAAAATTATTCATGTGGCTATCGAGCTATCGTCGCCGTTGTATTTGGCAAATTTTTACAAATTAATCCATGGAGATATTGCACATAATTTAAGTTGTATCATTGGTAGCGTGTTCTGCGTCTTTATTACTGCGCTATTATATTGCCGACGTCGTTGTTGTTTCTACTGGTTGTTGTTGTCGTCACCAATGAGCTATTGCCGTCGCTGGAGTTGGCGCTCTGCTGAGATTTTTCATGCTGAATAAACTCGTCAAGAGTGGTTTCCTGCTCAAGGCCTGTACCTAATGCTTTCATGAACGGTGGTTGCTCATGCATTCTGTCTTGAAAAGTGACCATGAGCATTTGCTGTATGGTCTATTGATTGACGCTTACGGCGTCCCACTGGTAAGACATAATCACATCTGTCGACCTTCTGAGTATTTTCAAAATCAATTTTTTGCGTGCAATACCATATACTTCACATTCCCTCGTCCGGGCTGCATCAAGTGTTGCTACGTTGGCGTAAATTTCTGACCTCAAATGTTTGATGTATTTTCTGCGAAGTTGTAAATCACGTACTAAACCCATAGCGCTTCCCCAAAATACTAACATATGAGCTCTCATTGCCTAGAATGTTGATGTCTGTTGCATTTCTGCATATCTTTCCATGGCGAGTTTGATCACATCAGAAACATATTTCCAGATTCTTTTCTTCTTATGATCCTTTAGAGTGCGATTTTTTGTTGAAAAGTCCGTCATATCTTCTATTTACCAAGGTTTTCCTTTTCTTGCCATTTCCATTTGTGCTAGCATTGCCTGAGATGGTACCATTCTCACTATCCGCACTAGGAGAGCATTGAATAACAAAGGAATATGTTCGATTTATTCACACTGTGCTGATTTGGGTAGCTTGAAAAGATGTTGCGGATATTTCCTCATAAGGTTACATACTTGTCTTTATCATTTTTGTGACGAAATGCATTCTCCTCATTCCACGTCATATGTAATGGAAACTCCCTTAGCATTCCAAAAGGAAAGAATCTTTTCATTCTATCACTGCGAATTACAGTCACTTTATCCCAATGTTTGAATACAGTGTGTAACTGAACAGGTGTTTGCATCGATCGCACAGTTTCAGGTCGAAACAGATCACATTTAATTATTTTTAAGTCCATACCGTCACTGTACGAACACGCTTTTCACATACCAGTCAAAACGTATATGAAAGAATCCAGTGGAATCAGCGAACAGAGCATTATTATTCAATATGCCGAGATTCTTCATCAGAGCATGGACAATTGGAACTTCGTCGCTGGTGTTTGAACACACTTTCACTCGATGAATGTTGTCTACTGAATTGACACCGCTGAATGAGTTCTTGTTACGTTTTGGCAAGATTTATAGTAATTAGCCATTTCGGTTTCATCGTTATTCGATCTTTCCCAAAAGGCGGTAATACTTACATACTTTTTGTATTTGTCAACATTACAGTACTAGCGAGAGGAGATGATTCCTCCCAAATTGTTGACTAATTTCTGACCTGCCGGTTGTCAGTTCACATAATGGCAATCCGTGACTGCGAAATACTTGCAACTGGTTTTGCATCTTATTTTCACTTGATTTCTCTCCGCCTTTGCCTTAAAGTGCCTTACGCTTAGCAAGATCAGGGGCAAGAGCAGGAGCAAGAGCGGTATGTTGCTCCAACTAAACGTAGCATATCTATTTCTTCGTTGCGAGCGGCAATTTCTTTAGCATATTCAGCGAATAATACTTTTGTGTTGGAATCGTCTTCGTTCAATACCGCTACGTGAGTCTTTGACAACTCGCGAATCTCGTGCTGATACTCGTCCCTCATTCTCTCCATCTCTTCTTCATTCTGCGCTTGTTGCTTCAATCTTTTTACAATTACCTCATGATGTTCACGCGTGTACTGAATTTGTTCAGCAGTCTCTTCGGCCAGCTCTCCTCTTATATCTGTTTCGTGTTTCGCACTGTTTTAGTTGGTCCTTGAGATTAGAAACTTCTGCTTGGTACCTGGCTGCTTTGATATGTGTCATTTCAAGTTCCATGTGCATCCCTTTCCTTTTGAATTGAGCAAGTTTCCTCTTTGTTTCTGCAAGCCTTATCTTTTGCTTTTCCTTTAGGGCACCACCTGCCGTCTTCACTTCTCCTTACTTACGCCATACTTGCTGCACACGTCTTGAGAAACTTTTTTGACGATTTTTGCAATCTCTCTCGGCAGAGATTTTGTCCTTAATTTGAGGGGATGACCATCTGCACTGTGTGTCTGAATCATCCGTATGTTTGTCGGTTGAATTTCTTGTCTCTTCTTGTTGAACTCCATCTAATCAATACGAATACTTCTAGCATCAGCTGCGTACGCAAGAACATGATGGGTTTCATCAAAGTCTGCTACATAAGGGTTTACATTCACAATCATACGTGTCCGCGACGCAGAATTCCCAGTGAGATGACCCATAATCAAATGAGTCAACTTGGAATCATGGAATGGGACCATGGATCGAGAACTATTCGAAGATTGGTTCTGTTTCAGTGCACGAAGGCATGCACTAAGATTCATCAAAGACAAGTTAATGAGGGAAGCTTCCTTTTGCCTTGTAAAACGAATGAATGCCCCAATTCTTTTGGACCTTTCAATACCAGCCAAATCCACAACCCAAAATCTAACAGTTGTTGGTTTTGAAGTAATAGACATGATACTATCGTTGTCAATGCCGTATCCAGACGCCTTATCTGTTGCAATAGATCTACTTGACATCAGTTGATCCATTGACATCTCTTGTAGCATGAAGTTCGAATTGGCAAATAGAATGAGAGCGAGAGGAGTCAGCATTGATGTTTTTTGATGAAGTGTGTCTTTCTTTCTTTGCAGCCTGCGCCATTTTCAATCCTTGTAATAGAGTTGTTACTCTGTGCTTTGTCAGCCCCTTGACATGAATATTGCCATTGCGAAGACTTCAGCCATACTTATTACTTCCTGTTAAAGCCTTCCCTTGAGGCAACAGGTCGTAGATATCTTCTTGTAAATCTCGAGATGACTCATATTCAAACCGTACCGGCTATTGAGTATTGAGCTCGTCAATTTTCTTAAGGATGTGGTCAATTGTTCTTGGAATAATACCACGAACTTTCTATACTTTAGCATTTGCCCTGTCCGAGCTGGAACTAAGTTTGCTACTATTTCCCATCATGGTGAACGTTGTTCCTGCATTGGTAATTCCATAAGAATAAAGTAAAACGGAATGCCCAGTTATTTTATCTCCTGCAATAACATTTGCATTTGGCGTAGTGAATAGTCCTTCCACCAACAGCACTGTTGTATTGTACAATTCCTCTTGTGAGGGCCCCATAGCCTTCTTCCCACGCCACTACACAGGCAAAGTATGTGCCAAGAAATTTACATCTCGGCTCATCTATTACAACCGAAACCGATGGCAAATCAGAAATGAAGTGGCACACGAAATAGCAACGGCCGAAGCCCAAGCGATCACCAGAGCCCAGTACGCGGAAACCAAAACAAACCTTTACGAACATCAAGCCCTACCTCCCCATCTCTTTCAAAAACCCCTAGCGGACCTCCTCTCCCTTCCAACGACACGACTATTCAACTGGCTACAATCACACGAAGCATCTACATTATATCATATACATACACAGCAACCTCCATTAAATTATCAAGAAAACCCAGAATGAAAACAGTACTTAATTCCCAACCACTCCCATACGGCCCAGAATACAGTGATTGTATACTAATCACCAAGGACTTTTAGAATACATAACTGCTAAGAGTTAATGTTTATGTATACATGTACATTAATAGCGAAGTGTAGGTATCTCTTCCTCCAGTGGGCGATTGAAGATCGTGGAAAAAATACAAACACAGACATGACAATGTCAATAATGCAGCAACACTGGTTTTCAAGGATCCCAAAGGGAAAGAGACTTTTTGATTACGCAGATATTGTTCACGACGACTACTTCATAATTTCGAAGATTATTACTGTTATCTTTTCATTGGAATTGTTGCAAAACCACCCTACACAACTAATTCAAATGTTTCGATCCATTCACTTTTTAAAGAAATCATTCACTGTTCATCATTCTTTAGACATCCCACTCACCACTGAAGAAAGATTTGAATAACGCCAATGCTTCGACAGGACGATATGCTGGTACCTCGTGGCCCGCACCGTGTACAGTAGCAAAGACGAACGAACTATCTGTGTCTCCGAGGTCAAATTCTGTCAGGTATCCTGCCGTTTGGTTTCCAAACTTCCATGGCTGCCAGAGTTTGCCAGGTTTGGGAGAAGTGCCAACATCGTAGATCCAGTATTGGGTACTTGCTGTGGAACAGACTGTATAAGACACACAAATGCATAAAAGAGGTGAGAATGCGTCACCATATGTTATCCTTTCTTCTTAATAATGTTCTACATTGAAGTTCGGCCACTACATCAGGTATTGGGGTTACATCTCTAAGCACCAGCATCACACATCCAAGCAATTAAAGCCTTTCCTTTTATTTCGAACAAAACATGCGATACACACAATTCACAACATCGTACTCACTCGAATCGTCATCGCCACTAAAAATCATAATCTTCAAATTGCTTCCTTTCACTTTGGCTCTTTCAACGAGATCCTTGTACAGATACATTTGAGGTGCATCAGAGTCTTCGATAGAATACTCAATATCGTCTGTGCACATACCCCACTCCTTTGTCTTTTGTACGTGCAAGGCATCCTTGACATCATCACGATTCAAATAGGTGTACAAGTGTGCATCAGCGCAGGGGTAATAGACATCTTGCTGAGGTAAAAATGGAGGAGCCAGTGCTGACCTGTGTTTCATCAATTTTGTAGATTGCGCAGATGAAGTTGTCAACTTCCGCACGATGGAAGTAGCCGAAGAAGGATCATCTGATAATTCCAATATGGCATCTACTCCTTGCCCAGTAGCAGGGTAATCGCTGTTATCTGATTCCGTACAAGTGGGAAAGTCCAAGGCGTACGGGTTGATACCATCTCCAGCCTCCTTGAGCATGGCATCAATAACAATATTACATTTTTCCTCAGGGTAATTCGAAGGGTCCATGCAATGGGCCTCCCACTTTTGAAAGAGGGGAAGTGCAATCAGACCGTGCATGTAATACGTCTGAATCATTGTAACATCATTGGAAAAAGGATCCACGTATGGATTTCCGATCATGAAACCACGGAAATTGATGCTATCATCCGTATTCTGATCCAAAATCTCTTTTGCCAAATGAGGAATGTAATGACCTCCGTAGCTTTCGCTCGCAATGTAAAAAGGGTTAGAGGCACGTTCAGGAAACCTCTGGAAAAATTCTTTAATGAGCTGATAATTATCAACAGCAGCCCGATCATCGCCAACATATTGATCACTCTCATCAGTGTAATAACTGAATCCTACTCCTGCCGGCTGTTCAACGTATAAAATGTTCGCAACTTGATTCCATGTGTTGGGATTCTGAGAAAGGACACCATCCTTTTCGAAGAGGAAAGGTCCAAATTCAGTCCCGAGTCCAAGAAGTCCGGAACATCCAGGTCCTCCGTTCGTCCAGAATACCACAGGATCCGTTGAAGGATTGTTTGAAGATTCAATGTACCAATAGTGAATGTTCCTAGTTGGAGAAACGGGAATGTACCCTGAAAATTGCTTGAAGGTAGGTTCGAAATTAAGACCAGGTAGGTTAGTGATGAGATCTTTAGTAGCTTCCACAGTATATTTTGTAGGTGTGGGTTCTCCGGTAGGAAGAACTTCTTGCTGAGGACCCTTTCGCAAGTTTGTTATAGGAATGGAGTATGCAAAGTGAAGCAGAGATACTGCTGCCAGCGAGCAGATGGAGTAAATCAATTTAGTCATGATAACTGTTGAAATCATAAATTATTTGACACTTGCAGAAAGAAGGACAGGAAAGTATTCAATATACAAATTAGTATAATATTGAATATGGAAGGTGAGCTGATGATTGATGACTGATGATTGCTTGAAGAATGAAGAAAAAGAACTATCTACCGATTTCAATTTGAGATTGTGAGATTCACATCAAGGAGAAGCCAAATCCAATATCTTTTATTTTTCCGCGAAATTTAGGAGCTACAGCAGGATCACAGGCGGGCGCAGCGTTTAAAAGACCGATAAAAAGATAAAAACAATGTCATAAACTGTCATAAAACAGTAGTTTCAATTTAGGGGTTTATTTTTGTATCACACCAGATACTAAGTACCAGGGGTTCCAACATCCGCAGCATAGTTGAGACATCAATTACGTGTTAGGTGAAAGCTCTAGGTTTGAATAACGATTGAACTTTCCCTGTCATCTACTCAGGTCTTGGGGCGACTGGGACCAGTTTGTTCTTGACATATACTGTTGTGTACTCTATATGTATAAGCCACACAACTTATTGCTGATCAATGCAAAGAGTATTTTAAAGATAAGCATTCTGCTTTCCCGATCTATCTCTTTCAAGCAATTCCTTTCTGATGGAAACTTTTTTATATTCACGAGTATTCGCACACACACGTAGAGAACGTAAGGAACGATAATCACATACTCATACTTCGCTATCATCGTCAATTATTTCTCCAGCCTCTACTAACACACTAAGCAGATTCGGTTGTTTGATTTCCATACCGCTATTAAGATCAACAATGTAACATCCACCCACGCAAAAAAGTCCTGGGACCATTGCAATCAAGCATATATTACTCACAATACTACCACCATTCGGTTGTATCATGCTGAGATTCTTGAAACTCTGTCCATAAACCACAACACCCTTCATCAAAGGTAATCTCATTTGCAGCTGTAAATTCAAGGGTTTACTTGAATGGTTCACAATGAGCACTTGAATGTCCACCGGTTCTCCCACCAGCATGCTGCTGGGGGGTGATATGGGTTCAACTGTTACAGGGAATCGTTCATCTAACGGTTTAATTTTTGAAATTTCAGAGGGTGAATGCGTTGCAGAACGATCAGCTGCGCTTGCAGCAACGTCTACCGACAACCCGCTTCCCTGCACGACAAATCGACTTTCTTTGCCATGAATGCTCGATTCCTTGATCTCATCATCCACAGCAGAAGGGGGACAATATACGAACGTCGAAGCAATCCTTCCTGCTTCTCCCATCGCTTTATACCATGTCACAATGGCTTTTCCTAATTCATCACCACTTGCAATCCCTCTCAAAGCAGCATTTTCACTTGCAGCCTTTACTTCGAATAGATACCTTTTCGATTCTCCAGGATTAAGCCTTCCCGCCTCGTCATAGAGCTCAACTGCACTTTTTTGCGATTGGGGCGTAGCAGAAGAGGTTTTTATTCTATGGGCAGATAGGCCATTATAAGGTTGGAAATCATTTTGAGATATGGTGAGTCCACTCGCAGAGCCATTTTCTATCGGTGCAGCATTTTCAACTGCGAGGCTGACAAAACATGTGGATTCGCCTCCTCGTAAAGTCAATTCCCTAATGTGTAGAGGAGACGAAACGTGAAAGCGATAGAATTTACGCAAGAGTTTGCGGGGGTTTTCATTATCAGAACTTGTGGGATTATGACCATCCATAATTTCGTCCATTTTCAAGGATGCATTTGTCGGATCTGATCCGCCGTACGATACTTCGACTCGGAGTATATGTTGCCCGGTTTCCTCTAGCGGTCTTGAAACAATTGCATCAATTCCCTGATGCGGTTTCATGTTAAATGGTTTATACTGCTTTCGTTCTTGATGTGTGCTAGGTGGCTTATTCTCGAGAATCGATGGCATTGGAAATTTTCTAGTGGGCGTTTGCAGCATGGCAGATATGGAAAGATTAGTGACGAAAGCAGTGGAGCTCACGTTCAAGGCTCCCAGATATGCGGTAAAAGTTTCTCCGATATGGATGACTCCAAAGCTATCGGGTAGGATCAACGCTGAAGATAGAAGTGGTGCCGTTTGAGAAGGTATAGCTGTTTTTCCAAGTTCGGGTGATTGAATTCGCATCACTTTTAGCATCGGGACTGCTGATTCTACGGAGACACTCTCAGCGTACGTGTAGGCATGCTTGGATGAACTCATGATGACTTTTCAGGCAATGGACCTTCTAGTAATCAAACTACAGTGGCGCAAGTAGTATGCCTAGGTAATTATAATGACACGACGAGATACGACAGGCAATTTTTCTAGTAGTACCTTCAGCTTGTGTCTTGTGTCGTCGGTCGTCGTCTCGTTTGAATAAAAGTTCTTTCTCTACTTTCCACTTTTACTTCTCTTTTCCCTTTTTTCAATGAAATTTCAAAGTTTGATCTCGACAATTTTCATCTGACTCATCTGACTCATCTTCCATCACATTCCATCCATCAATAACACATGCCTAAAACAAACAGCGCACCCCGCTCGCATGCCACCGACATCGCTGGTGGAAGTCTGTCTGTGCCAGTCTTTAGTATTCATGCTACCGGAGCTCTTTTCTTGTCTGCGTGCACCATCCCATAATCACAGCTTTGCTATTACAACAACAACAAAACTTATTTTTATCATGTACTCCAGAACTGTCCTTATCTCCCTCCTCGTCGCAACTGCATCTGCTTTTGCACCTGCATCGAACTCTGCGTCAAGATCCACTCAACTCAATCTTGCTGTAGGAGAGACCGCACCTGATTTCAGCCTCGTTGACCAGAATGGAAAAACCGTGAAGAGATCCTCCATCAAGAAACCCCTGGTTGTATACTTCTACCCTGCTGATGCTACTCCAGGATGCACCACCCAGGCAACTGAATTTAACGAGCAAATTAAGGAGATCAGAAAGGCATATGGTGCAGATGTTGTTGGAATCTCTGGACAAGATGTTGAATCTAAGCAGGCATTTGCTAAGGATCTTGGACTCACCTTCTCCATCCTCGCTGATGAGGGCGATGCTGTTCGTACTAGTTTCGGTGTACCCAAGGCTCTTCTATTCCTTCCAGGCAGAGTCACTTATGTCTTGGATAAGAGTGGAACATGCACTTCGGTGTACAGCAACTTGGGTGATGCAAAGAGCCATGTCGCAGCTGCAACCGATGCATTGGCTGAGATGAAGGCAAATTCACCCGCTCCTTCAAATCCCTTTGCTGCCCTTTTCGACAAGAATTAAAGCAGAATAACTGTACATATAGTTTGATTATTAATTAATTTCCCACACTATGATCACATGGATCTTCTGGCTAATTGATACTTTATTATAAACATTTATTAGGTGCTCGAACTGCGAATCAGTCGTCGTGATTATCTATCTACATGTTAATTTCCAAGGTGTTTATCTGGTGTCATTATCATCTAAACATATCAGGGAATTCGGGTGGTTTTCATGCGCATGAGTATATAAGTTCAGATCATTCGATATTGCTCTAGCTTGTTTGACCTGGCTTGATTTACTTGTCTTTCCTTCTCAAAGGAGACATCATGACTAGATGATGCATGGTGCATTTCGCATGATGTTAAAAATTGGATTCTCAATATTATTCAAAATGACTGAAAAAAGGCGGGTGAGGGGGCATTGTCTTTTGACCCCATTCTTCTCTTCAATCAGAACGAACCACCGCATTTTGCTCTCTTGTGAGTAGTTGTAATAGGCTATGATGATGATGGTCGTACTCAGAACGGAGTGATGGGCATATCCTGATGATGATGATGATGATGATGTAATAGATTCCGGATTCCATCCTGATTCATCCATAATCGTCACAATTATTCATTGTAATTATAATATACATCAGCTTCACACAAACAACAACATGTTTAGAATAACACAGAGACTAACGTACCTCTCTCGTGGGAGCTGCAAGCTTTCAATCAATCACACCATTCGCAATGCCTCAGTTTTATCGGGGATGCAAAAAGAAGTGTTATCCCTCTACCGTAAACTCCTACGCGCAGCACGTCTCAAAGATCCTGAATCAATGATTGCATCACTGTCAAACCCTGACTCGACAACATTTTCCATCAAAACCATGTTCCGAGAAAAGGCCATGAAATTGACCCGACGGGATGTGAACAAAATTGAATACAACATACGGCAGGGGGAGAAATATATCAAGACGCTTGAAATGGATGGAGTGAAGGCAATGAAGTCTATATAGTGGATCTTGGACTGCTATTGCGAAGTCTTGTCCCATCCTGTGATTATTGATATACATTAACTCACGTCAAGCCGCGATGAAAAGCGAATGCCGCCCCAAAGTTTCTCAAAGAATGAACCAATGTTTGATCAGTGATGTCCTTGTTTAAATATAATCGTATCAGGCTTTGGACAATTGGGGCTTTCCGAGAATTGGGATGATCAAAATCGTTATTATTTACCAAATGAACTCGCGGGGTTAATGAGATGAAGGACCTGTTATGGAATTACACCTAACTTAGACTTCGTATTTACTGCTAGGAATCAATGTAATGAAATACACAATGGGATAACTTGTAACCAACATTTTTGTAGAGTTAAAGGATTTCGTTCTTTATATTAAGGTAATACCAATATATGCACCGCTTGAAAAGAATGCGTACAGAAGAACGCAATGAGGCTTTTATTAAATAGACTTTTGACTCCTCCTCTTTGTTACCTCATCACTGCTGGAGGCGATTATTCCATCAGTAAGACTTTGACCCTCTTTCATAATCTTCTCGAATGCAAGCTCCTCGTCACTCATAGCCAACATGAGTTCAACCTTACGAGTAACCTTTTTTTTAAAGTCACTGGGCCCACACACAAATTCATCGATCTTCCCAGTACTTGTCTTGTATAGCTGTACAAAAGGCAACTTTTTAATTCCAATTGCTTTGCAAAGTTCTATATTTTGACCATATTCAATTTCTGCGAAACGCATTTCGCCTTCTTTGACTACGTGTCCCTTTTTATCGATCACATCCCCATGATTTCTTGCGAGTTGATTGAATTTCAACCCAAACTTCGAACACGATTTACACCAAGATGCGTAGAACTTGATAATACATAGTCGTTCGTCATCTTTGAGAAAATCGTTCAATTCTTCTCGACCTTTAATGGACACTACTTTTGGAATCCCATTCTCCTTCCGCAAAAATGCACCAAGCTGAGTGCTTTGCTTTGTATTTATTAACAAGGCATCACGACTTCTCGCAGCAACAGACGTTCTAACAGTAAGCGTATCAAACCTAGTCACAGAGAAGGCTGTCACTGGAGTAGTTACGAGGGAGAAAACTAGGATGGCAATATGAAGTGCTTGCATTGTGCGAAATTTTGTAAGTCGGCTTTTGTGGGTGACCTGTGGCACCATTGAAAAAGCATGGTGTCTTGAGGTGTCTTTCTTGACTTTTTCATTGATGTTTTCTGGCAGATGCATCGCAAGATTGCAAGATGGCTTTAAATCCCGCCAGCAGACAGTTCGAACACATGTTCGTAAAAGGCCCTTTCAGACCTAGAAGGCCTTTTCTTCATCACATTTTGGAAGGCCTTAACTGTTTTCCTGCGCAATATGTTTCTTCTTACCAGGGTTGCCGTCTGCTTTTGATCTCCTTCGTTTCTTTGGAGCAGGTGGGCGTGCTTCGATGTGCAAAGTGTAGCATTTTTCAATTTCTGCCTCAGTACGCGATAGTCGAAATGGAACAGGATGGGCGTTTTCTTTACATAGACCAAGAGTTTCACTGAATAAATTGGAATCGAAATAATGTAAGGACCACGATGCAATGCATTGTAGATCTAAATGAATGGAATGCGATAAATAACTTACGGTTGGGTGCATAGTGCCAGCATATGTTGAGAACCGACCAAGCTTGCAATTTGATGCCCTTGAGAGCTACTATGTTCACAGTGTAAATAATCAAAAGATTTATTTGGCACTGGAGGGGATTGGAGAATAGAGCATTTATCTTGCCCCTCTCTCGATACGTCCAAATCAAGATGCCAACCAGGTTCTCCCCAGGCAGTTGAATCTTTTGCAGCATTCGGTGGAGACCCTGAAAGTTTTTCATCTGGAGCTTGGCAAGGGTGCATTGATAACAAAAGAAGCTGTTCTACTCGAATCATGCTCTCGTCCTTATTTTTGACTATTTCTTCGGAATCTTGTAGGGCCAATCTAGCTTCCTTGGATGAGTTCTGAGGATTCCTCAAAACAATGGACACTTGTTTGCATTTCTTTTGCGATTTTGGTGCGTGCTCATTAATTTGCGACGACCTGCGTTCAGCGGCAACTTTGTAAAATACAGAAAGGAATTCAGAAAGGTCCTCATCTCCGCTAACTTCATTCGTTGGTTGATCATTGTGCGGAGTTTTCTTTGCATCTGAAAGCTGCTGTAAAATCTGTTTGTAAGTTTCTGTTGTTTGAATCCTTTTAGCTCGTGCCAATGCCATTTTGTGGCCGTTTTTCATTTGATCTTTTTCAGCATTCTTGACGACATCAACGCCTTTTCCGAGGATCTGACGGACTTTTGCGTAATTTTCATCACTGGTGCTTTCCCTTTTCGATCCATCACTGTTCACATACGTCAGTGTCTTATTCCTTAAGTCTGTTAGATTATGTTCAGCCTTTTCAACGAGTGCACAGGATGTTTTCATTTCTTCATTACACAACGTCTCGATGCTGACATCGCTCTTAAGTCTTGTCTTGATACTTTGTTCCAGTGTCGTTAGGTTATCGATGCTTACTTCTTGCCCTAGCAGTTTCCATTGGGATGCCGCATTGCTAGCGCTTACTCGCATATCAGCGATAAAAGCCTTTAGCTGTCCCTGCAATCCCGAGTGGCTGTTGAAACTATTGCCAACAATGCTATGGTCAGGAATCTCACCACAAGTAATGCTGAAAAGAAAGGAACGTGCCGCATATCCCCATGGTATGAAAGAAAGCATGCTATTATTTGAAGTCTTCGGATCGACTCGAGATTCGCTAATACCACTACTGGTAGTGTTTTCATTGAGTAAAGATACAATTAAGCCTTCGTTGTGGATTTCAACAGTCATACGAGCTGGAATATGAGAGCGATTCTGGTGCATTATACGGAGCTTTAGCCTCACCGCAGCACCTGATATTGTATCTGTGTTATTTTTGCCGCCGATTGGAGCGTCTTTGGGTGTTTTGGGCTCATTCAAAGGAAATTTAGCACTTTGCATATCACTAAGCCTTTCATATTTGTCCTTGTGATCTTTCATTATCTTAGCTTTCAAAAGTTGATGGGTGGATTGACAGTTGTTACGAAGCTTGTTTAGAGCCGTCCTAACATCTGCCCTGCGCCGGTGATGATGCTTGTCTAGCTTGAGACACTTCTTCTTTTGTTCCGAATCGCTTTCTGCCAGAAGTTCCTTGAGCTTATTATCCAGATTATTTTTCACTTCATTGATTTTCTGTGAATGATTTTGACTCTCCATCTGCATCATCTGCATCATTTGAGGAGTCAGATTTCCACTTTGGTCGCAGTATTGCGTGTACTTTGCATTGATCCTCGTTGTCTCTAATTGATTCTTCTCCGCTAGATTTTGCAATTCCTCGCTTTCTCTTTTCTTCAATGCCTTCAGATGTTTGCTCCCGTGTGCAATGATTTCGTTGCGCTGTGTGGCTCTACTGATGGCAATTTTTTTTTCAAGCTCTTCCACGTGTGTTTTAAAATTGGTCAAGTGAGACTTCCACTTAGCGTCTAGTTTAGTATTGAGCAACTCTCTCTCCAATTGCTCTTGGGCCATTTGCTTTCGGAGATCGGACTCTCGCCGTTGACTTTCGTTTGCATTCCTTAGCTTTGCATTATTTGGGTCTAGCGTGGACACGGGTGGACATGTGAGCATACACCATGTTGTGACATGCAAGATACAAGTTGTCAGGGATTGAGAGTTATATGCAAATCTTACCACTCTCATCTTCATGCGTTTCACTGAAAAAATCCTCGAGGTTGTCATCGTATTCAAAATAATTTGGATCCTCGCAAACGACTTTGGTGCGCTGATCCTGTTTGGTTGTAGCTTCATGCGACTTGATTTCTTCGCACTTTGTTTTTGTTTCAACGGTAAGTTTGAATGAAAGATGTGTTTTCTTCGTCTTCTTCCTTCTCCTCTTGAAAGAATTAACAAAAGGAAAACCAGTATCAATCCCTTCACTCATTATTTCTAGTTGTTTCCTAGTTAGTCAAACTTTTGCAACAATGAGATGGTAAAACAATTCAGTGGTATCTGGAATGACCTAAAAGAAAGGTACACTAGTGAATTGTGTGTAGTTGCCACAGTAGTAGTAGTAGTAGTAGTATGGTAGTATTATTCCATCATCCACCACTCCAGTCTCTTTCAACAGACTTGTCACATCATATAGAAATTTGGGAAACTAGGTTTTGAGCTTCGTATTGAGTGACGGACATTATAATAATTTTAAGATCGGATGCGGCGTCCGTTCGTCTTTCATCCAATCTTTTGGTTGGCAGGCAAACCGCATCGCCGCATAGTTTGATTCACATTCAATCTTTGTGAAACTTTTCTAAAACCCAAATGAGATTCAGTACTTCTGCAGCCCTTCTTCTCGCAGTCTCCACCGCTTCTACTGCCTTCGGATTCAGCCCTTCATCGTCTACCTCCTTCGTGAAACATACCAATTCCATCTCGAACACTAGAAACACCCCCAACCCTATCACTTCACCCCGCAACATGTCCAAACGAAACGCATCACTTATCTCAATGAAGGCTATATCTGTCGGTGTCGTGGGAGCTACTGGAGCAGTCGGAAAAGAAATCGTTGACTGCCTCAATAAATCCTCACTCGACGTATCCAAGCTCCGCATCTTCGGCTCAGCTCGTTCAGCTGGAACCACTCGTGATGCAGGAAAATTCGGCGAGGTTCCCGTGGAGCTCTTTGATGTCACTGCTGCAAGAGAATGTGATGTTGTATTCCTTGCTGTTAGCGGAGAATTTGCATTGGAACATGCCAAGGCTATCAGTGATGGAGAGGATGGTGCTGTGGTAATTGATAATTCCAGTGCTTTCCGCTATGACAAGGATATCCCTCTTGTTGTTCCAGAGATCAATGGAGAATGCACCAAAGGGGCTAAACTCATTGCCAATCCTAATTGCACAACTGCTATTGGACTCATGGCTCTATGGCCACTTCACAAGCTCTTCAAACTTAAGAAGGTCATCATGTCTGTAAGTTCTGTTATCCAATCATATAAAACTCTGTAACTGTCTTCAATTTGTTTGCGTTTGTACTAACAATTCAGATTGTGTCATACATACAGACTTACCAAGCAGCTTCTGGAGCTGGACAGCCAGGAATGGATGAACTTCAAGAAGGAACTCGCGCAGTCCTTAGTGGAGAACGCGAAGTAGCTGAACACAAAATCTTTTCCCACCCACTTCCTTTCAATGTCATCCCTCACATTGATAATTTCCAAGAGAATGGGTACACCAAGGAAGAAATGAAGGTAACGTGGGAATGCCAGAAAATCTGTGGCCTCCCCGATGATTTTCCTATTAGTTGTACCGCTGTCCGTATCCCTACTTACCGGGCCCATTCTGAGACTATCGTAGTAGAGACTGAGGAACCTGTTGACATTGAAGCTGCAAGGAAGGCTTTCGAAGAAGCGCCAGGAATCAAACTGATGGATGACACTGAAAATGAAATTTATCCAATGCCTCTCACTGCTACTGGACAATATGACGTTGAGGTGGGGCGTATTCGCAAGTCGTTGGTATTCGGTGATTATGGACTTGAATTCTTTGTTGTGGGAGATCAATTGCTTCGTGGAGCTGCTCTCAATGCAGTTTTGGTTGCAGAAGAGATGGTTAAGAATGGTTCCCTCTAAATGAAACTGTGCACCACCTTTGGAAGGGGAATAAATCAACAGTTGTGTGATTGAAGCTACAGAATGGATTGATGAATGCTTGTGCTTGTAAAATCTATTAATATTATTCTAGCAGCGTCCAAACTCTGAATGCGATAATATTTCTACCTATGAATGATGCTTGTGATTTCACATGATCAAATGAACATTCTTCGACTCTTGCCTATATAGCGTGTTTGCTTAATCAACCAAACCAGCTCTTCTTCACTTCAACCTTTCCAGATGCACTCCCTTTTGCCACCTTGTTGAAACGAAATTTAGGTGCCCCACAAGGCGGACAACCGTAACTGTCGTCGAGTTTCGCCCATGCTGCAGGACCCTTGGTAAAGACATAGCCACAATCCTTGCATACGTAGTCACCAGGGCTTCCATCATCCTTCTCGCCAAAGCCAAAGAGGTTCAGTTCGGTACTTCTGGTCGATCGAGTTACGGAATTTGCGGATGGAGAGAATGCTGCTGTTGTAGCCACCATTATCAAGAGGATGGCGCATAGGATGTTGAAAGCTTGCTTCATATTGTTATTTTTAGTTTGCAGATGCTGTCGAAAGGAGGATTGTAATTTGTAATAATATGGTTTGAGTGAGAATGAAGATGTGTCAGTGGTATTTTGAGAAACTGTCATGATGATGTCTCATCTACGATCATGCTTCCATCAACAACGCAAGAACACGTTGCAAAGTTTCTCTGTCAGTCGTGTTCATACTACTCTCTTATTCTTTTTACATGTGTACTGTTAACAGGTTATATTTTTACGCGGAAAGCTTTCTTCCCTTTTTCCTTTTTCTTCCCTTTCTCACTCTAAACAATGAGGAGGACATTACTCTAAATTTCAGCCACGTTCGTCGATACGAATTCCGATGCCAATGCCCAATGCTGCATAGCGAATCATGATGCTCCATCTCTTGTTCTTATATCGTATTGTGAAAGGTACAATCAATTACTTGCGAAAATTTGAATGGCAAGAACATGTCAATAGGCTCATCCACCAACCTAATTGTCAAGGATGAGGGATGAAGAACGGGCAGCGTCAGCTGTGTAATACCCACAGATTGCCTGGGTATTCGATTGATAAGGTTTTTGATTGAATTCCATTATAATCAGGCGGGGGTTGATGGAGGCATATTGGTGAAGCAACAGCATGGAATCGTTATGTGCTGCACTGCCATATTTTTACATCTCAATCATCATTGACACCCAGCTGATATCTAGCACTTGGTAAGGAATGGAATCGTTATGTGCTGCACTGCTATATTTTTACATCTCAATCATCATTGACACCCAGCTGATATCTAGCACTTGGTAAGGAATGCCATTGGTTATGGTGCTATCATAGCTGTTGTCAAGTTACCTTTATTTCCCATTTCCCATTTCCCATTTCTATTCAAATTCAAATAATATGCCGTACCATCCCACCGTTCGTTATCCGTGTCTGTTGACTTTCCGCGCTTGCGCGCCAGAAACACAATCAAAATATTTGGAGGCTTATGTAAAAAGACTAAAGTAGCCAACTTTTCCCTCCATTTGAAAATCAGTTTGGCGCCCCTGCAGATTGCCGCGTTATCAGTCAACACAAATTATGAGTAATGCAAAAAAGACTACCAACATCTATTGATACAACTGCTTTTATCACTGCTATTACTATTACTAATCCTACTACAAGGGATACCCCATTGCCTCTAATTGCCCAGCCAATATTAGAAATATCTAAAGAAGAGAATACACGACAATAGGCTGACAATGAACAGTCTTAATAATGCATCCAGTCTTGACAGGGCCACTACCGGTGCCTTGTCCATGTCAATGGATATGGATGTAGGACGAGCGAGCAACAGCGTCTATTTTCCTGTATCTTCCACCGCCGCTCCAATGGCTTCTCAAGCACGCAATGTTTCTCTTACTTCAACTTCGAATGAAGATATTGATAAGGAATCTGCTGCTCTTGCATTATCAGCTCTGGCAGGAAGCAAGCGCACGCATTCGCCCACGTGCGTTTCTGATTCTGCTTCTTTGCCTCCCCAGGCACAAAGTCAAGGCAATTCTACTGCTGGTAATATCAATGGTAATGCAAATGCAAATGCTAATGGAATCGTCACTCCGTATGACAATGCCAAGCGAATCAAATCATCCCACCCCATGAACATGAATCATAATCATCACAGTCAGAGTCAGAGCCAGAGCCAAATACATCATCTGGCGCCAGTAACGGTAACGGCTGTAGCAACTCCTCAGTCCCATTCTTCTACTGGATCTTATAACATTAACATGCATTGCCCAGAATCTGCAAATCGTCAACATCATTTTGCTCACATGCAGCAGCGCATGCAGTACCTCGATAACGCCATGCCCATGCCTGGAAGCCATTATGTCAGCTCCCCAACTGTTACCTCTCATGCAACACCCGTATCATCCACCATACAAAGCAACCGCATTTCTGATAATGCAGTCACAATTACAGCTACAGCTGCAGCTGCACTTATAGCTAAAGTAACATCACATGATTCCCCAATAACTACACCATCACAGTTACAGACACATGGACAGACATCGGCACAGTCATTGTCTATCATCCCACCCAACCAACAGCTCTTACCCGATGGAAGCTACAAACGCAAAGATAAATCCCTAGGTGTCCTCTGTGTGAACTTCATGATGCGGTACAATACCATCAAACTTCAAAATCCACATATTACCCCTGCCATCTCCATCGATGAAGCGAGCAAATACTTAGCGGTGGAAAGGAGACGCATCTACGATATCATTAACATTCTGGAAGCCATTCAAGTTGTTTCGAGGAAATGCAAGAATACCTATAATTGGCATGGAATGGACGGGGTGACTCAGACCTTTTTTGAATTGCAGAAGGATGCCATGGTTTGTTTCGAAGAGGATGCTGTGAGGAATGGATTCAAGGAGATGATGGAGAAGAAGGTGGAACATGCAGTGGTTGTGGTGGAAGAAAAGAAGGAGGAGCCTATTATGCCACTCGGTTTGGCAATGCTTCTTGCGGGAGGTGAGTTTGGTCATGTCTTGTCCCATGACAGGATCGGCGATATATGAATTTGGCAATGTCCACGTCAACGAATGCATGAATGATATTGATAATATCTTATATTTGTCACCAATCATATCAACTCACGACAATGTTCCTGTTTTTGTCGCATTAGCGGAGCAAGTGGACCAAAAGGCCGCCAAGACAAAGAAGAAACCAGCCAACAAGGAGAAGTCCCTTGGACGCCTCTCACAAAAGTTCATCCAGCTCTTCCTCTGTGGAAATGAGACGATTGCACTCACGGATGCTTCCGATAAAATCTTGGGCAAGACACTGCTACCGGAGGCGTCGTCAGGGGCCACCGCTACCGAGATTATAAAGGCGCGTAATGCAGCGAACAAAGTGATGAAGACCAAGATAAGGAGATTGTATGATATCGCTAATGTAATGTCCAGCATTGGGCTCATTGCCAAATTGAATGGAGGGAACAATATGAGCAATATGGCGAGGAATCGACCCAGTTTTAAATGGACCTATCCCGTCTCTGCAGCTCAAATTATGGAAATTGGGAAGGCGAAAGAGGGTGCGCCTATTGTGGCTGCTCCTTTTATGCCTGTGCCATCTGTTGCCTATCGTACTTCATCGTCTGATGATGTTCACGTGTAAGTGATCTGCTATACCGCAATAAATAGAGACAATATCATGGTCTAAATGAAGATGATCGGGATTACATTCTCAAGGGTGCACACAACAAAATAGGAATGATAGTGCCGTATTCTGAGGTTTGAATACGCTTTTTTTTGTTTTTTTGTTTGAACAGGAAAGACGATGACAATTTGAGGAGATGGAACACTCACGCAATTAGTGAGTAATAGAAATCACTTGGAATCAGCTAATCATCCTCCTCACTGTTCATGTAGAACTGTTTGTTGTTGGTTCGTTGATATCCAATAAAAGTTTAATTAAAGATTACAAATATTATTGATATTGGAAAAATACCAGGAGATTCATGAGTCAGGGTATGCAGTAAGGGCTTATCTTTCTATATCGTTGATATTTGGAATTTCTGTATCTTCGCTTATTAATTTGGAAATGGAAGCATTGCTTCCTTCCAATTTCCAATAGAGGTACTGAAATGCCCGATCTAGACCATCCTGGTGTCATCTGCTGAGGTGTATCCTATTTCCAGAGAGAAGAATATCCCAAATTTCTCTTAGCAAATGAGATCGAAGATTCACCGGTTGGCCACGCCGGCTCTTTGATGCATTCCCTTTCTTCAGGGCAGAGAGAATACCGCATATCTTGTAGTATAGGGGTGCTCCCGTTCCAATTGATTTCCAGAGCAATGTGAAGCAGCTTCCGATTTCTACTAGATTACCTGCTTTGCGCTGGACGAATCTTGTGCATTTTTGGGCCTGACACATGCTTCCTCCTTCGATCCATTCTGAAACATAAGTGTTGTATCCATGCTATTGCTGCCTCAATTTATTTGTAGCCTGTAAGCCTGGGCAATCCATTTAACAGCATATTGAACTGTATTGAACTCACATCAATTGGACAAATAGTCACTAATCTTCATGAAGATAATCCAACAATTCCTAACGTTACAATCTACTTTCGCCCACTTTGTAGCTGCGTAGCTTTGGTAGCCTAAGTGGAAGATCAATGGGCATCTGCATTTGTACAATTATTGTTTCCAAACTGGCACATTGCAGAAGTGAAGATATATCGGTTATGCCATTACGATCAGCACTAAAATATTTCAAACAAATCAGGCTTGATATGGGTGCAGGTACTTTCAAAAAGAGGTTATCATCCAGCCTTAAATTTTCAAGAGCAACCAGACTAGAAAAACTATCTGGGAGTCCAGATAGTCGATTCTTGCAGAGATCAAGATCCTTTTTTTTCACGGAATGGGTCAGTGCAGGATATAAATATGTCAAAACATGAGGCACAAATGTAGCTACTCACCTTTAGTTGCGGAAAGTAGTCACCAAACCTTATAGGAAGACTTTCCAAACCACAACAAGTAAATGTTAAAGACTTCATTTGATCACCAAGAAAATATAGACTATGTGGAAATGCATGCATTGGTACAGTATCAGAATGCTCGTTCACGGATCCCAAGCTAATAACGCACTTGTAATTGTGAGGGATAGTTTTCTGAGATTTATCTCCAGCGAGAGAAATATGCTCACAGCATTGTTGAATTCGCTTAAAGTCAGCACGTGCTTTCCCTTCCTTGGCTTTGATAATTTTCCCAAGAAGCAAACAATTAACCAACGTCGAGTCACCAGTCAAGACCATCTTCGATGGATTTATTCCGTAGTCAAGTGGTCTCGTAGACAGATCTGCACGGTTCTCCTCCAGCGATTCTGGCAGAGGAAAGATCATATGGAGTTGGATAAGAGAGCTCCATAACAGATCTGAAAACACTCCCCAATTCCTTTCTGAATGAGCAGAGTGTAAAGCATTGACAAGAAGCACATGTGCTTTTGTATACAGAGAGCATGCAACCAATATTTGCGCAAGAATCGAAAAGAATGGGCAAAGAAGCAATTGACCTTCTTTGTTATCAACAATAGTTCCAGAGAAGTCAAGATATTGAATAGATTCCATGAGAAGCTGCTTGACCTGAACAAAAATGCCTTCGTGTCGCGGTAGCAGAGTAGATTTCGACATATTATCTCTCAAAGACTCTGTCGCAACCACAGACACGATAGATGAAACCCCGGTGAATATTGCAGGCCCAAAAAAACTGAAGATGTTGAGTTGCATTGTAGACTGCGAATGTTGCGACGCCTCGAACATTAGCTTGGAGCATTTGAAAGACGCTGATTTCAAAAAGTTGCACACATGAAACAAAACCTTTTCTAGAATCAGCTGGGGATCGTTGAGGGTCGAAGCTTCATTGGCAATTGCGATGGCCAAGTGTTGACCAAGCGTTATAGATTCTGATAGTTTCGTACAAGATTCTAGTGGCGATAGATTTGAAAAGATCGGCTGATATGTTTCTATTTCCGTTATCAGCGCAGAAAGAGTCTTTCCTTCTTGAAGGTCTTGACCCCCAACTTGCAGTAGAAGATCCATACATGCTTTCAGTTGTCTTTCAAGCTCAGATACACATAGATCATAATTTGCGCAGTCAGTAATCAGAACAATTGACTGAGCATTGCACTTCGCGAAATGAGATAAAACAGATAAAGCAAACTGTATATGAAAGCTGCAATTTGAGCTCAATCCTCCTTTCCCACAGGTACTACCTTGATGGAGGATAGTGAGGTAATTCACTACGACCTGCGTAAAGACAAACCTATTATTTGAAGGATCTGAATGCGATAGGGGAGTGGATGATCGTGCAAGTTGCAAAATCCCTTCTGAACAGTCTACACGGCCGGCATGTATACACAGCTGCACCCCACTCACAACCGAGCATAGCAAATTTGCTTCGATAATGAGAGGATCCATGTCCGATCCAGACAGACTCTGAATTTGGGGATTATATGTCAAAATTGGCTGCGTTTCCTGCTCAATATTTGATACCGACATAATCTCAAATCCAAGCATCTTCAGTGCATCGGTAAAGACGCCAATTGCTCCTGGAGCATCCTGATTCAACTCATTTTCATGATCATGCTCTTGTGCTAATACATCTTCTTCGCTCTCTTCACAATCTGATAGAGCTATTTTAATGTTGGTGCTCATTCGACCTTCTACTTCATCGTCTTCGATATCTGGTAAAACAATGTAATCCTCAGTATCACCGAAATTACCACTGTCTGATTTGGCCATTTCGCTGAATATACCAGCGGCCGAGTCTTCATTATCGATGCTTGCATTGTTCAGAATATTGCTCTGTTCTTCCTCGATATTTTCGACAGAATCCTCAATAGAAGAATCACAATCCATAATATTCTCGCTGCTGTCTTGGGGCTTCGATAGTAAGTCCTCCTCGACAGAATCCTCAATAGAAGAATCACCATCCATAATATCCTTGCTGCTATCTTTTCGATCAGATAGTAAGTCATCTTCTTCTTTAACATGAGTGCAAAGATGAGAGCTACCTTCACCTGATTCTTCAAGTCTCACCACATCCTTCATCTTTTTGGGAAAAGGCGGAATAGGATAGGTAAATATAGGCAAAATCACAGCACAACCATGCTGATTTGACTCGACCGTTCTCAGTTTATTCGACCTGGTCTTGACATTCGCTCGACCACTCAGATGCTGATAAGCACACAGTGGATCATTGCACTTTCCAAAAAGTGCTTTGCGACAAATAATCATATTGGCATCAATTTTAGGACCATTTGCAGTGCTTACCGCTAGGTTGCCATCGTTGACCGGCAGTGATACACCCGGAAGTACAGCTTCTACCCTTCCATTGCTTTTAATTAAATGAGGATCATAAGTAGTGCAAGCGTACACATCCAAGACAGTCTCTTGAATACTAGCTCTATAATCAATTTTTAGCTCCACCTCTGTCATTTTCTCTCGACGAGCCCAGGCCTCACTCTGAGCATATTCGACAACCTTTGATAGAGTCTGACTTGAAGTAAATGGATGATGCAGAGGTCGCATCACGTATTCACTTGGGAGCAGACTGTGCTCGTTTGGTGCGTGCCCATGGAAGAGGGGTATATGATCTGGGTAACTTTGCGACCATCTCTGTTGCATATATTGCTCGTCGAATGGTGATTTTATTTCTATGCTAATATTGGTGACAGCAGATATGCATGCCTCCTCTATTTCAATGTTGTTCATGATTGTGTGAATCACACCATCGCCAGCGTGATCCATCTCTATCTCCTTTCCACCAATTTTTGTCTTCATGCTAGAACGAAGATTGTCATGATGTTCCATCACAGAATCAGAGGAAGCATTCATATCTTCTATCATAATGTTTGCACCAGCACCAGTATCAGAGTCAACACTGCTAATTATTTCCCCTACAGCAATAGGTTTATATCCCTTGTCGTCCAGTTTCCTCCTCAATGTTTTTATACATCTGTCCAGTGAATGCGTGACACCTCTTAAAAGAACCGTATTCTCCTCTCTCGCTCTTTTCAATGATATTTTCTTGTGTTTCATGAATTCCAATTGTTCGCTATGACGAAGTAATTGACTTCTTTCCAAAGCGATTTCTTGGTCTAAGGAAATCATGCGTTTTTGCAGTGATTCCAGTATTGTTTCGTTGAGAACTATTTCTTCCTGGAGTGAGGTGCGGGCATTATCATCATCATTATCATTGTTAATGTCAAGAACATTCGCAGGTATCACCCCCGTGCTGCTGGAGGATGATTGATCGCTATTGATGCTGCTATCCGAGCTGTGAAATAATCTTGATTCGTTAGATCGATCAATGTTATCTTGGCTTCCTTGCTGAGAAGATGAAGAAGAAGACGAGAACAGGTCTTCCTTGTCGTCGTGTGCGTGATCCGAGTTGGATGAAGAAGAAGGGAGATCTCGGTCAAATTTGTCAAGTGCCATTTCCCTTATTATAAAAGCAATGTAGGTTTAGTATGCAGTAATGATAGCAGAAGTCAACGGTTGAGGGTTGATGGTTGAGGGTCAATGGGCAAACTACAAATACACACACACAAAGAGCAGCAAAGAGCACAAAACACAAAAGACAACACAAGTAGCAAGCAGACACAAGGGAAAAAAAATCGGAAAGTTCAAGGCTTTCTTTTTGCATTTGTTTTTTGAAAATATACATAACCTATCTAAATAACATCATGGGTATGCTCCCACTTCTACCTACTTACACCACTTCCCACTTCCTTCCCACCACTCATACTTAAAACACATTACAACAGATTACAACCCTCATCCCTCATCCCTCATCCACTCTACGAATGTCCCACGTCTCCATTCTATTCTGAACTGATTTTTTGTGGCATAAGACATACACACATAATTGAATTAACTAGCATCAATATACATAATGTCAAGAGGTGATAAGCGAGATCGTGACAGGGCAAAGAATCAAGCAAAGAATCAAGCAAAGTTAAAAAGTAATGGAAAGGTAAATGCCATGCAAGGAACAACAATTTCAGTTAGTTAATCAAACCTGCTGCTCACGAAGGCGCATCTTCGTCGACAGCAAACACATTCAAAATCAATACTGTTTGTCAATATCAGTACCGATATCAGCATTTGTACCCATTCCAAATATATGCGTCTTCTAACTTGCATATGATTGCTGTAGACCGGAAATCTACAGGAAAGAAACGAATCTGACAAGGCAGCGCTAGAAACAAAGATTGCTCAAAAGACGGCCCAAAGGAAGGCTGCTGAAGAGACTGCCGCCAACGACATTGGTACAACAAAAATAGTTCGAAAGAAAGGGATAAAAAAGGTTGATCTTGCTCTAGATGATTTATTGAATGTCGGTTTGAAGGCGAAACTGAAAAGGTGAGCTTATTCTTTTAACAAGATGCCAAGGTTGCAAAATGTGCACGATTAGGATTAGGGTTGGTTTTTGTAGCGCATCATACAAATTAGAAAGCCAAGATGTGTTAAAGAAATAGAGAATAGGATTCATATTTTGGTTTTGGTAAAAGTCTATTACAATCTGTATCATGCGCAAACTGATTTGTGATTGTTCTGATACGTATTAAATACGGCTAGTCAACTTTAAATCTATTATACGCCTCTCTTCATTCTTGGTAGCACATACCTTGGAAGCTTGAAAAGATGTGAAATTGTATTGTGGCTTTGCTTGCTTTTAGCACCCTTTTCCTGTTGTGGGTTGTGGGCTCCATCCTTTTCCATTCTCTTCCGGTTTCTGTCTGAATCTGTCATATTTTCCTTTCTTCAATTCTCAAACGACAAGAAGCAACAAGAAGAAGGTAAAAGGATCATATTGCACATTCTCTATTCTCACTCTTCCATGCAAAACACATTCACACATTATTACACAGATATTTATTACTTATTAGAGTACACCAAGCAACATCAATAAACCAATAGTAAAGAAATACACCCGTCAATTATCATCTGAAAAGTATGTCAAGACACGAGCAGGAACCGGCTCGTCTAATGCTGCCGATGCGGCTGCGAGTATGATACCACGGGGTCCAGTCAGTTGGGCGTCGCTTGGTCTAGTAGCTGTCGCTGCTTTCGCTGCTGCCAGTGCTGTTAGGAAGGACGACACAAGAACTGCACAGAAGTGGAGGGGGGGGCAGTTGAATACATTGATCGAACAGCCACTTTTTCAAAATGTTGTGAGAACCTTTGCTGAAACCCTGTCCGGCCTATAGGCCATTCCCTGTGAGTCTGATGACGTCATGCCCTCCTCCGATGGCATGGCCACCCATCTAGACTCTCTGCTCACTCTTTTAGTCTCTCCTTATCAATAGGTTATGCTCAGTTTTTAGACATTAAAAAGTCTTTTTGTATAATTTATTTCAAAAAGACTAAACCATTTCCCTCGTAGAGAGGCTGCAAAAAGTGAGTAAGGGAAGCAACCGTAGAGGATTGGTAGATACAATCCGATGGCTGTCAGGAGAGACGCACACCACACAGATGACAATGCAATCTCTCCATCATCCCAGT
>Ga0306864_1000210_pt1 | contig 28281 bp, 20 predicted proteins | sample AntRauTorckE5430_FD_190448 | JGI IMG/M metagenome (GOLD analysis project Ga0306864, IMG submission 190448) | Saline lake microbial communities from Rauer Islands, Antarctica - Metagenome Torckler E5 #430 (v2) (version 2) | ecosystem: Environmental > Aquatic > Non-marine Saline and Alkaline >...
CTTTAATCCACTACCTTATTTTTTTATAAAATAAAAAACGAATTAACCAAAAACCAAAAATATGAGAAAAATAAAAATGGGCATGATAGGCGGCGGACGAGGTGCATTCATTGGCGGTGTACATCGGATGGCGGCAGCATTAGACGGACAAATCGAATTGGTTTGCGGTGCGTTCAGCAGCAGCCCCGAAAAATCAAAGGCTTCCGCAGCCGACTTTTTTATCAATCCGAATAGGGCTTACGGTTCTTTTGAGGAAATGATAATGGCGGAAAAAGAGCTGCCCGAAGGTGTACGCATGGATTTTGTATCCATCGTAACCCCAAATCACGTACATTTTGCACCAGCAAAAATGGCGTTAGAAAACGGCTTTCATGTCGTTTCAGATAAGCCGCTTTGTTTTACGATGGACGAGGCAAAAGAACTCGAAGCTCTGGTCGAAAGCACTGGTTTGCTCTTCGCTTTGACGCACAATTATACGGGTTATCCGATGGTCAAACAAGCCAAATCGATGATTAAAAATGGCGATATTGGAACAATTCGCAAGGTCGTGGTCGAATATCCGCAAGGTTGGTTGGCAACGAAAATCGAAGACGAAGGACAGAAGCAAGCCGCTTGGCGAACTGACCCCACCAAATCAGGTGCAAGTGGCTGTATCGGTGACATTGGCTCGCATGCCGAAAACTTAGCCGAGTACATTACTGGCTTGAAAATCAAGGAATTATGTGCCGACCTTTCGACTTTCGTGGAAGGGCGTTTGTTAGATGACGATGGCAATATTTTGTTGCGTTTTGAAAGCGGCGCAAAGGGAATTTTGCACGCCAGTCAAATTGCAGTTGGCGAAGAAAATGATTTGAATATCCGCATTTACGGCACAAAAGGCGGTTTGCAATGGCGACAAATGGAACCCAATTCCCTCTTTGCAAAATGGATGGACAAACCAACACAGATTTTCCGCACCGGTATCGGCGAATTATCCCCCGAAGCCACCGCACACACTCGTATTCCAGGCGGACATCCCGAAGGTTATTTGGAGGCTTTCGCCAATATTTACCGCAATGTCGCTTTCTGTATTCAAGCAAAATTAAAAGGCGAAACGCCCAACCCGCTTTATACCGATTTTCCAACAGTTCTGGACGGTGTTCGAGGTATGGAATTTATTAAAAAAGTGGTAGAATCAAGTCAGAAAGGAGCAGTTTGGGTGGAAATGTAAAATATAATTTATAATAAAAGGGTAATAGTTCAAATACGTTGGCGTTCGTTTCAAACCTATGGGGTGGCTGATTCTGATTGATTTTCAGTTCAAAAGTTCGCTCCAAAAATGTCAATTGCACGGTACTTTAGTGCCGTGATTAAGAGGTCAAAAAATGTATTGGCTTTAGCCCAAAACCTCGTAGATGTTGGGCTAAAGCCCATACACATCATTACTTTTTAAGCTCACGGCACTAAAGTGCCGTGCAATTGATACGAAAATGGGGGAAACTTTTTTATCAAATATGCTACAAAATCGGAAAACCCCATAGGTTTTTATCCGCGCTTTCAAATAACTACCCTAAAAAAAATACGGCTCTTTGACAATTTCTGCAAAATTCGAATAAATTGAGATTTTCGTAACGGCTGTCTTTAGCTGCCGCAAGGATTTTGAGACTTTTCGGAAGCTAAAGTAGCCGCTACGTGCAGAAATTGTCAAAGAGCCAAAAATACATCTGATTTACTCAAATCAAATCCTTCCGCAACATCATTTCCAAACCTGCAAATAACAATAACCGAAACTCGCTCACATTCATATTTACCGCATTGGTCAAACCAGTTCTCAAATCCGTTAGCGTGTTTAATTTGTCATAAAAACGAATCACTTTTAGCTGACGAAACGGCATACTTTCCTCGTCTTTAGCTTCAATTTTCACAAAAATCGGAATCGGGTTTTGATAAGGTAAATAAAACAAATGAATCCCGTGTTCGCCTTTCAGCAATTCATAAAGCGAATGACCTTCTGCCGTAATCGTTCGGTTTGTTTTATTAATTTTAAAATCTAAATCCAACCCTTTTAGTAAATTTTGATATAATTCAAACAAAAAATCAATTATTTCATCTCCTTGATTATTGATTTTTGACTCAAAGGAAATCTTGATAGCATCTGATTTTTGATTTAAAAAACCTCGTGCCGATAATTCCAAGAATGCGACATCTAAAAAGTGCTGAATCAACTGACTTTGCGTTCGGTCAAACGCTTCGATACCGTAATGATATCCTTCTCGCAATTCCTCAAAAGCATCTTTTTGAAAAAATTTATCATTCAAAACTTGTCGCTCATGCACCTCGATATTTTTATAATTTCCTCGAATATTCACCCGAACTCGTTTTAGGCGAAAAGGAATCGTTGGCGGCTCGATAAAATACGGATTTGAAAAGCCCAACATCGCTGTTTGTAAAATTTCCTTGATTTCTGCGACCTTATCTTTAAAGGCGTAAGATTGCCAATCCAAATCACTTTCGCCCGTTTGAATCACGCCTCCTTCATCTTCCATATCCAGAATATCGTCCGAAATATCCTCGACATGGTTTAATAATTTTTTGTAAAAACGTTTTGCTCGTTTTTCAGTAGGTATTTCGGGCAACCAATTATCACTTAATTGTGCTTCAAATTCTAATGGTAAAATGTTGGGAATCAAATGATTATCATCGTAACCAATTTCAAAAATAATTGGTTTATCGGTATAAGTTCCAATAAGCTGATCCGCCGAAAGTGCAGTCAAATCTTTCTCAATTTGTCGCTTCAATGCTCGTCCGCCCATTTGCGCATCAAAGCCACGACGAGCCACCCATTCCACCGCGTCTTGCGAAATATTCAACAACGTCGTCCGACGTACAAAACCGTCCCGACGCAATAATTCATCAATTTGCAAACGGGCGATATTCAAAATATGCGGCAATTCCAACGGATTGAAAATCACAATTTTATCAATTCGATTGATAAACTCTGGGCGAAAATGATTTTCAACAGCTTTACTATAAACCGCCGTTTCGTCCCGTTCATTTGTCTTAAAACCCAACCGCATTGACGCATTTCTTGCACCAATATTTGAAGTCATAATGATAATCATATTTGAAAAATCAACCGTTCGACCCAAACTATCGGTCAGTCGTCCATCGTCCAAAACTTGCAATAATAAATCGTGAACTTTCGGGTGCGCTTTTTCGATTTCGTCCAAGAGCAAAACGCCAAACGGACGATAACGCACCTTCCCCGTCAGTTGTCCTTCTGGGTTGTAATAATCACCAATCAGACGCTGAACTGCACCGCTATCAATGTATTCGTTCATATCGAACCGAATCATTTCGTTCGCGTCGCCCATCAAATATTCCGTCAAAACTTTTGCCGCCTGTGTTTTTCCAACGCCAGTTGGCCCAATAAACATAAACGAACTTAACGGTTTTTCAGGATTATTTAATTTTGCTTTGACAATATTAATCACATCCGAAAGACATTCCGCAGCCGCTTCTTGACCGATTAATTTTGCCGCAATTTTATCTCGGACTTCCTCTTCTTCAAACGTATAATTTTCATCAAAAATATCTTGATCCATGCCGCTAAAATCCTGAAATTCAGCACGAACATCTTCCGCCTCAATCACTCCAAATTTATGTTTAACAGCTAATTGTCGCAAAATTTTCATCACGCTTCCTGGCAAGGCTTTACGTTTCAAATAATTGCGATGAATGATAAATAATTGATTAATCGCTTGTATTCCGATTTCGCAATTATAGTCTAATTCCAACTGTTTTCGCTGTTTCAAAACCATTTTTGAAGCCAACGCAGCCGAAGGCTCTTCGAGGCGGATGGTTTGAAATAAATCTGCAAAACGCCTATCTTTTTCTTGTATAATTTTCCATTCTTCGGGCGTTGCGATAAGCACCATTTGAATTTTTCGCTTTTCCAAATACGGTTTTAAAACATCGCTCAACGTCATATCATTTTGCGATGATTTCCCGATTCGCAACAAAGCAATCGGATTATCAATTAGAATTTTATCCGTTTTTGAATCGTATTTATAATTATCAATTTCTTTTCTACGGTCTTGAATATACTTCAAAATCGTTTCAAAACGTTTTTGCCACATCCCGACAATACTCATACCCGCAATAATTCGATTCGGATTAATCAACCAAAATTGCTCTAAGGTTTCGTACCGAAAATCTTGTTCCGAAAAACTATCCCGATACCGAAAAACAGCTTCGTGAAGCAACGAATGTTTACCAACGCCCTCTTTGCCAATAATGACAATTGGCGTATTTTCTTTTTGGTAAATAATTTCGTGCAACCGTTCAATTAAATCATCTCGAAAAAACGCCCGTTTGAGTTCAGACGGATACAATTCATTCAAATTCGACCCAACTTTCTCCAATTCCGTCGCTCCATCAAACGCAGCATTGCCACTCAATCGAGCATGGAAAAAGTCATCTTGTTGGTATTCAAACGGAAATTTACCTTCCTCAACCGTGACATTTACCGTAATATTGGTAATAAATTCCCCTTTTTTAGACAAATAAGGCGTAACATCGATATTGTTATTTTGATTTTCTTTTTTTAACTTTCGTAACAATTTTTCAATCGTTGTATAAATCGTTTTATCAATATTATACTTTCCTTTTTCGTCTGGTTCAGCGATAAACATAAAATTATCGAACAGCGGCAGCGTCACAAAGACCTTATCTTGCAACTCAAAATACGAAGCTGCAAATTCACCATTAATCGTCTGATTACCAATTCGATACGCAAAACGAAATTGTTTGTGCGTCACTTTTGGATTAAACAAAAACCAAAGTAAACTTTCCGAATTTTGCTGCGTCAAATGAAAACCCCGAAAATAATGTCGAACCTCCTTTTGAAATTTAGAAACTGCTTTTTCAAAACGTCTATCGGTCGCCACAGGATTAGAAAAAAACAACGGACGCAAATAATATTGCGGCTTATTTTCAATTGCTATCGTTTGGACAAGTGTTGGTAAATTTATGGTAATTGTACTCATAAGTTTGTCGTTAGTAGTTTTGATTTTTTTATGTTAATAATGAGTTTTTCCATTACCAAAATCTCCTTAGCGGGAAATATTTTTCATCATTTCGTCTTTTCGTCTTTCGTCACCTTTTTATAACAATTTCCACCCGACGATTTCTTTCCCTATCCGCTTCTCCACCTGAACTTACCGCACCTTTTCCCTCTTGCCGAATACTTTTAACCTTAATTCCTGCATTATCCAAATACGTGACAACCGCTCTTGCCCGTTGTTCGGAAAGCATTTGATTGTAGGCGATATTTCCCAAATCATCGGTATAACCAATGATTTCAACTTGCCAACCAGACTCCGTTTCCAACTTTTCGACCAGTTCCCGAAGCTGACCACGAGCCTTATCATCTAAAGCGAAATTATCAAAATCGAAATAAATATCATAACTCAATTCTCTCGCTTCCGTTTCAATTACTTTTTTGACTCGCCTTTTCGGAATCAACGAAATATCGAAACGAAACGGAATCGAATTATCTTGACTTGGCAAAAATGCCGCTTCCATATAATATTCATAATCGGGATTATTCACCTGAAAAGCGTAGGCTTTTTTGGTAGGTAAACACATAAAATACCAACCATTTTCGTCCGTTTCAATTTCCCATTTTTTGCCATTTCGCATTACATCTAAAGACAATTGCAAGGGTTTTTCGGTAAATTCATCTTTCACCTGCCCTTCAATGAAAACCATATCATAGGGCTGAAACTGCTCTGGCAACGTAAATTCGTAAATATCCAAACCACCACTTCCTTCCAAACGAGAGGACGCATAATAAGCCGCTTTTCCGTCTGGTTTCACAAAAAGTCCAACTTCTTGAAATGGAGAATTAATTGGAAAGCCTAAGTTGTACGGCGTTGACCAGCTCCAAACAGTTTCGTTTACTTGCTGAATGCGAGTCATAAAAATATCACCATCGCCCATACCTGCGTGTCCTGTCGATGAGAAATAAAGCGTTACGCCGTCCGGTGCAATAAATGCCGATTCTTCGTCACCAGCAGTATTAATCGTAGCACCCAGATTCTCCGCAAAACTCCACGAGCCATTTTTCATTCTAAAGCTCCGCCAAATATCCGAACCGCCATAACCACCTTCTCGGCTGCTGCTAAAATACATCACCATTCCATCACAACTAATCGAGGGCTGCGAATCCCAACCATCAGAATTAATTTTACCTTCCAACGGTTTGACTTCCAATAAATCCAAATTATTCAACCGAGCTTGATACAAATCACAACCGCCCACTGCATCGGTTCTCGTGCAACCTGCAAAATACATGAACCGCTCATCAGAAGCGAATTTTGCCATACCTTCGTTAAATTCAGTATTCAAATATGGACTAAAACTTTCGCCCAAAGTCCATTGTTTTTTTATTTTTTTACTAATGAAAATATTTTCGCCAGTCGTTATTCCTAAAGGATTATAAGTTTGTTGAGTCGTATAAAGTAACACCAAACCATCGCCTGAAATCGTTGGTAAATAATCATCTACGTCCGAATTGATGCTTTCGCCAATGTTGAAAGGCCCTTCACCCAAACCCAAAGTTGGAGATTTAATAGCATCTAAAGCAAATAAATAATTTTCCGTTCGAGTTGCTACCCTTGAATCATGTTCTGTTTCGAGCGCGAATTCTTTTTTTGCATTCGTATATCGACCATCTTTCATGACGTCATATTGGCTAAAATACGTAGAAGCCATTTCAAATTTACTCATCCGAAAATAGGCTTCACCACACTCAAAATAGGCGGCACGAGATAGAGTCGGATCAAAAGCAAATGATTTTTCGTAAGCATCAATTGCATTTTCGTATTCCGCCAATTCCAAATAAACACTTCCCAATGCTCGGTAAGCAACCGCAAAGTCATTTTTTATTTTAATTGTTTTTTTAAGCTCTTCTTTTGCCGCTTCGAATTGTCCTTCATCCACATATTTCTGAGCAACTTGAAGCGACCGAATCGCTTTGACTGTTCTAAATATTTGAGCATTTGCCGTTTCGACGAAAAATAAGCCCAAACAAATCAGTAAACCACGAAAAATATATTTCTTTAATCTCATAGATGGAAAAAAACTTGATACTCAATATTTATTATCGAATATATTTAATTTAATACAAATTTCGGATAACAAAATGAAAAAGCCACACCATTTTTCATTTAATGTACTAACAATTATAGTGTTTTAGGTCAAACCCAATTCCCAACTCATTTCAAAATAGAGGGAATGTAAAAGGTTAAATTGGCAACCTTTGCACAATAATCAGCCTTTTAATAATCTCTTCCCGAGTACAAGGGAAAGACGTTAGCGTAGGCTTTTGTGACATTCCAACGTTTACCAACGATTTTAAATTTTAAATTGCAGAATTTTAAAATAAAAATACCACATTCATTCAATCAGTTTTGAATAATTCCTAAATTTGGAATTCAAATTACAAGGTTTAAATATGAAAAGTCAAATAAAAAATACAATAATACAAATTATTGTTGGAGCAGGAGTTGTGGTTATTGGATTGGTTGCATTAAATAAATATGTACCAACGTTCATCTTATTTCCCAAAAAAAAGGAAATACAACAAAAAAACAAAACAAATGATGATATTCCTCAAATGGAGGAAGCCACACCTGCCGACGTACCACAAGGTGATAATTCTTCTGTTTTTAACGAAGAAGAAGAGGCGACTATTCCGAAGCCGATTATCCCTGAAAACGTCACCCCGAATGCACTATACGCTTTAGATAAACGCTTAAAAGCAGGGAATTTAGGCTTTGTTTCGCCAAATGACTTGGAACGAAATTTAAAGGTGACCTTCACACAATATTTACACACGGAAAACTGTCCGAAAAACGTTGACGGTTATAAAAAAAGTATCCGTATCAATTTCACACTCGGTCGTGACGATTTGGCGAAAGTCATTCACTTTGTAGCCGTTAGAACCGCCAAAAATTACTACGCTTTCAAACCGCAACCGGGTAATAATTTACTAATGATTCCAAATAATTTCAAACCTGGAACGCATGAAATTACTTACGGTTTTGTCCTAAAAGGTGATGTCAATAAAAAAGAAGTCCCGTTTTATGGAAGAAAATGTGAGATTTCGGTTAAAAAGTGATTGTTTCGTGGTTTTCATGGTTTCCTTGTAGCAAGGAAAAAATGGCTCTTTGACAATTTCTATAAATCCTATAAGTTCATATATAAATAGCACTTTGAAAGCATTGAAAATGTTGAGTTAGTGAGCAAGTGACTTCAAGTCACCTGCTCACTTTTACATGAGTTATCAAAGACCCGAAAAAATATAAGAAATGATTAAATACTTATTAAGGCGTTTATTTTACGGCAGTATCGTTTTGATTTTAGTGATAACGCTAATTTCCTCCATTATTTATCTTGCACCAGTTGATCCAGCGAGTTTGACTTTCGGACAGCGTGCCGACGTTGAATCGGTGGAAGCAAAAAGAATTGCTTTAGGTTTGAATCAGCCGCTTTACGTGCAAATGCTTTGGTATTTGCGAGATATTTCGCCCGTTTCAGTCCATGACGATACGGCTGGAAATCAGGATTTATACCATTATACCAAGTTAATAGATTTTGGGAGTCAAGTTTTGGTCATTAAATCACCCTATTTAAGGGAGTCGTATCAATCTGGGAGAAGCGTCCGAGCGATTTTAGGACAAGCTGTTCCGCAAACGGCTTTTTTGGCATTATCCGCTTTATTCATTGCCATAATTATCGGTATTTCATTGGGCATTGTTGCCGCAATTCGTCAAAATTCTTGGTTTGATAATGCCGCAGTAGTGACCTCCGTTTTTGGTTATTCGCTGCCAAGTTACGTAACCGCAATTATTTTAGCCTTCATTTTTGGTTTTGCCCTTTCGGAATATACGGGATTGAATATTACTGGAAGTTTGGTAGAAATTAATGATTTGGGCGAAGAGTATTATGCTTGGCAAAATTTGATTTTGCCCGCCATTGCCTTGGGCATTCGTCCCGTTGCGATTATTACGCAACTGACTCGCTCTGCAATGTTAGACGTTTTGTCACAAGATTACATTCGCACCGCAAAATCAAAAGGTTTGAGCAAAAGAGTCGTCATTTTAAAACACGCTTTACGCAATGCTTTGAACCCTGTGACGACCGCTATTTCGGGTTGGTTCGGAGCGTTATTAGCCGGTTCATTTTTTGTGGAATCCGTCTTTAGTTATAAAGGTTTGGGTTACGAAACCGTCCAGGCTTTATTGACTTTTGATATTCCTGTGGTCTTAGGTTGTGTTTTATTTACTGCCGCTGTTTTTGTCGTTATTAATGTTTTGACCGACTTAATTTATGCTTTGCTTGATCCTCGTGTACGGGTTTCGTAAGACAACCTATGGGGTTTTGCTTATCCCGAAAACTCGTGGAAAATCCCCGTAGATTTAAACAAAAAACCCCTTTTCAAATGAATGAAAAGGGGATTTTCTTATTAAAATACAGTTTGTTGTTAATAACTAATAATTAGAAAAAAATAAAAAATTACTACCAATTACTCTTTAATACGAATATTGCTGATTCCGCTCCATTCTGTCACATTGTCTTCAATATACTTGACGAAAACTTTTTCGCCATCGACTTTACCGATTTCCGCCAACTTGTAAACCAAACTATTCTCGGCTTTGCAGAAAATTTGATCGCCTTCGCCCAAATAAAGAATAGTCAAATTTTCGGTTGTTAACCATTCTCCTTCATTGTCATAAAAACGAACAAAATACTGGTCGTGAGAGGTTTTCTCGATTTTACCAGCATACCAAAAATCATCATAGCTCCAATTTGCCAACACGATTTTTCCGATAGATAATATTTCAATACCTTCGCTTTCTTCTTCCAAATCAAAGTGTTTTTCAGGTTGAGCCTGCAAAGTAAACACGGTCGAAATCAGAGCTAAAGCAAGTGAATTTGTTTTAATTTTCATTATATTAATTGTTAGGTTACTTAATCACTTTCTCTTTAATCAAAAATTAATCCAAAGTACAAAAAACATTTTTCCCGAAAAAATTTATGCCTATCTATTATTAATAATAAGCTAATCGTTAGCGTATTAACCACTATTTCATTGAATAAATAGTAATAAAAAACAAGGAAATTAATACTATATTTTTTTTAAATAAAACATTATACACCGATTTTAAATCAAATATAATGTTACAAAGTATTATCATCGTCAGAGATAATATCCCTTTCGGGCAAATCTGCTGTGGTCTGTATTTCATTATTTTCAATAAAATCATCTGAAATATTTTTTTCAATTTTCATTTCGAGTATCGCTTTTTCTGCATCTTGAATTTCGTTTAAGTCAAAATTATCGTCTTTTTCCACGTCATCTAACGACAAATCAGCTGCAATTTCATCAACAAAACTATCCACTTCTAAGATTACTGAATCAGCATCAACTTCATCCAAAACAGGAATAATTTCTTCAACCTCTTCTGCTAATGAAAATTCTGCGTCATAAATTTTAATAAAATCCATCAGTTGTTGTGGCGTTTTTTCAGGATATTTCCACCAATCAATTGACCAAACAGAATGATACTGAAATCCATTTGCCTTAATCGTATCTCTTAATAATTTATCCCAAATGTAATCTCCTTTCGGAAAGCGCCAAAAGAAACTATCAATCACAGCCGCAACAGGCGGTTCGTTTTCGTGTACAGATTTTATCCAAAAATCGGCTTTCGCCAAATCAAAATAGAGGCTATCTTGAATCCTATCTTCTTGATATTTATCCTGCATCGTTTTCCGAATTTCGTGGATTAAATCATTTTCACGATAATAAGGATATTGATAATTAGAATGTAACCCTGCCAAAATTGACGCTCCTTTATCGGTATCGTTTTCTTGAATTGAATTGGCGAAAGCCATCAAATTACACAATAAATTCAAGCCGCTATTATTATAATTAAATCGATTTTCCTCAATAAAATCCATTGTCAAAGACGAACAAATCAGCAACGCGTCATTGACGGAAGTCAATAAATGATAGAGCCAATATTCACCTTTTTCGTCTTTCAAAAAACTAAAATCTACATCAACCGTCGCATTACTGCTGAAAGTCGTGCTAAGAATCGTAATATCAAAGTTTTTCCCAACGATATCTTCCATCGCACAAATCGTCATACCATTTCTAAAAAAATGCCCGATGGTCGCCTGACCTTCGATTTTGTGGGTTCGGATATAGGTCAATTTATCGTATAAATAATCCCGTTGAGTCTTAGAAAAACAAACGATGCCGACTTTTGGCAAATATTTAACATCATCTTGCTTTAACTCCCGAAGAATTTTAATGATTTCATTCGCTTCCGCTTCATTATAACGCTCTTTTTCATCCAAATGCCCTTCAACGATACTTAATGCTAATTCAAAATTCGTTGCTTTTGCGTGAATATTTCGAGTCAGTTTTCCTCGATGAAATGCCCGATTAATGAAGTCCGAATAGAACTGTTTATCAACGGTTTCATAAGGTAATTCATAATTAAAAAAGTTATCCGTTGCGTATTCCATCAAGGTTACAGATTTATCTTTTCTTTTCAATTTACCCGAACCACAAACGATAGTTTGTTTGCCCATCAGCAACAAAGGATAACCTTCATCTAACGTAATATCGTCTGCTTCCAAGACGATTACCGTTTCATAACTATCTCTATTTAAGTAGTTTGCAGCAATATCAGGCGTTGTACAAAGTACTGGAATCATCTCCAAAATATTATCTTTATAACTACTCAACATTCGTTCTAAAGGCACTTCGAGCAAACCCGATGGCATTCGTTTTCCGAAATACGTATTGAAACCCATTTTATCCGAACGGCGCAAATCTCTCAAAACTGCCGCACGGCGATGCGTCCAATAATTTTTGATTTTCCTTGGAATAAATTCTTGTAACTTTTCGTGATTTTCAAAATATTGGTTAAAAACGGTATCCGTATTTGGAATTGCTTCGTTTTGATATTTCGACAAAATTTGGTGCAAAAACCAACTATCATAAGCCTTTTCCCAATCGTTCGGCTTAGTCGTAATAAAGGCTTTGACCATTTTCCGATTCGCTTCACTCAACTCCAACCAAAACGCTTTCCAATTATAATACGCCTCAAAATCTCTTAGATTAAAATTCAAACTTTCTAATTGATCCATGATGCGTTCCAAAAAGACCTTATTATTAATGACAAAACTTTCTGTCGTTTCGTAATCTTTTTGAAATAATTTGGAGGCATTTAAGTTATTAATTGCCGCTCCTAATTGTGTGTTTAACTCCGTTAATTGCGTTTTATAATCCAAATTTGGATGAATTGTTTGAACGGAAAGTCGTTGAATTTCATTATGGACGATTACTGGAAATTCTTGTTTCCAATTTCGCAATGAAATTTTGAAATCTTCCAAATTTTCAGCAATTTTATCAAACGTCAAACCGCCCGAAATTTCGGCAAAACTATAGTCAAAATAGCGCTTGTTATAATATTTAGTTTTAAGATTATTAAAACGATTTAGCAATGCCTTTTTAGATTCTAAATTCATTTTTGACCGTTCCGAAAATGCACCAAATAAACTTAGTTTTGCATTTTTAAAAACGTTCCATTTATTAAAATCGTCACCAAAACGTTGCTTGTTGTCCGTTATATTTTCTTGAATATCAACGACTTCTGAACTTAATTCATTATGATAATCATCATACAACGATTGCAACGCTTGACTATATTCTTCGATTTGAATTACGAATTTGTGGTATAATTCACTGATAGATTTATCGTGTGTTTCGAGCGTATTTCGAGTAATATTTCCTGCGGTATATTTATCATTATTAATAAAAATATCCGAATGAAGCACTTCCAAAGGATGTCGTAAAGTATTGACCGATTGATACAAATCTTTACCTTTTAAAACAATAAATTTGAGCGTTTCATAACTCTGCGAATCATACGTATAATCCGTTGGTAACAATTGAGAATTTAACAATTGACGACCTTCTTCGCCATGATTTTTTAAGAAATCACCGATTAATTCGACCCAAGTTTTATCTTTAAAAATCGTTTCATTCAACGCATCGTGCATCGAATCCAACTTGCCTTGCAAACGAGCCGCAATATTTAAAGTCAATTGAAATTCTTCTTCATCGAATGGCAGGTGTTTTTTCGTGCTTTCGCCCAATTGTCTTAAAAAAGCAAATAAAATCTCTTTCTGACTTTGGAAATCATGCAACGAAAAAGCAAAACTTTCAGAAACTAAATGATGATTAATTCGTTTTTGGACGGCATCCAAAATATTTGCATGACGACTAACAATCAGAGTTTTACCCCCGTTTACCAAAACGTTCGTTGCCAAGGCCGTCACTAATTCATTCATGCCCGTATAACCATTTCCACGAACGCAGATTTCATCATTTTCACTTAGTCCACGAAGGACATTACTTTGATATGGGTTCAGCGAGACGTTGGTAAAACTATGTTTTCGGTAATCTGGATTATAAGTTTGCGAATCAGTTTCGCTCATTTCAGTATCTTCTTTTTTTACCGCCTTTTTTAAATATTCATTTGGCAAAAACTCAAAATGACCGATAATTCCCGACCAAATGATTTGACCGTTTCCCTTACTAATATTTACCGCATCTTCATAAGTCGGACTTTTTTTGAGCGAAAGCGTATTCACACTGGTCTCAAAATTCAACTTAATCGAAATATCATTACATAATTTTTGGAGGTGAATACTGCTAATTTTATTATTTAAAATTGCCTCTTCAAAATACGACCTAACCGAAATCCCTTTTTTTTCCAAATGCTGAATCACTAATTCATTCGGCGTAATCGGCAAATCTCCCGTGCGATTAATACCCCATTTATTATCTTTATAATTCAAATTAATATTCCAAACAAAAAGCGGTGCAGCGATAAACGGACTTTGCCCAGTCGTATCTTTCATCATTAATATTGGATAACCAAACCCTATTTTTTTATGCGGATTGCTTCGATGTTCATGGTGCATTGATTTGATAATCCGTTCTGAATTCCCAGTCGGCTGTATCGCTGCCGATGGAGAATCGGTATCCAAAATTAGTTTAATCCAACGATTAGGAAACTGATTATCCGTCGGATATAATTCAGTGATATCAACCTTATCCGTATATTTTTTAGCAGGAAGTGCAAACCAATAATTCGATTTTCGGAATCGGTTTTTGCGTTCTTCTTTCAAAGTTTGTTCTATCAATGCTGGTTTTTGTTCCATAATATTTTAGAAATTAAGATTGTCGTATTTTACGTTGTTTGTTTCCTAAGTTATTTATTTTTCATCACTAAGCGTCAAATATATTAATTAAAATGCCTAAAACAAATTTAACATTTTATAATGTTTAATATATATACGTAAAGTAAACGATGAATAATTCGGCTCTTTTCGTTATAGTTAGTTGCGTTCAGCTTAGCTCTACAAACTAGACTTTTCGCCATAATTGATACATTCCTCGCATTTCCAAATGTATTCTTTCGTATGGTAAAATGAGGTAATTCCTAATTTCAAAATCGAATTTTTTATAAAAACTCAAAGCGTCCGTTTTCATCTCCATTGCTTCGAGCCACAAGATTTCCTGTCCGAATTTTCGGGTTTCCTCAATCGTCCAATTCATCAAATGCCGCCCAACACCTTTTCCTTGAACTTTGGGATGTAAATAAATTCGGTGTAATTTAGCTGCTGTTTTATCTGCCAAAAATGGAAAAACCTCATCGTATTGAATCCTCAAAACACCTACTTTTTCACCGTCAAATAAAACAAAAAAATAGGGCGAATTCGATGCTTCCAAATCTTTCAAAACACTTTTTTCGCCGTAAATAAAGTCTAAATACCAAGCACCGCCGTCATGCCAAAAATAATCATAAGCGAGCGAATAAACGGTAGTCATTAAATTCAATAACTCTTTACAATCATTTTCCGTAATTAATTGTAAATCAATATTTTCTGTAATCTTTATCTGTTGTGGCATCGTTATTTTTCATTCATCAAATTGATAATTTCAAATCATTCCGTACTTTGGTTCTTTGACGAATTCAAGTTTATCAGCCGTTAAGCTGTCTTTTCCAGTGCTAATTTCTGTGGTAATAAGTCCGTATTAATTATCCCAAATACTCGAAACTGTTGATATTTTGGGGATAATTTTCTTTGTTAAAATGCACATAATCAACATCTTTAAGATTTGCCAACTTGCGGTTTGCATAAATTATCAAAAACGCAAAATACTACCCAAATAAACGCTGAACTAATGCTTCATTCACGTCTTGCGCATCTTTAATCGTTGCAAAATCAGTCGCATCCAAAATACCTGCAAGACCATTTAATTCATCCATTGCTTTTTGAATCAAATCCTCTGTTGTTCTTTTTCCGCCCAAATCACCTCTCGAAGCTAAACCTAAATTATTTAACGCCGATAGTGCCGTCGCTAATAATTTATTAGAAAAATTAGCCGACATTAAATCTTCAAAAGTAATTTTTTCTGATTCATCAACTTCTCCATTATACATGACCACGATTCTTTGATATAATTCTTTTTTAGCAAAAAAAGTATCTAAAAAACGGTTGGTTTGTTGTTTCCAATCTAAAAGTGTTTTACAAAAGTAGCTATCTGACAATCCCAACAAACGCCCTGTTTGCCAAGCGACCGCATAAGACGTATCGAAAATACCATTATTTTTATCGAAAATCATTGCACTTTCGGCACTGAAATTCGGTGCAAAATTTTCATTTTTAACAATCACAGGCGTTAAAGGACCTCGATACCAAGCCGTTGTATTTTCGCCTTGTCGAGTTTCGTATTTTAATGGAACATAGCCCCCTTCAAAAACCGTTTTTATCAATTGATTATCAATAGGTTGCGTGGGATTTAAACGTAACATTTTATGGCTTTTAACTAACTTTTTGGTCAAGTACGTAAACTCCTCCTTTTTCTCTTTTTCACAATAAAACTCCCAACTTGCCAAACTCACCAAACGTACTTTTTGGTTATCTTCAACTTTCACACTTCGAGGTTTCAAAAAATCTAAAAAACCATCTAAACTGACCAAATGCACGATATTTCGAGCATTCGGTTTTGGTAAACGATTCGCAAAAACCGTTGAAAACCAATTATTGGTCTGTTCAGCCGTTTTATCATTCGCATTCACCTCTCTGACGTGAGCTAAATATTTTAACTCTTCAAAACGAGGTAAAATATTATTAAAATAATCTGCCGAAATATCAATACAAAGACAATTATTATCTTCATTTTCATAAGAAAAAGGAATCAAATTAGGCGTAACAAAACCATTTTTAGGTTTTGCGACGGATTTTATTTTGACGGATTTAGCCCCTGTCCTACTGACTTTCGTCCAATCTTTAATTTGCAATTCATCTTCCTCAAAAACCAATAACGCCAGACGAGGCGTTGTACCATCTTCCGAGCCTTCCCACGGCAACGAAGGCGTATTCAAAATCACTTGCGGCAAAATATTTTCAAACTGCCCTTCCCCGTCAATCGGCGGATAAACCGACTGAATCGCCTGCATAGTCAACAAAAACCGATTACCCGAAACCACAAAATCTTGCGACCGTTTGAATGTTTGATTCAAACTATCGTCCTTTAGGGTTTGTTCTATTTCGATGACGTAATCACCAGACGATAACGCAGGTTGAAAATTGTCATAAAATTGAATTTCCCCTTGTTGTATGTTTGACGTGGATTGTGGTTTATTTTCGGTGGTTAGCATATTTTTTATATTTTTGAATAAAAATCGAAAATACAATTTAATGATGAAAGTTAGGCGTTTTCAAGCAAATTGAAATAAATTTAATTTAAAAATTAATGGAAAACTTATAGGTTTTTTTAAAACTCTATGGATTTATAATAATACAAAATGGAAACAAATACCTACAAAATAAACGGAATGTCGTGTACGGCTTGTGCAGCGAGTTCGCAAAAAGTACTTTCTCGAATGAAAGGGGTGGAAAGTGTGAATGTGAACTATGCGAATAAGTCTTGTGAAGTCGTTTTTGAAGAAGAAACGGTGAGTTTTGAAGCGATGAAAACGAAGCTGAGCCGTTTGGGTTACTCGCTTTTAGAAGATACAGAAAAAAACCGTTTGGAAACGGAAGCGAAGGCAAACGCACGATTTAAGGAGTTAAAATTAAAACTAACCGTTGGCGTAATCTTGTCGATTCCGCTCCTCATTTTCGGTATGTTTTTAATGGATTTTCCCTTCGCAAATTGGATTATGTTGGGTTTGACGTTGCCGATTATCGTTTGGATTGGGCAAGAATTTTATATAAATGCGTGGAAACAGTTTAAGGTCGGAACGGCAAATATGGATACGTTGGTGGCAATGGGAACGGGTGCAGCTTTTATTTTTAGCTTATTCAATACCTTTTTTCCGCAAGTTTTAATTCGTCAAGGAATCGAGCCGCACGTTTATTACGAAACCGCTGGCGTTTTGATTACGCTGATTTTGTTAGGTCGGTTTTTGGAAGAACGGGCAAAAAGTCAAACTTCGGAAGCGATTAAAAATTTATTAAACCTGCAAGTCAAAACTGCAAATGTCGTTCAAGATGACGGCGAAGTGCGACAAATTCCGATTGACGAAGTACGTTTAGGCGATAAAATTTTGATTAAACCTGGCGAAAAAATTCCCGTGGACGGAACGATTATCGAGGGAAATTCAGCGATTGACGAAGCCATGATTACGGGCGAATCTGTTCCGATTGTAAAAACGATTGGTGATAAAGCGATTGGTGCAACCATCAATCAGACTGGAACTTTTACGATGACGGCTGAAAAAGTCGGCTCAGATATGTTGCTCGCTCAAATTATCAAAATGGTGCAAACCGCACAAGGTAGCAAAGCACCGATTCAGAATTTGGTGGACAAAATCGCAGCGATTTTTGTGCCTGTCGTGGTGACGATTGCGACGTTGAGTGCGTTGGTTTGGTACGTCATTGGACCAGAGCCGCAGTTGACGAACGGCATCATTACGTTTGTGACGGTTTTGATTATTGCTTGTCCGTGTGCGTTAGGATTAGCAACGCCTACGGCGATTATGGTTGGCGTTGGTAAAGGGGCAAAAATGGGTATTTTGATAAAAGGAGCAGCCAGTTTAGAAGCTGCAAAGGACCTCGATACGATTGTTTTTGATAAAACGGGAACGCTGACGGAAGGTAAACCCAAAGTGAAGAATATCGACTTTATTGCGGCAGCAAATCCAACTATTGAAAGTATTATTTTTGCGATTGAAAGTCGTTCGGAACATCCTTTAGCAGGTGCAATTTGTGCACATTTTTCGGATTTTGACACAAAAATTAAAGTTGATTATTTTGAAAATATCGTTGGGAAAGGGATTCATGCGAAAATTGATGAAACCGATTATTTGATTGGTAATCAGGCTTTAATGAAAACGGCTTTTGTGGAAAACATTCCAGATTCTACTTCTGACGAAACGATTGTTTACGTTGCCGAAAATGGAAAATTAGTGCGGATTATCGAAATTGCGGATACGATAAAATTGGAAGCAAAAGCAGCAATTAATCAATTAAAACACTACGAATTACACCTTTTGACAGGCGATAATCAACAAACGGCAAGTAAAATAGCCGCAGAATTTGGTTTAACAAACGTCAAAGCGGAAGTACTTCCCGAAGATAAAATTAATTATATCAAGGCTTTGCAAGCCAAAGGAAAAAAAGTTGCTATGATAGGCGACGGCATCAACGATTCTCCAGCTTTAGCACAGGCAAATGTAGGTATTGCAATGGGTACAGGGACAGACGTGGCGATAGAAAGTGCAGATATTACGCTTTTAAAAGGCGATTTAAGTCGCATCGCAAAAGCTATCGAATTATCAAAATCAACAAACAAAATCATTCGCCAAAATCTATTTTGGGCGTTCATTTATAACATCATCGGGATTCCGATTGCCGCAGGAATTTTATATCCCTTCATCGGTTTTACGCTGAATCCAATGATTGCAGGTGCTGCAATGGCGTTTAGTTCTGTTTCGGTGGTTTTGAATAGTTTACGATTAAGATAATTTGAATAATAGAAGGGAGTATAAACCATAGGTACAACCTATGGTTACTCATATTCAACCTTTTCAAGGTTGTGAGTAAGTGTTTTCAATGCCTTTGGAGAGGTTCAATATGGGTAACCGTCCAGTATTCAGGACACTTGCGAAAGTACGACAATTTGAACTACACCCAGTCAGACGGCAGAACTTAATTTAGTAAAATCAAGTTCTGCCGTTAAACTTTTGTCTTCGTTCAAAACAGTCTTATTAGAAGGATAATTTTTATTCTTTATAACTTACATCGTAAAAAATTATTCACAATCAAAGTGTCGTTCTGCTGATTTTAATTGATTTTTTTCAAAACCATAGGTGCAACCTATGGTTACTCATATTCAACCTTTTCAAGGTTGTGAGTAAGTGTTTTCAATGCCTTTGGAGAGGTTCAATATGGGTAACCATCCAGTATTCAGGACACTTGCAAAAGTACGACAATTTGAACTACACCCAGTCAGACGGCAGAACTTAATTTAGTAAAATCAAGTTCTGCCGTTAAACTTTTGTCTTCGTTCAAAATAGTCTTGTTAGAAGGATAATTTTTGTTTTTTTATAATTTACATCGTAAAAAATTATTCACAATCAAAGTATCGTTCTGCTGATTTTAATTGATTTTTTTCAAATACTAATTCAAAATACGACTTATCTGCTTTTGCCCACATTTTCACAATACCGCTATAATCTTTAATATTTTCGTAAGCCGTTTCCTCAGCATAATTTTCCTTTAATTGGTCAATTGTCATCGCATCATTTAATTGAATCCCCTCAATTTCGACCGAGATACTTTGCATAGTATCTTGAAAATCAATAAATTGTGGAATAATATAGCCACCTTGTGAATTAAATTTATGGTTACGGTAAGCCAACTGCGTTAAAGTAATATCTTCTTCGTCTAAGATAAAGCAAGCCTCATTTTGAACCGTATAACTACTATCAGGATTGCCTAAAGTTCCCAAAAATGCTACCGAAGGCATCATATCCGTAACCGTGACGTACGTTTTTACTTCATCCTCCGCAATGCTTTCAATGTTGTATTCCGTCACCAACATTCCTGCAATCGCAGCCGTCAAAAAACAGGCAATTGTACCGCCGAGTAAGGCTTTAATTCCTAATTCAGAAAGGGTTTTGCGTTGAACGGTTGATAAGGCTCCGATGCCACCGATTTGAATGCCAATTGAAGCGAAATTAGCAAAACCGCAAAGCGCGTAAGTCGCAATCAAAACCGATTTTGGACTCAAATGAATATTCGGATTTTTACGCATCGCGCCCAAATCGGCGTAAGCGACAAACTCGTTAATCATCGTTTTTTCTCCTAACAATTGACCGACTAACAAGACATCCTGCGAAGGAACGCCCAAAATCCATGCGACGGGTGCGAAAATTAAACCCAAAACATAGGTAAACGAAAAACCTTCAAAACGCTCTCCGGTCGATGTAAAAACATAGTCATTCAGACCCGTCCAAGAACCAATCGAAGTCATCAAAATTTCGTTTGCCATATTCACCAAAGCCGTAAAAACCAACAACATTACGCCGACATTTACGGCTAATCTCAAGCCGTCAGACGTTCCTTTTGAAATGGCGTCTAAAAGGTTTGAACCGATTTTATCTTTGGAAATATCTAAATTCGTATTGATTTTTTCGGGCTCATCTTCTGGATAAAGCATTTTAGCAACCATGATTGCCGCAGGTGCAGAAATAATCGAAGCGGTCAATAAATGTGTTGCAAATAGTTGTTGTTGTACCGGATCACTTCCACCTAAGTAGCCGACATAAGCCGCAAAAACACCACCAGCAATTGTTGCCATTCCACCCGTCATTAAACACAACATTTCGGATTTCGTCATCGTATCTAAATACGGTTTAATGACTAACGGTGCTTCCGTTTGTCCGATAAAAACATTGGCAGCCGCCGCCAAACTTTCGGCTCCCGACAACCGCATCGTTTTACTCATTATCCAAGCAAAACCGTAAATTATTTTTTGTAAAATACCTAAATAATATAAGATTGCAGAAAATGCAGAAAAGAATACAATCGTTGGTAACACTTGAAAAGCGAAGATGTAACCAAAGGTATTCATATCGTCAATAATGTTACCGAACATAAATCGGGAACCAGCTTCCGTGAATTGTAAAATAGAAACAAAGAAACCGGCAACCCACTCAAAAGCGATTTTCACCCCAGGTACTTTTAATATCAGAATCGCTAAAACAAACTGAAAACCTAAGCCTGACAAAACCAGCTTCCAGTCGATTATTTTGCGATTTGCACTTAGCAAGTAGCTTACCGCCAATAAAACTGTGATTCCTAATAAACCTCTAAGAATATCCATACTTTTTTTAATGAATAATTAACAATGGACAATTGACAATACGAGCTATTAAGATTATCAATTATGCGTTTGGGCGTAAAAATAGAAATTCTTTATACGGTTATTGTCTTTAAAATGAATGAATTTTTAAATTCCTGTTAATTTTGCAACTCTTTGAAAAAATGCCTCTCGCAGATTTCGCTGATTTCGTAGATTTTTTCTTTATTTAATGAATTGAGATTTATCAAATAAAGTATTTCAAAAAATAGATTTAGATTTTTCAAAGTATGGATTCAATGAAAATTGGCGAAATAAGCGAGATTTGCGGGAGGAATCATACAAAACGATGAATAAACCTTTTATAATTGGTATTGCAGGCGGAAGTGGCTCTGGCAAAACGACTTTTTTGAAACGTATCGGATTGACTTTTCCGAAGGCAGAAATTTGTATTATTTCACAAGATGAATATTACAGACCTCGGGAAACGCAATTGATTGATGACAATGGCGTAACGAATTTTGATTTACCAACTTCGATAGATGTCGCACATTTTTCGAAAGATTTGCAGACGTTGATTAATGGCGATGTGGTTACGAAAACAGAATACACCTTTAATAATGATTTGGCGAAAGCCAAAACGCTAACGTTTAAACCGACAAAGGTTATCATCGTAGAAGGGATTTTTATTTTCCATTATTTACCAATTACGAAATTATTGGATTTCAAAATTTACATAGATGCACGGGACGATTTGAAAATTATTCGTAGGATTAAACGAGACCAAATAGAGCGAAATTATCCCGTCGAAGATGTACTTTATCGTTACGAACATCACGTCATGCCGGCTTACGAAAAGTTTACAAAACCTTATAAACAGTCGGCTGATGTGATTATTAACAACCATTCTAATTTTGAAAGTGCATTAGATATGATGACTTCATTTTTGGCGTATAAATTAAAATCGAAGTAATTTTTTATACTAAAATTACGCTACACGGATTTTACTTATTAATTTCACGCAACTAAAAAATTGCAAAAAAACGTAGCTAAAATCACTATTTCCATGAAAATAAACAAAACGATACCGCTTGCCTTACTTTTAATGTGTTTATCAATTTATGCTTGCCAAGAAAGTGAGCCGAATCAACAGGGACAAGAAAAATTACAGGAAGAAAAGATTAATACCAAAAATTTGATTGGTGAATGGAAAGTTATCAATGCCGAAAAAAATGGCGAAAAGTTAAATAGTATTGAAGATGCTATTTTTATTTTTGATACCGATAAAACACTGAGTATCAATAGTAATTTTCCAGGTATTAATAAAGACGAAGCAACACCTTATGAATTAGATGATTTGACGATTGGTAAAGTCGGTAGCCTTGAATTAGATTTTGAAATCATCAGTTTGACGGAAAGTTCAATGCTTTTGGAATCCAAAATTCAAGGTATTGGTTTCACATTTGAACTTAAAAAGTAAGACCTAATTTATCAAAAAAGTAGGTCTTTAGACCAATTCGTACCCTCACTCGGAGTGAGGGCACGAATTATCGACTTTTTTGATAGGGCTTTGTGAAAATATAAATAATTGATAATCAAATAATTAGTTATTATCAATTATCAATTTTAATATTAATTGACGTTTTAGGTATTTTCATAAATATTTTTTTACCTACCTTTGAGCGTTTTTTGGGAATCACTTACCATTCCTAATTATTTATTAATTCGCATTAACACAAATCTAATTATGGGTTGGTTTAAACGAATCAAAGAGGGCATTACCACCACGACACAACAAAAAAAAGAGGCACCTACGGGTGTTTGGGAAAAGTGTACGAAATGTAAAGCTACTTATAGACGAAAAGAATTAGTTGAGAATTTATATGTTTGTCCTAAGTGTGACTACCACACTCGGATAGGTTCAAGAGAATATTTTGATATTCTTTTTGATGGCAAACCAGAGTTATTATTTGAGAACATAGAATCCCGTGATTTTTTGGAGTTCAAGGATTTAAAAACATATCCTGAACGCTTAGATAATGCCAGAGAAAAAACGGATTTAGTAGATGCGATTGCCGTTGGTGTTGGTAATGTGAATCGACGAAAATTGGTTATCGCTTGTATGGATTTCAGCTTTATCGGCGGTTCTATGGGTTCTGTCGTCGGCGAGAAAATCTCTAAAGGAATCACTTATAGTTTAGAAAATAATATTCCTTTTATGATTATTTCTAAATCTGGCGGAGCGAGGATGATGGAATCGGCATTTTCATTGATGCAAATGGCAAAAACTTCTGCAAAGCTGACTTTGTTAGGCAAAGCAGGGATTCCCTACTTTTCAATGCTAACGGATCCGACGACGGGCGGTGTTTCGGCTTCTTATGCAATGCTGGGCGATTTGAATTTTGCGGAACCGAAGGCATTAATCGGTTTTGCTGGGCCTCGTGTCATCAAAGAAACGATTAAAAGGGACTTACCAGAAGGTTTTCAGACATCAGAATTCCTTTTAGACCACGGTTTTTTGGATTTTATTATACATCGAAAAGAGTTAAAACAGCGTCTTGCAGATTTGATTCAACTGATGCATACGACAAAACAGAAAAGTATTTAAGTATTAAAAATAAAGTATTTATCGCAGTACTTTGAAAGTCATTTATTTTGATTTCGCTGTGTAATAAATATAAAATTATTCATAAATAACCTTAGTTATTAATACCTAATTAAGGTTATTTCATTTTCGGGTATAAGGGATAGGTCTTCATTATTAAAGGCATTACTTTAGCTAATTTTCGCTAAAAACTCATTATTAATCGATAGAAAAGTTAAAGTTGAGGAAATAGCTTGAAATATAGATTATTTCTAAATCTTCCAAAACAATTCATACATTTAGTCTGTTAAAATTGCGTATATTGCGGACTAATAGATAGAAAGTTGGTTTAACAAACTATTTTTTGGCGGTCTTCTAATGTGGCATCAGCGTAAATTTCCACTTTATTGCATCTCAATAAATTACTAAAATACCAATCTACACTTGTCAAAAGTCACAGCAATCAAAAGTCAATTTAGCGTCTAAATCGTAAGGTTTAGATACTAAAATATTGTATTCTATAATCACAAAATAATTATTACAAATATGATGAAGGAAGGTAAAGTAAAATGGTTTGATTTGGAAAGAGGTTATGGATTTATTAGCCCGTTTGGAAAAGGAGAAGATGTATTTCTTCACATTACAGACATCCAAGAATCAGGATACGAGACAATTCAGAAAGGCGAATATGTTGAATTTGAAGAGAAGTCAGGAAAGAATGGAAAAACTCGTGCAATGAATATCACGGTTTTCGAATATGTTTATGATTAGCGAGGCTGTTTATTTTGGGACGAATCCTTTAGTGAAGTATTCCGGTTATAACAATCTGGATACCTTTAATTAAGGCTTAGAAAGCACTTTTAGGGTCTTTTCTAAGCCTTTCCTAACGGATAAAATATTAGACAATAGATATATTCAATTTTAAGAGAAATTGTATTTCCAATATATTCACATTGATTTTTATTTGTTCCTCCAAAAGTTTTAGTCATACCGTGTTCTAGTAAAACAAATCACATCCAGACTAATTAAATACTGATTTTGTTAATAAATAAAATAACTGCAAATCGGTATTTATTCGGTTGATTAATCATCAATTGAAACTTTTCACAAATCATCAATAAGATTTTTAGTTTTATTCAATTCATATAAAACTGAATAAAGATTTCACGAAAAGGCGTCAACAGTCGGCTTCGATCATTAAAATGTTATTGCATTTGGATGTTAGTCTTTGTTTGGTACAAAACAATTAAAGTAATGTTAATTATTGAGGTAAAAGATAGTGAGTCAATTGACAGAGCATTAAAAAATTACAAACGTAAAGTGCAACGTACAAAATTAATCAAGGAAGTACGCCAGCGCAAACACTTTGTAAAGCCATCAATTGATAGAAGAGAAGAGATTCTGAAAGCAACTTACATACAAATTAAAGATGAGCGAGAAGCGGAATAAGTAAATGAAGTCTTTGATGAACCTCGTTATTTTCGTAAAATACCTAAATCTTGAGGTTTATCAGAGATGATTTAATATAAATAAACGGTTTTTTTTTGTAATTAAAATCTTATATTATGGAAGCAGAAGTAATAATCGTAGATGAAAAGGTTAAAAATGCACGGGAAAAAGCCCTAAAATGGGTAGAAGGTAAAGGATTTAAATCCATAAAAGCATCGTTCGCAGAAGATTATAATGACCCCAAATCATTCGTCCGTTCATCAAACGGAAATAGTATCGCTCCCGATATTACAGCAGAATCTTCAACAGGAAAATCATATTTTGAAATTGCTCAAAAAACGAGTAAAAAGCAGGCTTTAATTACAAAGTGGAAATTACTCAGTCAATTGGCACAAAGCAAAAATGGGCAATTCGTTATTTTTACACCTCATGGTCACAAAAGTTTCGCTCAAAATATTGTCGAAAATCACCATATCATAGCAAAGTTAGTCGCTATTTAGTTTATTAACGATTCATACCCTCACCTTGAGTGAAGGTATGAATTTCTATTTTTACCTAAAAGCTAAGTTAAAACCCTAAATCCACATAATTCCTAAGAATTAATTAGAATGCTAAATATCGCTATTACTTATTTTGGGTAAACCGTTTAAAACCAACAACTGTGTGGGAAAGCAAAGTGTAGCAAAGGCGGTGCCGTTTGCCCTACGAAATTTGTAATATTAAGATGGTAGCTATTCAAAGTATCAATTTCCCTGTAGTAATAACGTGAGAATTTTATTGAATTTGGTACAAAAATTACAATATTTCTGGCTTTAAAAAAAATGATTTTTAGTCTTATAAATTCTTAAACAATCGTCTAAAATTTCCATTGGATTAATTATGCTTAAAATCAATTTTAAAGGACAAGAAATTAATTGTGTTGAAGGTGATAATCTCCGAAAAGTATTGCGACAAGCAAACCTTACGCCGCATAATGGGGGTGCAGATTGGTTTAATTGTAAAGGAATTGGCAGTTGTGGAACCTGTGCTGTAAAGATTAAGGGCGAAGTTTCCCCGTTAACAACCGTAGAAAAATGGCGTTTGAATTTCCCACCTCATAATATCGAAAATGGTTTACGCTTAGCTTGTCAGTGTTTTATTTTGAGTAATTTGAAAATTGAAAAATATGACGGATTTTGGGGAGAAAACGTATTGTAAGGTCGAAAAAACTAATCCTTCCCCTCATTTTAAAAAAAATAGGAGGTAGATTTATTGGCTCTTTGACAATTTCTGCACGTAGCGACTACTTTAGCTTCCGAAAAGTCTCAAAATCCTTGCGGTAGCTAAAGACAGCCGTTACGAAAATCTCAATTTATTCGAATTTTGCAGAAATTGTCAAAGAGCCGATTTATTTCACTATCAAAATGATAGACCTTTCGGTTTTTTTACTCATTCATTATCCTTATTTTTACCCTTCAATAAAAAATACCTTTATAAAAAATGACAATTACAATAATAGGATTAGGATTAATCGGTGGTTCGATAGCCTTAGAACTACGCAAAAGTAGCTGGGCAGAGCATTTCATTGGCGTTGATGTCAACCCTGAACACGCTAAAAAAGCGATTGAATTGGGTATCGTAGATGAAACAACTGACCTAAAATCTGGTGTAGAGAAAGCAGATTTAGTGATTCTTTCAGTTCCAATAAATGCAACGCAGTATTTAGTTCGTTCGATTTTGGATAATTTAGGGAAAGATGCAATTTTGATAGACGTGGGTTCTACTAAAAGTGGAATTTGTGATGCTGCGCGAAATCATCCAAAACGAGGTAATTTCGTGGCTTGTCATCCTCTGGCAGGTACTGAAAATACGGGACCAGGAGCAGCAATTTATGACTTATTCGGCGGCAAAGTCAATATTATTTGCGAATATGAATTGAGCCACGATTGGGCATTCAAGCAGGTTGATATTTTATTTTCAGAAGGCTTAAAAATGCGTAACGCTTATATGAATCCTATCGAACATGATAGGCACATTGCATATGTTTCGCATTTATCGCATATTTCTGCGTTCACGCTGGGGCTGACTGTTTTAGACATTGAAAAAGACGAAAAACATATCTTTAATATGGCGAGTACGGGTTTTGCATCTACGGTTCGTTTGGCGAAATCTTCTCCAAAAATGTGGACTCCGATTTTTGAAGAAAATGCAGAAAATATTTCTTCTGCATTAGCATCTTATATTCAACAATTACAAGAATTTAAGAAGCTGATTGATAATAAAGAGTTTACAGCGATTTATGAACGAATTGAAGAAGCCAATGATATTAGACGGGTTTTAGATGGTATTGAACTGAAAAAAATTGTTTTGATGTGACGATTTTCTATTATTAATTAAAAAAAATAGGCGACCACTTTTTTGAAAAGTCATCGCCTATTTTTTATTTCTAATTAGAAGAAATTACCCCATATTGGTATAAAACGCCTGAACGTCATCATCGTCATCTAATTTATCCAACATTTTTTCAATATCAACCATTTGTTCGTCTGTAAAATCGACTGCCTGTGTTGGAAAACGCTGCAAATTTGCTTTATCAATTTCGATACCTCTTTCCTCAAATCCTTGATTCATTGTACCGAAATCCTTATAATCGCCATACGCATAAACCGTATCATCATCAATCTCAAACTCTTCCAAACCTGCGTCAATCATTTCCAATTCAAACATTTCTTCGTCAAAATTTTCAGGTTTTACGAATTCAAAAACAGCACGGCGATTGAACATAAATTCTAACGAACCCGTTGGCACTAAAGCGCCTCAT
>Ga0306864_1000212_pt1 | contig 28154 bp, 24 predicted proteins | sample AntRauTorckE5430_FD_190448 | JGI IMG/M metagenome (GOLD analysis project Ga0306864, IMG submission 190448) | Saline lake microbial communities from Rauer Islands, Antarctica - Metagenome Torckler E5 #430 (v2) (version 2) | ecosystem: Environmental > Aquatic > Non-marine Saline and Alkaline >...
ACTTGTAGAGTCATATTTGTCATGAAGTTCAACAGATGAAACAGATTGTTTAATTAAGGCAGGTCATGGCATTGAATTGATGAAAAAATGAGTTGAAAAAAGGGGCTATCAGTTTTCAAATTATTTGTTTAAGGAAAGGCCATTATTTGTTGTTCATGACATTCTGAACTTATTTTGACGATGAACGATGATCGATGATGGATGATGGACGCATACGAAACGATAATATTATGACTAAGCCATCCTCCATCCTCCTGTATCCTGTATCCTGTATCCTTCGAGTATTTTGTATCTTGTTGATGATCGCAGATGATACTCTTCCAAAAGCTGAGTTGTAATTACGGTTTCTTTTGAAGAATGACTAGATGCTTTTCCTTGACAATTTTGCCACTAATAGGAGGTTGGCTCCTATTAAACATTTCCTTCACAGAGGGATTCACATCTCCTCAACTTCTAGTCCCTCATGTGCATGATGCAATTATCACAAAGCTCAATTCCATGGACGTTCCTACAGGTAACACAGAAGAACAAACAATTGTAACTAACAAAGATAACGTAGAGGATATGGATGCAATCACTGTATTAGCGGGAAATATCGTGCAGTGTTTGGTGAAGTCAGATCTGAAGAGAAAAGTAGGTGGTGATGGTAGCGGGTCTACTGGCTGGACCAGTTGGGTAGACGATGCAAGCGCCTACAGTCTTCGATGCTGCATTGATGCTCTAGCACTCACAAAGCCGCTTAATCTGATGAATACAGAGGGACTGAAACAGGACTTATTTGCGGAACGAGATGAGACTCTCTCGTGGCTAAAATTCATGAAAGCCAGTCCCTCGCCGGTAATGATTGACTTGTCGGAGGAGGTAAGAGAGGTCGCAAGTAGTCTCATTTATGACAAAGATTTGGATATGATTGAGTCAACAAGAAAAGAATTTCTAGACAGGATCGGTGTTAATATGATCCTCTTGCCATCTGGGAAAGGTTTGGATTCTACGATACGTACGGCACCTGGAGCATTGTGCTTCGGAAAATTATTTTATGGAGGAGCAAACAGATACAGGTTGTTACCAGGTAAAATGAAGAGAAGAACAGGAGACCGAACTGCAATAATGACGAGGGAGAACGAGAATGTCGAAGTTTGGCTCCAATATGGAGGGCCTGAGAGGAATTATGAAGGAGTGGATATGGGTCCCTGTGCGATACTGGAGGTCATTATTTTACCATATGGACTGAAGGCAGATTTAGTGACAGAAAATCACATGGGGATTTCTTATTTGGGATGGGATGCAAAGAAAATGCTTTCTTTCTGGGAACCATCTAATTCTACCGAAAATGGCTCCATCGTCGATGCAACTGATGATGACCCCTTGGTTAACCTAGTAGGAAAAGAGAGAAACGAATATCTCACAACTTCATTTACCGAAAATGTCGGAGGTCTCAAGCCTCAGATTGATGCAATAGTTAGAAGAGTACTTGATGGGAGAATCTACCGAAGCGACGATGCGGATTGCGAACAACTTGGGTCCCAGAGTTTGATGGAAGCAAAGGAGCTGGAATCCTTAGGTTTGACCGCTGTCAGAGGTCTGCTGCTATATGGCCCCCCTGGGTGCGGTAAAACTTTTCTGGCTAGGTCTATAAGTAAGGCGCTGCGGGCTAGACAACCAAAGGTAGTATCTGCACCTGAACTCCTTGACCGCTGGGTCGGCGGCTCCGAAAAATTGAGTAAGTTTGAGATTTTCCTCTGAAAAAGAAGCAGAAAGATGATGATTCACACTATTTTATTCATTTAAAATTGACATCGTGTATCTTTAATTGTTTATCATAATTAGTTCGAAATCTCTTTGAGGATGCAGAGACTGAAATGAGGCTTTGTGACGGAGATGCTACAAAGAGTTCTCTTCATGTGATTGTTATTGATGAAATTGATGCAGTATTCCGAAAGCGATCTGCGTCCGAAGATAGCGGATCTGCGACTCGGGCCTCTGCAGTTAATCAGATTCTTTCAAAGCTAGATGGTGTCAATGCTATTCCAAATGTGCTGCTGATAGGAATGACAAATAGGAGAGAACTCCTGGACAATGCATTATTAAGACCTGGACGTTTAGAGGTACAAATTGAGATACCTCTTCCTGATAAAGAAGGGAGAAGAGAAATTTTACAGATTCATTTTGAAGGTCTGCGACAGCGAGGTAAATTGAGTGAACCACTTTGTAAGACTATTGATGGGTCTAGAGGAAATGCTGATAACGAATCGAATCAGATCAGTTTTCGCTTCCGTATCAAAGCTGCGATTCAGATGCCACAGGGGAGGATAAGAGACCTGGCTTCTGACCAAGTCACGGGTGGATTTTCTGGAGCTGACATAGCAGGACTTGTTCGATGTGCTGGTTCCATATCTCTTGCAAGAGCAAGGAGGCAAGGAATGGGGATCGGATCTCTTACAATCACACTAGATGACGTAGTTCAGGCGTTGGAGGAAGTAAGAGGATGAAGAATATCGTTGACAAATATAAAAGAAAATGTTCATAGGTGCAGGCAGTACTACATTTCATCAGATATTATTTATATAAATTAGCTGTTCTTGATGTCACTAAGAGCAGATTTTGTTGCAGAAGCGATGGCGCTGCCATCTGCCTTTGCGATCTGATGGTACTTTCCTCTTGCTGCATTGGCAATTTCCTTCGCAATACCAGTTGAAATGAACTTGTTCTCTGTATCAATACAGAGCAAGTTGAAGCCAGGAGCAGAACCCAATTTCTTTGCAATGGCAATGACCTCGTCCTTAAGGTAATTTCTACTTGGCTTTCCTTCCTTCGAGTTTTCGTCGGCGTCGGGATCAAATTCCTCTCCCATGGAAACGCAAAGAGGAACGTTGGCGCGTCCATCAGAAATACAAACAACAACAACCTTTCCAACGTCTCCAGTCTTCTGTGCATTAAGACCAGTAAGAATTGCCTGTTGAAGAGCATGTGCCAAGGGGGATCCTCCTCCACAAGGCATCTGTTCTAGACGCTTCTTAGCCATAGCAATTGACTTAGTTGGTGGGAGGAGGACATCTGCGAAATCTCCCTGGAATGGGATCAAACTAATCTGATCACGACTCTGGTAAGCTTCAGTCAACAGACTCATTGCAGCACCCTTCGCAGCATTCATTCGATTAAGAGCCATTGATCCAGACGCGTCTACTACGAAAATAATGAGAGAACCAGCCTTTCTTGCCATCTTCTTGATTCGGACGTCAGACTGCTCAAGGAAAACACCTCTACCCTCTTTCTTGGTTCCTTTAGCACGCTCTCTACGGGCCTTTTGGTATGGAGCAGATGCACGAAGAGTAGCATCAACTGAAAATTAGAAAAGAAAGTGTTAGATGATTGCGAACAAGAGATTGTTGAGTGCATGAATCAATGAAAAGAAGAACTCACCAGCAAGACGGACAACCTTGCCCTTAGGAAGCATTGGCTTGATATAACGACCACGGTCTTGGGAAAATATAAGCCCACGACCACCTCCTTTTCCAGCGCGCTCGCGAGAAGTGAATTCAATAAGATCAGGATCAATTGGAGTAGCGTCAACGTCAAACATAAATTCTTCGGGTACTTCAGGTACATCTGGTGCCTCATCAGGAGTGTCGTCTTCTTCATCCTCGGGCTCTTCCTCCTTTTCTTCTTCTTCTTCCTCCTTTTCCTGGTCATCCTTCTCCTCGTCCATTTGTGGTGGCTGAGGAGGAGGGGGGGGAGGGGGCATCATCTCGTCGTCGTCCATGGGAGTCTGAATAAATGTTCCACGGGGTGCAATAGCAAGCTTTACGGCAAGTTTGAGATCATCCGAATTAACCTGGCGGCCCTCAATGGCGGCAGCAGCACGAGCAACTTCCACAGCAAAAATTTCTGCACGGTGACCTTGACATCCAGCGCGGATAGCCTCTTCACAAAGGTACTGCATTTGCGAAGGAGCGAGCGTGAGATCGCGAAGATACTCACGAGCAAAAATAATAGCGGTCTTGAGATCCTCCTCGTTAGCAATTGCTTCCTCCAAGTCCATGGTTGCCTTTCCGTTTGCCTGCTTTCCAGATGCAGCAAAGCCAATTACACTATCAACGGCTTCAACGCGGCTCTTCACATCCAACTTTTGTGCGTCCGCAGAAAGGGAAACAGCAATACGATCAAGAAGATGATCACGGAGTTCTCCTTCATCAGGATTGAAAGTAGCAATAAGAAGGGGCTTACAAGGATATCTGAGAGAAATTCCCTCACGCTCCACCAAAACATATCCATCATTAACAACGTTGAGCAAAATATTGGCGGTTTCTTCATCAAGAAGATTGATATCGTCAACGTACAAGACTCCACGATGAGCCTTGGCCAAAAGACCAGGAGAGAAAACACTCTTGCCGGTCTTCACACTCTCCTCAAGATCTGCACTTCCAATAAGACGATCCTCCATAACGTTCAAAGGAACCTGCACGAAAGGAGCCCTGATAATCTCAGTTTCGCGTTCTTCGAGAGGTGTTCCTCCCTTTGCAATATCAGTTTTAAGAAAGTCATCGACGCCGAATTCACCCACGGGATCAATGTTGAAAGGAGATCCTTTAATAACCTCGATGGGAGGAAGAAGCTGGTGCAGAGCTCTTGCCATGACAGACTTTGCGGTTCCTTTTCCTCCAGAAATAGCTACTCCGCCCATACGACCGTTGATAGCGGAAAGAAGAAGTGACTGCTTGATGTTATCTTGTCCGACAATCATCGAAAGAGGGAAGGGACGTCCACCAAGATCCAATGCAACTGCTTGAGCTTTCATTTTGCTGCTTTCTTCATCGGCCTCCATGGCAGCTCTCGCGCGTTCCTCGGAAGTTACAGAGGTTGCGATGAGTGATGTTCGCTGTATTTGACGAACTGCTGCTCCATTTGATACAAATGTAAACGCACATGCCTAATATTGATGAGAGCAATATGAACAAGTATGAGTGTCTTGGCCCTGGTGATGATGACTAGTCTTCGTGTATTTCAAATTTGTATTTAGATCGAGGATACCCAGCAGAGATAGTCAATTTCAGTGAAATCAATGATTGATCTGGGGTGAAAAAGATAAATATTTCTCTTTATTGATTATCGTCGATCCACCCAATTGCAGAAGGAGATAAATGTTTCCACTTACAGATTGTGCAGCTAATATTGCTGTTGCAGCCAGAATTAATCCCCGTGATCGTGCCATATTTGTACCGGTAGTTATAGTAGTCCTTGCCTGATCTGATCGGATGGAATAAAAGTAATGATGCTGTTGGAGTTTTGATGTGTTGTACGAAATAAATAGGAGGGAAGCTGTGAGAAAGGAAACCAGAAACCAGCGGGTAGCGGGAAGTTGAAGTTGGAAAGAGCTTCCTCGTGCGTACACGTATGAGAAGGTTATCCCTAAATAATGTGGTAGATATGAAAAAGCCACGTCTCATCTTGAAGCTTCCGTGGATTGTGCCTTTCAACGTGGAAGCCAGCGAGCTATGGAGAAAAGGCAGATTGATTGTTCGAGGGTCTTCTTCAAAGACGTTATAACGGTAGATGACGCCTCATTCTTCTTCTGAACATAAATCAAACCTAATCAAACATCAAACATCAGACATTTGTACATAATACATATTCAATATTGCACGATTCTTCTTCTTGTACCTCCTGTAACACCAATACTCCAATGATTCCTATTATTCGAACAGTCGCACGATTGACCAAACAGAAATGGTACGCCCGACATTTGTATGCAAGAGCAAAGCATTCATTTGTGGACTGCAGATCCGACACTCTCACAAAGCCATCAAAGGCCATGCTGTCTACAGCGCTCACTGCACCACTCGGAGATGATGTTTTTTCGGAAGATCCAACTGTCAATAAACTGCAAGAGATGACAGCAAATTTATTCGAGAAAGAAGATGCGCTCTGGTGTCCCTCTGGAACAATGACAAATCTAGTTGCCATCATGGCGCATTGTCACGAGAGAGCCACTGAGATTATTGTTGGGAAAGAATCCCACCTTACCTTATGGGAGGGGGGCAATGTTGCGACTATTGCGGGAGTCCATCCAAGGCAGATTCTTGAGAATAGTTTTGGGAAATTTGATCTGGAGGATGTGAGAGATGTGTGGAGGCTGGATGATGATGATCACTTTGCAAAGACTGCTCTTGTGTGCATTGAGAATAGCCATAATATGATGGGAGGTTCTGCGCTCGAAAAAGCATACATTGATGAATTAGGGACTTTGACAAAAGAACTAGATATTGGAATGCATATAGATGGAGCAAGAATATTTAATGCTGCAATTTCACTGGATACACCAGTCTCGCAACTTTGCGAATCTGCTGACTCTGTTTCGGTGTGTCTTTCCAAAGGATTGGGTGCACCGATGGGTTCCGTGCTTGTTGGTACCAAAGAATTTATAAGGTTGGCTAGACGGGCTAGAAAGAGATTAGGTGGAGGTACAAGGCAGGCCGGAGTTATAGCTGCCATGAATATATATGCAATTGAAAACAATGTAGAAAGGTTGGCTGACGACCACGAAAGGGCGAAACGAATCGCAATAGCTTTGAAGGATAACGGATTCTATCAGCCACAGAATGGTAATGTGCGAACAAATATTGTGTATTTTGGTCTTCCGAAAGAATGCAGGGTGTCAAAGGAAGAGTTTACTCGCATTTTGAAGGATGAGTTTGGCGTTTTGGTTGGGTACGGATATTCACGCGGTGGTGAACTATTTCGAGTCTGTACCCATATTGATGTGGATGACAAGGATGTTGAACATCTTATTCAAAGCATTCTGACTGTACAATCTCGATGAAAGCTTATTGTATTTTTTAAATTGATAGGAGTTTATGAGTTATGGCGCGTTCACGAAACCAACCCAAGACTTTGTTTGCTCCTTCCTCCAATGTGCATTCACCACTTATCGTGATTCTGGTTGTATATAGAGAGCGTGAGCATTCTAGGCCATTTCAAACCCACTTGTTGCTACCCCTCTAGCATTTGCAGCCTTATCAGGAATATGAAGGATCTTGTTGTCGCGTAATATTTGTCGAGCTTCAAGAGATTTCGGGAGATTGGCACCTTCAAAGATTCCCCTTGAACCATTTTAATCAAACGTTGGGCTGCCTGTTCGTTGATTTCATTTTGAGTGGGACATGGGAATGTGTAGTCGAGCTTCAAATCTCGGATTTTCCATGGCAAAAGATTTGGAACATATTCACCCGAAGTTTGACTGAGAGAGAGGGATGATAGACGTGCTCTGTTGGTTTGCTTCCTTTCAATGATAATCTTCCACTCCGAATCCGTCATGCCGTTGTTGAAGATGATAGAGCCATTGGAGTCGCTCATGGAAATCACTTGTGCTTCGAGGTCGATGAGCTTCTTGGCGGTGTACTGTGCAACATTCCCACTTCCAGATACAACGCAACTGTTTGTAATGTAGATGAGTCCATAACCAGTTGCTTCTGTCCTGAATTCAGATCCACCAAGAAGAAGAGGCTTTCCTGTCAATACCCCGTCACTCTTCTTGGTAAGTATCTTGTACTGTCCATAAAGGAAGCCGATTTCTCTAGATCCCACACCAATATCTCCTGCGGGTGCATCAATGGAAAGACCAAGATATCGACTTAGTTCGGTTATGAATGCCTCGCAGAGGTGTCGGACTTCGTTCTCACTCTTGCCTTTGGGATCAAAGTCGCTACCACCTTTTCTCCACCCTAATAATATGAAAGAGGAGTCACTTAAAATGAGAAAAACTTTGTATTAAATATAAGTAAAATTAGAAGTAATAATGCTAAGCCAGTCAAAGCATTCTTGAATATCTGCTCGAGGCCGAGGGATTCAGGTACTCCTTCATCGACAGCTGGATGGAACCTTAGTCCACCTTTGTAAGGTCCAAGCACGCTGCAGAGTAGAAAAAGTAGATTACTATTGAGATGAACTCGCCACAGCACTGGTAATCAAAGTACAGGTAGATTAGTTTTGTACACCTGGAGAATTCAACTCGCCAACCTAAGCTCTGTTGGTTTGAATACGTCCTAGGTCATCAGACCAGTTCACACGAAAAGATATGGTCCTCTTCAATTGTCAAAATCGAATTGGTTATTTGCTAAGTATGAAAAAGAGCTTTGTTCAATGAAATTACAGATACAAATGCTTACCGGTTCAGTCATGACCACGAAGGCCCTCTTGTAAATGTTTCCGTTAGCTTCATCTACAAATATAGTCGCAAGACTTTGTGCCATCTCTTCGACAGACTAAAGAAAAGTGGGCTGATGAGCATAGTTGTTCCTGAGCGATGCGAGAAAATCATTACTTTCGAGGCTTGTACCACCTTTCTCACTTGAATTGAAATTGACAAATTTTGCTTTGAAATCGCAAAGGGCGTGCTTTAAAAAGAAACGGGTCTGGGGATTTCATTCATAGATTTTGTACTCTCATCTCCCCTGGGATGAGCATACTTTTGCCTTAGTCCAGTGAAAGAGTGATGTATGTATTAATAATTTGTGTAGGGTTAGTATTTTGCATTATCATCCCTTCGGCTGCATGCTCCCTTTCAGCTTCTGTTGTTGTTACTACGTACACTATTTGTATAGTTTCTTCTTCGTTATGTCTGGTGTCACAACTCAAAACCTGGTCGGCATTTACGAACTCGCCTGATATTACTTTGGAACAATAATTGGAAAACGATGCATCAAGGAATATGTCGTCTGTAAAGTGAAAAGCCAGCTGAAAGTGCATCAAGATATTTAGTTCTGCCGCAAGCTTTACTTTAATGCAAAGAGAAGTCCCAATCTGAAATCGAGAGTCTCGTTTTCATCCGTACACCTCGATCTAGCATCCAAGGCAGTAAAATTGAGGTCATCAATTGCAACCAACCTAGAAACTTTTTGCTCTTTGTATGTGCTAATTGTCGTCCTATCAGCAGAAACTTCCTTAAGGGACAACTTCATCTACACCAAGGCCCAAGGACCGCATTTCGCGTGATACCTTATCCTTCAGGAATTCCTGGATACAACATACGCTATCCAAAACTGTTACCTACTGCTTGCTAAAATATCATCAACGCGAAGAATCAACCGTTTGATAGAGTTGGTACTTCAGTGTAGACTTCATCAGCCTTGTCCTCCTCAAAATAGCACTCCCGATTAACGGAAGATGAACCAAATCCCATAGCTGTCGAATCAAACCAGATCAAGAGCGTGTATTGGCTGGTAGGATTTGCATCCACAATACTATTTGGGCCGCGCAGAGGCGGCTTGAGTAACAGCAAAGGAGGAAAGCAGGTGAGGAACTGCCTCATAAATGTATATGTAGTTCGGGAGAAGCAAGTCCTAACACAATTATTTTGGGAGAAGTGCTCATGAAAAGAGTTTTAAGTTATATTCAAACCAGTTTGTTCTTGTCCGACCCAGAGGTAGGACTGATTGGTAAGGTTGTTAGTAAGTAAAAGGGTGTTAGAATGCTTAACTGGTTACTTAAATAATGTGTTTATCCGTTTGCAAACATGACATTTTTGTATACAACAGATGGAGATGCTCTTGAAACCGTCTTAGATGGACAGCATACAGGTGTTGATCCAATTGAACCCTATTGGATTATGGTCTGGTGGTGAAGAAAATGTCTAAATCGAAACAAGATGTGTATGATATCTGCGGCCACCATAGCACTGGAAATTACAGCAATGAAAGCTATATCTAGCATTCATGTGCTGCGCCACTTGCAGATCTTCTGGTAGCATGATTTGCCTTTAACGCACACATGGCTAAAGCCTATGTAAGCTTTAGTTGGAATCCACTTCCTACGATCGGTGATTAGAAACTTTTGTCGGATGTCTTTTGAAGCGTTGCCACCGTTTCCTCCAGTATGCATTCAATGCCACTAACTAAACCCTGACGAGGTCAAAATGGTTGTCCCACATCATCATGCGACAGAACTGATGACGAAATCAGACACCGACAGGATTATAGTATCATTAGCATGTATACACGAAATATTGATAATTATGATTGGAAATATATATTCATTTGCGATGAGTGCTACTGGAAACAGGCTAATCGCGGGAGAAATGAGTATAGACACTACACGCTAGTAACGTCAGTATCTTTGTGGTCATTGTCGATGGCGAGCGCACGACGACAGTTTGGAAAGTAAATTAAGGGTGGAAACTATTCCGATTCCGTCGGAAATTTGGTACTCATGAACGGTGAGGGAACCATGTTTGTGACAGCAGGAAACAAATATAGTGGTCGCATCTTTAGTCGTTGAATATATTGATGCCTATTATTTCGATTTCTTAATCAGCATAATGCAAACCTCCTCGTGCATCGCAGATCAAACCTTACTCAGATCTCGAAAGCAACACTCCTTTTTTCCTTACTGCCTCCATTTTGATTATTTGATCGCTTTCGCTTGGCTAATCTCGGTGGTCGAATTAGTTTCGCGTTTTGGAGCAAGAAGCCAATTTTCTTTGCTTGTGGATTGACTTTATCACCTTTCGCAACCTGATTGGATACATATTCGATGTTGTAATACTCGCTACTTATTGGTGGCTGATAATGACCATTGCAATACAGTGTGTTATGCAGACCATCACGCTTGTTCATTTTCACAATGAGTTCTTCGATACTGTGTTTTGCAACAAGTTGTTCAACGAATACATGTTCAGTTGCGCCCATTCGGTATGCTCTAGCAACAACTTGACTCTCCAATGATTTGTCTTTTTTAAGAAAGAAAGATGATAAGTTAGAATGGACCCACCCTGAAAGTGCACCAAGATGTCTATGTCTCTATGTAAACAAAAACTCACCAAAAATTTCATCCAAGAAAAAGATGTGAGTTACGAAGCTCAGATTAAGTCCATGACTTCCATCCTTCGTTAGAAGCATGCAAAAACAATCTTCAGATTTTGTGAATCGTGTTAGTTCGAGATTCCTTGTAGACCCCCAATACTCTGCAACACAACCTGTACCAAATCTTCGAATTAAGCGATCACCTACAAGATTTGACACTTGCTTGAACTGCGAAAATATGATTACCTTCAGAGGTCTTTTTGCCTCGCCTGTGATTTCGATGCCACGGTTCTTGTATTGTTTCAAAAGGTTCTTAAGTTTGTCAATGAGGTAATACGACTTTGATTCGTCAACAGGGCATTCCTCTGCTTTATTGTGACAAATATTGCAATCTTGATTTTCATTCAAAATACACATATGAAGATCAGAGCAAAGATTACATTTGCCGTCAATATAAACCGCCGGGTATTTACATATATGAGCTTCCTTTTTTCTCCAGCGTCTCTGTACGCGAGGACGATTATCCTCGATCGGGGCTGGAAGTATTCTCGCGAGGACTTCATTGCCGATTCTTTGAGCCTCGGCGTTTCCGGTTGTTTCCCTCTGGCGTACAGATTCAAGATTTGCGGCTAACGTGCGCTTTTGTTCTCTCTCTTTCTCTGCCTCTATGATGTTCCACTTCCATACGTAGTCAAGTCCTGGTTGTAGAAGCTGGAAATCATCTGTGTCATAATGAGAGTTACAGACTATGCAAAAATTGTTTTTCTCGGTCAAGCACTCTGTGCAAATTGTACAACAGCAGGGGAGCAGAAATAGGGTTTGAAGCTGGATACCACAATGCATACAACTAGACAGCTCTTCTGTGGTCATTCTTCCAAGGAAATTCTGTACGAGCCTAATTTGTACACCGTTTGCGTTGTGTTTGTCTTCCATTAATGTGATGGTCTCTGCCCAATTCTTTGTTGTCAGAGTTGGTACGATCTGTGTTCCTCCACTACAGGCAAGTCTGATGTTGCCTAATGCCTGTTTCGCATGTTTGTTTTGTCGAGCATTCAACAGTGAATCCTGCTTTCCGCTTGTTTTTCCTTCCATTGAAGTTATTACAAGATTCATTTGAACTGCTGATACAAGAGTATTATAGGCAAGCGTCTCGGGTTTGCTCATGGAGGTTTGTGTCACCGTTAGAACAGGCTTGTGTAATTGAGCAACGTCCTTTTTTGTGTGTCGCACCATGAATAGATTCAGCAAATGGCGAAGGTTGAAGAAAGTAGCAAGTTGGCCATCTTTTATTCCTTTGTTGAACGATTTGCACCTCTATTAACGTTACACATGTTAGCAGAAATCGTGCAATCTGAAACGTAGTGACAATTTCTGCTTACGTACCTCATCTCCCCAGTGTGTTGTGCAAAAGTAATCGTGTTTCAGGAACCTGATGAGCCCAAACAAATTTCCTAACCCACTTTTCTGCAAAGTTTGAGGTGTTGGTGTACCAGTCATGGCCCATCGTCTTTCTGCTGTTATCCACGATGCGAAATCGATGGCGTTTGTTGGTTGACCGTTCTTGCCCATACTGTGACCTTCGTCTACAACAAGCCTCAACCAATGAATTTTCAACAAAGAGCACGGCGAGGAACAACCATACTCGTTAAACAAATCATAATTAAAGCTCCGGTATGATCTTCTACTGCCTTGTTTTCCTTGACGAAGTTCTTCTTCGAGGCTGCCATTTTTCCATTCCATTGTAAAGCGCTGTTTAAAGCGAAAGATGGATGTTAGAGTCAACATATAAATAATTATTTCTTCAAAATGAAAACCTTACGTGCAGTGACAGGAAACATACCTTTGTTGTAGTTAAGACAATGCAAAAATGCGAAAGAAAAAGTGGAGAGGGAAGTGTCTCCGTGCATTCGTCAATCAAAAGGAATGGAAAATGTGAACACTTTTGATTGCAAAGCTCGTCGTACACATCGTAGTTCGATGTCTCTTGGTATGGATGTTGTCTTCGATATTTGTGACCTATTCGATGTCTGTATATTAGAGGTAATTTTGTTGACGAGCATGCTGGAAAATCAATGTGCAATTTAATTTGTTCCTGCATTTTGATTGATAATAATGATTGAACGATTGAGAAAATTTGCTTTAGCAGGCATTTGATTCCCATCTGTATTCTACTCACCTCCCAATGTTGTACAAGAGTACTTGGAACAACAATTAAAGTGCATGCTGAAGGTGTTAAACTATTAAGCAACTCCCTCCTTTTGTTCTGATCTATCAAGGATCCGAGAGAAAGATTACTTCTCTTAGCAGTTGCAGTTGCAGATTTGCGCTGATGCTCCTTGAAGTATTGCAAGAGATCGGCGAACACTGATAAAAGTGATTCTGCTTTTTTATATACTTTTGTGCCTGGATGATTGTATGTGATTGCAGTACTGTTCGTGTAGAAATTGAGTCAGTAAAAGACATGATGGATTTCCCGATGCAATAAAATTGTATTCAAGCTCTCATTTGTTCTCACCTATAGATTCTCTTCACATCCTCAACGAAGGTCCCAATGCTAGCTTCATATGAGTCACTACGAATATTGCAAATTACGTCTTCCATGCATATTGGGTCCTTCACAGTGTCCTTGTATATATCCCATTCCTCAGCTGTGAGAAGATCTTTCACTGGATACTGAAAGAATTGATCTTGATCGTGCTTTCTTAGCTTTAACGTCAGCTCAAGAAGTTCATCTCGTCTAGTATGGCTGACTAGGATCTCCCTCCAGTAAGCGTCAATTATTTCATCATCGCTAATTAGTAATTCTTCTACATCCCCCCCCTCTACTTTTTGGGTACTTTGTCCAAAAGTTTGGAGGACAAGGGAAAGGATTGTTATTGTCTTTCCCAATCCTGGATCATCGCAAAGCAGTCCACCTCGAGCGACATTCCTGCATCGAGCCACAGTCCTGATGCTATGATTTCTATAATTCAAAGAGCACCTACCAGTCCAGGTGTTGATGTGCCAAAAAGATCCTTTTCGCTGGCGTGGTGTCAAGGACACGATCCCGCCAGATGTAACGGATCTGAAAATGTCACCGTGCATTACTTCGTCTATTCCAATATTATTTGGACCAAAATTCATCACATCGTCATCTGTTACATGACGCTCTTCCCTTCGTCGCATCCAGTGCAGAGATCGAATTTGATGAGGAAATAGTTCCAACTTCATTCCTGGTACTACAGACTTTAGCACTGTGTGCAAGTATTGACATGTTGATCGTAGACTATGAAGCGACTTTGCTCGTAAGTAAGGGGCCAATTTGGATTGAAGCAAATCTTCTGGAAGAGTAAGGGCGCCTGCAATGCACGCTGCTTCGCTGTCTGCATAATCTTCTAGATTCATAGCTGTACAGGAGGCAACTTGAGGAAGAGAAGCTCCACGTATCCGTGCATATAGCTCTTCTAAAGTTGTGCTTGACGGGAATATACTGTTTATATTCGACGTTGATGGAGGTGATTCACTCTGACTTCTAGTTCGTAGACGCTGCATTGCAAGGTCGAGCCAGTCCCAGTCACATCGAATCAATGAGAATAAGAGCTGTCCGTGTGAAGGAAACCCCGCACTGGATGTAGTTAAATACTCGTCATAATGCCCAAATTGTTGTTGAGAATGATCCTCGTCGCTTGTGCAGACCAATTTGGAGAATTTTTCAAGATGTGGTAAAGATACTGTAATCACTATTGATGCCCTGACTTGTTTGCATCTATAATGATCAGATCTAATTTCATCATTATCAGACTCCTCATTATCCCTTGGAAGTTCGAATCTACTGCCATCTGCAGAAGTATCTCCTTCTCCAGATACCAATACTTGAAAGCTCTCTATCCGTAGATATCCAGCACTTTTGCATTTCATGATTGTCCCGAGAAGAAGGGCTCCATCCGAACGATTGGTCTGACTCCCCAAATCTTTGTGTGAATCACAGCACTTCAAATCTTTAGCGCAACCACTAAAAGAACACATTTCTGATTCTTTGAATTGTAATTTGCATTTCTCCTCAGTACCCAAGTGCAACAGAAGGTGACACCGTGGGCATGTGTCGACAGGCGATGTTCCATCACAAACTTTGTCGCTTGTCTGATGCATGCCTGGATCATGGATCTTTGCAATATCCACGTCTATCCATTCTTGAAATTTTAAAGATCCATTTCTTTCATCAGCCTTTGCAAATAATTCTTCACTGCCTTTGCAAAGAGATACTGCCGCATCTTTGAGGAAAAAAAACCCAACTTCATCCCTTTCATTAATCACATCTTCAGGTAAATGATGTGAATCAGCCATTCTTGCGATGTGCTACAGTTCGATAGATTTTTGCTATACTATGTAAAAGAAGGAAGATTCTAGTTGTTGTATCATATCGTACTTAGCAAAGAAGACAAGAAGAGAGATGAACGATGAGAAAAGAGTGTGAGTGTGGCTTCTCTGACAGTATAAATGCAAATAAGAGGCTCTTTTGCTCATTATTTCTCAAAATTTTAGACTTCGCCGATTTCCGATTTCTTTGGTAAATTCAAATAGGCTCTCTCAAATAATGCTTTATTAGCTTATGATACCCTAAACATATAATTCTGCGCATGACGCATGACTGCATCCTGCATTGCATGCTGGAGTTAGGGTTACTACTGTTTGTGCTTCATTCATTACGATCAATAACTACAAATACCTCTCTAATAGCTTCTAGCTATACCACCGAAACAGGATTGAGATTCTTCTACTCTTCTAAAGCGCAATGTCGAACCCTCTTCGACTATATCTAATTCCATCATGTGGGCTAAAAATCGAGTTCACGGATGTTACACAATCAATTGCAGGACGAACACGATCACATGTTAGTGATCCGGTAACTTGTCACTTTCCAACTGCGGGCAGTGGCAGGGTTCTGATAAGATATCGTCTTGCAAGGGATCAAAAAATGAAAATTCCTGAGATCCATGATCTACAAGATATCCAAGGATGGATGTCCCCAGTATCAAAGGTCACGTTACCACCATTTGAAAAAGGAAAATTGGGAATTCATAAAGATGCAATGTACTATTCCTATATCCACCCCCCCGAAAACTTGGCACAAAAAATTATCTGGAAAGATGTTATCTGGAAAGATGTGGAGCGAAACCAAGAAGACAAGAAACGAAAGGGAGAGGAATGTACTATTATAGAAAATCATTGGGCCAAGGAATATTGCTCTATATTGGGCGCTTACGCGTACTTCGGTAAAGACAAGAAGCTTCTACAAGTGAATGCAATTTCCCTCAAGAAGACCGACTATTATGTGCAGTTGGTTGGACCTTTTAAACCAACAAAAGAGGGTGCAGCCAACATGAGAGAACGTGACCGAGTGCATCCCTTGACATTAGAAGTGTTTCATGAATGTTCCTACGTGGCTATTGGGTTCTCCATCGCAGGCGAAACGTTTCGATCAAAGCCAATATGTAACGGAAGTACAAATGGACGCCATGGTGCTTTTATTTTTTACAGAGATAATGGAACAGCTCTCACCTATGAGATTGACGATGGGCAGAATTATTTTAATCCTGCAGGGAAAATTTCGAGTCTTCAGGATGCCTTCGCACAGACTGCGAAGGACAATATGGAGTTTGTCAATGATAATTTTTTACCAGCAGTTGGTGCTGACGAACGCTTCAAAAAGGACGTACTTCGAGTTCTCGAGAATAAAAAGAAAAAGGACAACAACGAGACACTCAAGAAGGAGCTCAAAGAAATCATGAACGGCTTGAAATATGAAATCGCAGACGGCTCGGAAGATGGTAAGAAGAATATGCGTAAGAAGAATATACTCCATTATGCTTGCAGAGCCAAGTGCGGGAAGGAAGCAATAGAGAAGCTGGTCGGTCTCTGGTCCACTTCGATTCTCACACAAAAAGATTCCATTGGTTGGTTGCCTCTGCATTTTGCCTGTCGGTATTGTGCGAAAGATAAGGACTTGATAGAATATTTGATCGAGCAGATCGAGCCATATATGATAGGTCTGAAAGAGTTAATGAGCGATGATTTCAATAGGTGGCCTCTACATGTAGCAATCAACTCTAAACCGTCTGTCGCAGTAATTGAGCTACTGTTGAAAAATGAGACAAACACAAAAGTCATGGAAATCAAAACAAAGAATCTTGAACGTTATCCTATTCACATTGCATGCAATCGTGGAGTGGACAAGATCATTTTTCAAAAGTTATTAGATTCTATAAAACATATGAGAGAGATGATGAATTTTAAAACAGTGCTCGGTAGCACACCTTTGCAGCTTGCTATTGAGAGAGGCTTAGAATCAGATATTATTGACCTCTTGATCACTAAGTGCAATTGTAAAGGTAGCAGTAGTGTCCATGAATTTGAATGCACATGTATATCTTCGCTGTACAGTAGATACAATGGGATGGTGAGTGATAATGATTTTGATATAACGCCATTTTAGTTTGACCTAATCCAACATCACGTTTTCTGCCTTCCACCTCAGGTACCTCTTGCGCACGCATGTTTCAACAAGTCGAGCGCAGAGACCGTCAGACTATTACTTGACATGGACACGGAGAACAGAGCCATCGACATGCCTGTTACAACAACATCTTTAAAGACGTCTATAATGGCGATGGATGAGATTGAAGGTATGCTTCCTATACATTTAGCACTTGAGCTAGCCGATATTGAGCCTTCTACAAGTCCTGACGTTGTCGCTGAAAAGCATGCGAATGCCACCAAAATTAATGCTGGAAGTGGATCAGAGGCTTCAAATATCAATGATGATGATACTACCGCTGCTCTCCGCAAAATAGTTGGGCTTTTGTTGCAGAAGGAGAAACTCAAAGAGAGAAAGTGCCAGTATTCTGCCACTATCTTCTGGCGCGATAAAAAGGACCGTGTACCATTACATATCGCATGTCTAAATTCATTTGACGCTAACATTATTGAGCAATTGTTGGTTGTCGATGCATGGAGGGAAACTACACATGCTATTGATTGTGAAGAATGCACACCTTTGCATTATGCCTGCGCAAGAGAGAAAAGTAATCACAGGCTAATCGAACTGTTGCTTACTCACGAAGAAGACTTCAAAGTTTCTATTAAAAAAAACGCAGACAAGAAGGAGTATTTTATTTTATACGACCAGCATTGTGCCCATGTTCTCGATAAAAAAAATAGAACCCCTTTGTTTCACGCAGTTAAAACAGAATCAACAGATAAAGTCATTGCACTTCTCCTGCAACCAAAACAAATAAACCTCAAAGGCTTTGGTAAGTTAGTGGACGAGGTGGCAGAAATCGCTGGAAGAACCAGAGAGAAACAAACTGGAGGAATCAGAGAGAAAGAAATACACGGATATCTTATCGATGAGCTTAGTAGAAGATCGTATTTCTGTATGATGTTGTTGGATATATATTACCACGCGTTTGCTCTGGGAGTGTTCGTCTACAGCACTGAAGCATTGATACAGAATCGCATCAATTATGGTGAAATATATATGCTCTATGCTTGTGTTGGTATCGGCGCTGTGATAGAACTCACGAAAGTGTATTCAGAAGGTTTTACCTACTTTATCAAAATTTGTAAGTGCAGACCAGACCGGTTTTCATTATTTCTCATACTTTGAAATCGTCTAATTGAAGTTGCTGCCTTCAAATCGTTTACAATGAGTAGGGAATTTATCTGACATGATAAGTCTCGCCCTACTGTTCATGTCAAGCTTTTATTTTGTGGACAAGGTTGGAGTAGATACCATTAGCATTGAAAGGCTCGAGGGATACATGCTTGCAGCCTGTGGAATATTACGCATTGTCAATCTAACGATCATACTCCGCACCACTTTCGTTCCGTTTGCAAGGTGAGAGTGTGGTATTCGTGTGGTATTCGTGTGTTATTTTCTACTATTTATGTTGTCCTAACACATGTTTCATCTCTTCTGTTCTAGATTTGTGGGAGGGATTATACTTATTTTCTATACGCTTATTCCCTTCTTCGCAGTCTCGTTTTTGCTGCTGCTCGCCTTTGCTTATAGTTTTTGGATGATTGGTAATCGTGGTGTCAACTGTGATACACTGACAAAGTGCTACTATGGTGTTCTCCAATCATTCTTTGCTGGACATGAAGATACAAACGATTCGCTCGATGTCCTCTTTGGAATACTTATCATAGTGGTCTTACTCAATGTCGTTATCGCGATTGTCCAACAGGCATGGGAATATGCTGAAACCCAGACTCTCCGTCTGTTCTGGACATACCGTTTGGACTTCCTTGTGAATAACCATTTTTTAGGCACTGTAAGGTACCCTAGTCTCTTATCTTTCTGTAAAGGACTGGAGGAGCGTATTGATGGCATTGAGGACATTCGGTTCTCTGACCAAATTCCTTGGACAGAGGAACCCTACAGCTTGATTGATAGTGAAGACAAATACAAAGGACCTGAAGGATACTTTGACGTAGATACAGCCAAGAAGATCAAGGCATCTAGATCGTTCCAAGCCGATTGGTACTGGGTACAGCAGGAATGTTTTGAACTGGATAAAGAAAACAAGGACGCAGAAAAAAGCTGGAGGAATTGGAAGAAAGCGAAGATTCTTCTTAAATTCATTTTTCATTGTATCCTTTACTTTGCTCTCTTCATTGCTGGCCTACTTACTTGTGGTTGGTTCTGGCCCAAGAACTTGCGAACAAGGATATTATCTATTGGTTTAAATGGACAGAATGGTGATTCCAGGACAAAATAATGACCAATGTAACGACTACGTAAATGGGACGAAGGGACTAGCTCATGCTGGGGCAAGCTTCGATTACGAATAAGGCATTCTGACGAGTACATTGTCAAGGCCTTCTGAGCTAGAATTTTGAGTAAGCTGCACACACTATTTCGTAGATATAAGTGCCTTTACATGTTTTGCAAATTAGGTGTTATGTTATTCTTGTTTTTTTTAAGATCTTTCCATCAGAACGAAGACCCATACGTCGCTTGTGCTTACAGCCAATTATTTTCCTTTTCTAAATATCAGCACAAGATGTGGGCAAGGGGAAACGGAATTGATTTTAATCAAAAATACTTTGAATGGCCAAGGCAACAATAATAGGTGCTCGTCACAAACCTTGCAAAGTACAGTGGTATGAAGTTCAAATTAGTACATTATTGACAAAATACAACCGCGAAAAGAACATGATGGATGATGGATGAAAGATTTTCATTCTTGTGTTCTTTTGAAAAATGAGAACCCTCTCTCTACATAGGCAGAAAAGATACGATTAGTGATAAGTGGGAACCCTGAATGCAAGACTTGTGTGCTTGACTCTTAGTTGAACAGTGGGATAAATAGTAGATTATAAAACAAAGAAAACATTGAGATGATTCACCTTTGGAGGAAGAAGGGATTTTTGTTCCTGTTTATGACACAGTTGATGCCGGTGCATATTTCGCCCTTTTTGATGAATCACCAAAGAATTTTAAGAACAAGATGTCATCCAAAAAGAACCCTAATGCATTTGAACGATGTGCCATCAAAAAATGATGCTAATGATACTACGAATCCAAAGGTATTTATTGACCCAAGCTCTAAAAGAGGTCTTACGAAAGATGAGGTACAGCAAAAACTGGAGCAATATGGAAAAAACGTGCTTGATCCACCTGCACAAAAAACATGGATCGAGCTATGGATTGCGCAATTTGATGATCGTCTTGTGCAGATTCTTTTGGTTGTTGCCACAATAAGTGCGATATCATCATTCACAGAAGCTATAGATTCATTAGAGTCAAGTGATGGTAGTATTCTTCATTTTTTTGTGGAACCTTTCATCATTCTGTTGATACTGATGATAAATGCTGCAGTTGGAGTTTGGCAGCAGCTATCTGCTATTAACAGTATCAATGCATTGAAACAGATGCAACCAAAGATTGCTACTGTGCTTAGGAGAGACGACAACGGGGTAGATAATTGGATCGCACAATTTGACGCGTCGCAACTTGTTCCTGGAGATGTTATCAAAGTCAAAGTCGGTGATAGTGTTCCTGCTGATGCGTATGTGACTGATCTTCTCTCCTCAGCTATGCTGACAATTGATGAAAGTGCATTAACTGGCGAGAGCGAATCCGTATCAAAGGAAGCTTTGAATGATAGGGATGATTACGAATCTAGCACAGTCGTAGAACAGACGAGCATCCTCTTTGCCAGTACATTGATTACAAAAGGCAATGCTGAGGCAGTAGTATCAAAAACAGGAGCCAGGTCAGCGATTGGCAAGATTCAAGAAGGTGTGATGACTGCTGAGATTCCCCAAACACCATTGAATACAAAGCTCGATAAGTTCGGGGACGATCTTGCACTGCTTATTGCAGGAATATGTGCTGCAGTGTGGTTGATTTCGATCCCTCGGTTTGATGATCCATCCTTCAAATCCGTTTTTGACGGTGGCGTGTATTATACAAAAGTCGCAGTTAGCCTAGGAGTTGCAGCAATACCCGAAGGTCTCCCAGCGGTCATAACGCTAGTCCTTGCGCTTGGGACTCGCAGACTTGCTGAAAAAAATGTGATCGGTATGTATTTCACCTTCTTTCATTTTTCTTGCTTACTTCCAGAAGTTATTTTTAAACTAAGATACTTTTTTCTACAAAATAGTGAGAAACTTGCCGTCTGTCGAAACACTTGGATGTGTCAGTATCATAGCAACAGATAAGACTGGTACATTGACAACCAATCAAATGACCGTCGTGGCTATGGTAACTCTAGATAGGAATGAAACGGACATCTTTATGCACGAACACTTTATTGAAGGGGAAACATATGAACCAGTTGGAAAAGTTGAAGGTATACATAAAGAAGAACTGGCTTCTTACGCAAGCGGCGCTGTTGCCGATATAATGGCAGTGTCGTTGGGTTGTAACGACGCCCAGCTAGTTAAAACATCTGATGGCTTTTCAATCATTGGTGAACCAACTGAGGGAGCTCTTTTGACTCTTGCAGAAAAACTTTCAGCTAAGAGCGAGGAGGCGCTATTCGATGAGGGGAAACAAATCTGGCATCAAGAATGGGAAAGGTATGCAACATTGGACTTTGATAGGAGCAGAAAAAGTATGAGCATTTTATGTCGAGACAGAAATACCGGGGCTGAACGACTTCTTGTGAAAGGAGCGCCTAATTTACTTCTTGAAAGATGTACACATGCAAAACTTAGGGATGGTACAATAGTGGAAATAACATCTGAGCTCCGCAAGGAATACCTTTCAATCATTAAGGATTTAAGCTCGCGACCACTACGGTGTCTACTTCTAGCCATCAAAGAAGTTGAGAGTGGCAGTTCTATGGATGAATTGCATAATTCGGAAACCTTTGAAAGAATAGAAAGTAGTTTGACAGCATGTGGGATAGTTGGAATGGTAGATCCTCCGAGAAGTGGGACTTTCGAAAGTATTAACCTTTGCAAGCAAGCAGGAATACGCATTGCTGTGATAACTGGAGATGCAGAAGACACTGCAATTACAATTGCTCAAAAATTGCAAATTCTTCCTGTCGATAGACACGCTTCACTGAAAGCATTTGAGGGGAAGCAATTCTTTCTAAAGTCGGAGCTAGAACAGAAATCAATCTTGAAATATGGCAACTTGGTTTTCTATAGGACAGAACCAAATGACAAGAAAAAAATTGTTAAGATGTTACAGTCAATAGGAGAAATTCCTGCAATGACTGGTGATGGAGTCAATGACGCCCCAGCCCTACGTCAGGCAAACATTGGTAAGATGAAGCAGCCAATTATATGAATTACGCTTTGAACAATTATTACGTTAATTTCTTATTTATCTAATGCCTCATACATATGTAGGTATTGCAATGGGCTCAGGAACCGAGGTATGAACATTGGTGTACACTATTATGATTCATGCCATGTATAAATTGACTAAGTTGCTGCCTTTAAACGCTTCCTTAGGTTGCCAAAGAAGCAGCTGACATGATCCTTGTAGATGATAGTTTTTCTAGCATTGTGAAAGGAGTGGAGGAAGGACGCTCTATTTATGCTAATATGCAGGCTTTCATCAATTTCCTGATTAGCTGTAATGTTGGGGAAGTGGTAGCTGTTTTCTTTTCTACTTTGTTGGGTTTCCCCTCAATTCTATCAGCCATGCAACTATTGTGGGTCAACCTTATTACAGACGGCCCGCCAGCAACTGCACTTGGTTACAATCCTACCGACGACGAGATAATGAAGAAACCACCTCGGGATCGCGGGGAGGAGATAATCACTCCTTGGCTATTGACTCGTTATGGAATTATAGGAGCTTACATCGGAATGGCAACAGTAGGAATCTTTGCATCTCACTTCATTCAAGTCGGGTTCACATTTGATCAGGTATCCAGGTGGTCGAGCTGCTCGGAATGGGCGAGTGATAAGTCTATCTGCGAAGCCTTTACTCCCAAAGCATTAGCAGTACCTCAAACGCTTGCCCTTAGTACTTTGATCACGACTGAACTTTTGAAAGCTTTGTCCACGGTCTCGATAGACAGTTCAATGCTGAAAATTGGGCCGCAGCGCAATCTCATCCTGGTTTTTAGTGTGGCAATACCGTTCGTAATACACCTTGTCATACTATACAGTAGCAGCTTTGGGTTCCCTTCTATTGCAGACAACTTTGGTGTCGTTCCTCTCAGTGGTGACCAGTGGATATCAGTCTTGCGGTGGTCTTTCCCCATATTGATTGTGGATGAAGCTCTCAAGGCGTATGGAAGGTCAAGGGATGCATAACTACTGACATCTTGCTTATGATTGATGATTAAACTTTGGTTTGTAAATGTGGTGCGCAAGGGAATCTTTTAAACTAAATAAAATTGGTAGTATCGTACAACTAAGGAATTAGTCAACATGGCACTTTTCGGGCTCCTTTTATCTTTGAGCGAAATATGAAAGTATTGCTATGATGAATGAAAGAAGGGCCAAAAGCTTTGAGTTACTATTCTCAAAAGTCAACAGAAAGCCTTCACCGTCTGTGTCTTCGTTATTGTCAATTTCATAATCTTTCAGATCTTCCCTTGGCGGATCTCCAACCACAGTTCTTAAAACATCTCCCTTTATCATTTTGCTACTTTCTTTATGAATCCAAGCTTTACGTTTATCACGCTGCAACTTGCCAGATTGTTCAAGTAGGGCATACTCTGATTTTGTAATAGAAGCGGCAGTAGTAAGTCTCTCCATTGCTGCATCCCATGTGAATATGTGTGCCATCTCCTCTGTCAAAGGTACTGGGTCATGCTCCAAGGCGTATTGAATGTGTTCTACAAATTCTTGCATGTCCTCGTAGGCAAGGCAGTTCGGGAATTGATAGAAGAATTCATTCGAAGGATGTTTTGGCAACACAACGAATTTTCCCATCGCAAGCGCTTCAGCTGATGTTGTACATAAAACTTCTGTGATTGACGGGTTCACGAAAATTGTGTATGACGTGAATTTTAGTGCAGCGTGATCTCTTGGACCAAGGAATCTCGCAGGAATTGGGGTTTTCCTCCATTCATATTTGTTCTTTGGAACCTTTTTCAACAAAGTTTTCTGATGGAAATTCCTCACAAGCTGAAAACCATCTCTCAGTGTTTGTATCGTAGATGACTTTTCTGGTGTTGAACTCGCCTCCTCGCTTTTTATTTCATCCTCGAGGAACGGCATGGACATAAGCATTATCTGAGACAAACGAGAATATGGCGACTCTTTTTCTTTGTCAACACCCTCTTGCTCCTTTTCTTCATTATCTGATTCTTTGCTCACATCCTTTTCATCATTATCTGAGCCTTCATCAGGTATATCACTTGCTGCTGGCGTGTTCTTCATTTGTCCTGACTTCCCTCTGATTCCAAAGAAAGCTCGCTTGATTTGCTCCTCTTCTGGACCTCCACCATAAATATCAATTGGAAAATACCCACCGGTACATTCACGATACTTCTTTTGGCATTCAAGCATAAAATTGAATCCTTTACCATAGAAAAGAAGCTTCCCAATAAAGTAAATTTGAACACTTTCTTTCTTCTCCAACTCAGTGTTGCCAGGCTCACTTCTCAAAAAGTCCGATCGAACTCCGTGGACATTGCACACACATTCTTTATAATCAGCAAAAACCGGTAAGGTTGAAGATAATTTTATTATTTTGTGGCAATAGGATCGGCAGACAAGTTTGCTCAATGCATGGATAGTCCTAGAGGCGATAGTTCTACTTCCTCTCATCACACCCTGGCGGGCATACGCAGGGTAATTTGTATGTATAATGCCCTGCCAACACAGAGAAAAGGCACGACGACCACGGCAGTGAGCACGTTTGAAATATGTAAATGACTGACAGCGACTGCATTAAATCGAATTACTTACAACAACGTGATTGAACTTCGCCATCCATCCAATATCTGTATTCGGCAGGAAATCGTCAATTTTTCCTTTCCCGTGCGAATATGCCGGCATGGGAAACCAAGTAAGATGCTCTGGTTCTTCCAATATCGCAATGTCCGCACACTCTTTAGGGATTAAACTGCAGATATCCACCAAGGTCAAGATGGATCCTAATTTTTTTTGATACGAGGCTGGATAAAATTGAATCCTCAACAATTTAGATTCTTCTACCATACCAGCCTTTTCAACAATCCATTTTCTCACCAATTCTTCTTGCTCTCTTCTTCCATCCTTTCCGTCTACAAATGTATGATTTGGATAAACCTCTTTTCTTTCGTTCTCTTTGACGACCCATGGAATAACAAGGGTCACTTTTGCGTTTCCTGTCCGAGATTTTAGAAAGTATAGGGCTCGCAACAGGGGATTGACAGCAGTCCCTGTCAACCATGGAAGTGATGCAGTGGTAACAATGTGAATGGATCTAGATGTATCTGATATATCTGATGATTTGGTTGGTCTATCCAGTGATATCGGAATGCCTAGGTTATCCTCTGTCACTTTTGTCATTGTGGTGTTCTCAAGATTCATTAGGATTCTTGCCAGTCAGCTTGCAGTCAGTATTTCACTATTGAAAGCTGATGATTCTTTTCGTTCAAGCTGTTGTAGAAAATGTCGTTTCCAAAATGGTAGGTATCGTCGCAAAATGGTAAATATGCCAGCATTTCTTTCTCTCGAATTCTTTTTGGCACAGTTTGAGTTTCAGTTGAAGTTGTTCTTGTTGTGACAGTCTCTTTGAATTATTTGTAAAAGCAGCAGGTACTGTATCTTTCAAGTGTTGAAGCACCTTTAGGCTATTTATTTCCGTTGTAGTTTTAGTCCCGGGGGTGTTTCTCTCTTTTAAACATATGGGGCTCAAAACCTATACTCAAGTAAAGAAAACAGTATAATAAAATTAGTTTTCATTTTTGAACCCTTTTTAGCAAGCCATCACGGATGACTGCCATGAAAACACACACGTAAACGCGCTGCTGACACCACTTCTTTTTATCTGTCGTGGTATGTGGTAGATATTATGGTGCTGTCATCTGAACGTCAACACATCATTGCCAGTATAGAGTACATACAACACTCCTGCATCCACCTTGAAAATTTCACAAACTTGATTGCCTCGTGTAAAAAAGAGTAGAAGCAAAGACAAGAGACCATTTTTTAGCTGAATACGCTTAGGATCATGATTTGCTCTATTTTTCTTCCAATGTTCCTCACTATGGCTAGCATGGTGGAAGGGTTTACATCACCACCCACCATCGTAGCAAAGACGACTTCCCTTCTCATGACGTCAATGGATGAAAGTGAAAGCAACGACCGCCGTGCATTCATTACTCGCACTACTGGCGCTGCACTTGCTGGAATGTTCACAGCTTTATCGACTGCAACTCAAGACGCACAGGCTGTTGTCTACCTCGACCCAGCCATGTACGGAGATCAGGAAAACCGTATTTCGGCAGTTTTCTCTCTCCAGGAGGCAGTCCGTCGTGCAATTCTCCAAAAACCTGCCCTAGCCCCTATCTTCTACAGCATGGCTGTCCTTGATGGCCTGTCCTACAATGCTAAGAGTGGAGAATTCGGACCAGATGGACGGGTTGTCTTTGCGATCTTGGAGTCAAAGGATGATTCCCCTTACATGAAATTGATGAAGGAGGCAGCTACCACAATTGTGGAGAGCAAGAAAAGCTTGAAGAAATTGACATCCATCACCATCGCTGACGCAGTTGCACTTTCTGGCACTGAGGCGATTCAGGCTATCGGAGGTCCTAATTTAAGTATTCAAGTCGGAAGAACTGATGCTAGCAAAGGATCTCCATTTACAAAGGATATCCCATTGGATTTGCTGGACGGAAGTCATTCTGCTGCCGAGGTGCGAGCTGCATTTTTGAGAAGTGGTTTGACAGAACGTGAGATGACTGCTATTCTTGGAGCCTTGTTAACGATACAAGTTGTGGATAAGGAGAAGGATCCAAAGGATTGGGCTAAGAGCGATAAAGCTCAATTCGTTGAGAGAGGGAAAATGGGACGTATGTCCAGTTTTAAGAAACTCACTGATGAAGACATTCAAGCTGCAATTGCAAATGATGGAGTTGATGACGAGGATGACGAACCCGGTTTGTTTGATGATGTACCATACATTGCAGATACCTTTGGAACTAAGGATCAAGCATTTGGAAAGAAGGCTGGAGATTTGAATGATAAGACCTTTAACAAGTACCTTCAGGAACTCAACAAGTTTGTTAGGAAGCCTGAAGCTCAACCCTATGGTTGGATTGGTGATTTGATTTTGGACAAGAACTACCCTGCTCCTTCCATCTGGCTTGCAAAGTATTCAAAAAGTTATTTGAATTACCAAAAGGATCTTGGTATTGCATTCAACTCTTTAACGCAGCTTGGCGGGGAGTTCACTGGAGGCAAGTATGAGAACTTGTTGAAGAATAGACCAAGAAAGACACTCAATGACGAGTAAGGAGATACATTTCTAATCAACTTTATACAACCTATTCAAAACGCTACTTATTCATGTTTTATACAGTAGGTTGTGACTTCAAAATGAGTGCAGTTTTACTGCCTGTAAGTACTACAATTTCAGCATCAATTGTTTTTTTACCCCAAGTTACGAATAAATCGTAACTTTTTCCTAGTATGGTTTATCCGTAGAATCAACGTAGAATTATTGAACTGTGTGTTCATGTGTTCTAAAGCATTGTAGAAACTAGATCCAGGGGCAATGCCTTTCTATGATATATAAGCAAGACTCCTGTAATGTTTTTTTGGTGTAAGGTGGGTCAACCCAGATTTAACTCTAGCTTTGCGGCGTAAAAATCTAAAAATCATCTCTACTTGCTAAAAATAAAAGGTGCACCTTCATCGAAACCTAGCACCAAATAAACATGACAGGAGTCTTGCTTATATATCATA
>Ga0306864_1000213_pt1 | contig 28137 bp, 22 predicted proteins | sample AntRauTorckE5430_FD_190448 | JGI IMG/M metagenome (GOLD analysis project Ga0306864, IMG submission 190448) | Saline lake microbial communities from Rauer Islands, Antarctica - Metagenome Torckler E5 #430 (v2) (version 2) | ecosystem: Environmental > Aquatic > Non-marine Saline and Alkaline >...
ACGCGTTCTTTCTTTTGCACTCGAGCTGTGAGGAATGCAGCTAATGCAGCAAGTCGCAGCTTTGACGATACAACCATGTGTAATTGGGTAAGTTGGTGGGGAGCTGAATGCTGTAGCGATTCGCCTATGTTTCCAGTCTCGTTCTCTTCAATGAGTTTCTCATCGTTTTCATTCTTATTTGCACGAGCCCATACCCATGTTTTACCACCTAAAAGCTTGGACGCCAATTTCTCCACCTGTTTGGTTATCGTTGCAGATACCAACACGCTCTGCCAAGTAATTCCATCTCTCTTGAGACCACTCCCAGGTTGATTAGCTCTCACAATTTGAACAATTTGTTCTACTTGGGATCCAAGTCCCATATCCAAAAGACGATCACTTTCATCTAAAACAATCCATTCCACTTTCCCCTTCAGTGCCATGAGAAGACAGTCGGTCTTTTCCAAATGATCTAATAAGCGTCCAGGGGTGGCAATCAGAATTGATACACCCTTTCTTAATCTAGCCTTTTCAGATTTGCGCTTCTCTCCTCCCGATAAACATCCTGCAACAAGCCATGGAAACGTATTCAAACATAATTTTTCAGCCACAGAATATGTTTGAGTTGCGAGCTCTCTCGTAGGACAGAGAATGATAGCTCTCGTTCCCCCAAGGTTCCGATCCACCTTCTTCAACTTATCGGCTTTTGGGTCAAATGCCAATGATTGCATGAGCGGAATAAAAAATGCTAGCGTCTTTCCACTTCCCGTCTCACTCTGAATGAACAGATTTTTTCTTTTATCGACAGCTGATCCCTTTTGGATGATTAGATTCCAAGAGTTTCGCTGTATGACAGTTGGTCTTTTCAGCTTGAATTTGTCGGATGTGATTGCTTTCACAACTCTATCGTGTAAACCACATTGAGTGAAGGGACACCTGGATTCGCTGTTTGCCATGTCGTCATCGTCTGCATCTCCACCAAATATGTGTGTACTTTCTTTGGATTCTTGTATGTGAGAGACCGCTCCACTTTTACGATCCATCTCGTAGGGTCTTGCATGGTATGTGGATAGATATTGTTCACGTTTTGCTTCATCTTGTAAAACGTGTGTCGTGACCTCGTGCGATGTCTTTCGACTCATTTCAGTATTATTTTTCCACGCATCAGAAGCTACAGTTGAAGGTTCTGGAACATGAATGGCAGCATCTGTTGTTGATGATTCCTCTTGTTCTTCATTGTCAAGAATTTGGTCTCCCTGCATAGCTTGAGCCACTAAATCAGAGACATCTTGAATTACCTCCACTTTCATTTCTTTCACGATAGTTTCAGTATCAGTAGCATCGTTAGATGCATCAATTTCAGCTGTGACCGCCGTGTCATCCGTGCTATCCTTCTTTTCTACGATATCAGTAGAAATTCTTCCTGAATCCTTCTGGGTCTTTTCATCTTTAGCATTTCGAGCCTTTGCTCTTCTCTTTTCATACTTGTTATTCTTCTTCTTCCTTGTTTTTGTTTGTTTTGCTACAACTGGTGCAGTTTCACAGACAATGTTGAGTCCAAGAGAATCACCTCCCATTTCATTAAGTAGGCTATCCATCTTAACCTTCTCTCGCAAGGGATATCGATTGGCGTTATCACAGATCACAGTAAGTAGTCCACCGCAATTGGAGATAAGTGGACTATGTAGTATTTTCTTCTTTCTCATAAGTTATCATGTAGCATGTGTGTTTTCCGCGACTTGATGGTTGGTTCCCATTTAAAGTAAAAATCACACCTAATTCATTTTATCAGGTTGGGAGTCTGAATGAACTGAAAGAGAAGCATGAAAAAAGAAAAACCTCCATTTGAATTTGAATTTCGAGCCTAGTCGCTAGTGGAGTTTGTATTACCACCACCGTGCGGACACTATTTGGCTATCTACGCTACTGTATCGATACCTACCCATCGGTGGGTTATTGATGATTTACATAATCTTTACGACGCAATCTACGAATTTCTTTTCTTTCTTGTGTGTTTTTACTTCAAAAATCATTTTTATAGACAGGTTAGTTGTGATTTATACCACACAGCATCCACGACTTTTACCTCATTGTTGGCTGAAATAGAACTTTGACAGACGAGAAAGCATTTTTCACCAAATGAGGATTTCAGGCACTATTTACCATCAATGGCAATCATGTTACCAAAGTGACCATGTCATGTACAACTTTCATGGAATAGGAAGTATGCTAAATTATCAAGAGTTACCTTTTTCACCTTTCCTATAATTTACTTCCTGGCTGTACTCTTATCTGTCTCGAAAGGCGGCAAATCGCTTACATCGTAGTCCTGAGAATAGGTCCCTACGGTAGAATCAACAGTAGGCGGTTGCATAAACTTCATAATTTGGGGTACAACACTTCCCGCCATGGATTGCACACCAGCTGCAGCAGCGGGAGCCACCAAACTCAAAACCGCCCCTCCCAAGGATGACGCAACGGCTGCTCCGGCAACGAGCATATCAGAAGAAGGGACAGCTAAGAAATCGTTCTGTGCTGCAAGCTCCAATTCCCTCACACGATGTTTCAAAAACATCCATGTATCTTGATGATCGGCACTGTCATCCGACAATAAATGAAGTTCAGTCGCAACATAAACTGCTCCAATTGCCCCTCTTCCCATAACTCCCAAAGGCTGTTGATCATGATTACCTCCACAACGCATCATACCACTTTCAATTATCTTGACCATATCTTCCAAATGATTGGCAGTTTCATAGGCATTCAATGGCATGGCACCAAGTGCCATTCCTTCGGCCCATCTCTTACTCCTCACAAATGGAATATTCATTTCCAGTCTTGTTTTGATCGCCCATTCAATAATATCTGCATGAGTCTTATATTTTCCTTCAATGTCTTCTTCTTTTAGGGCTTGTGATAATCGATCATTGCTATCTTGCATAAAGAAATGAATTAATTCAGATTTTTTATCGGTAATGAGTCCAATGTAGGATGGGGGAAGCTTGGATGTCAGCACACCCTGTGCAAGCGCTTGTTCAGTCCATCCATATGTGTGAACGTGTGAGAGTGCCGCAGAGAGGATTTGGTGATTTGGTGCCGCAAGAGGAGTATTAGTACTAGATCTAGTACTAGTGTTGGTAGTCGTGAAAGTGGACGCGCTTTGACTTGTATCAGCGAATGTCCTCTGCAAGGGACGAATTGTTCTCTGTAATCTGTAGCAAGACAATAAAGCAGTGTCAGATATTATTGAAATAGGAATGCATGGAGTGGAAGCACTCGGTTACTCTCTAGCTAGTGGTAGAACATACCGTTGCAGCATCGTCAAAATTATGATTATTGAATGTGTTGTTTTGTGGTTCTCTTCTCTCGTCGTCGTTCGTAGTTCTACCTAACAATCTACCTACCTACATGTTTCTTTTAGGCTTGACTCTTGTTTTCCCGCCATTTTGAAGACATTTTATCTTCTTTCCAATGACAAACACTATTTTTGCTGCTTTGTATGTATCATACGGTCGGTAGCTACTAGTCTCAGGTCGAGCGTCTAGATTGTTGGTCCTAAATGCATTATTGAAGGCATTTTGTACTAGCTAGCAATCAATCATGGCTATCTTGATGCATCGTTTTAGTACATAATAATATATTATTTGCCTCCACGACCTTGGCAAGAATTAACCCTAATTACTTAAATTAGCATGAAAGGATCTTTCCTCATATTTATCATTAACCTAACAAACTGACTATTAAACTGACGACAAAGACGATAAAGCGACAGGTGTAGGTATTCTACATTGTCAACCAAACGGTAATGAGGGTGAGGAGCAAGATCCTAGTTGGTACTCAATACATATCATTGAGGACTCTGATACGTTCTCCTGAATTCACTCTACAAACCTCACGCGCTGCATATACTTCATCCTCGAATTTCCGAAACGAATTAACCTAATGGTGTACAGGAAATATGTATACATCAGTACTATTTAATACAGGTCTTAGCTTAGTCAATGATCTATTTCGAAGAAAAAGCATGGCATACATTCCTTCTAAGAAAACATGCCTGTTGCGCTCTCGCACCATTTGTCAAAGTAACCTAGAGTAACTGCAGAGACAGCAACATTGAAGGTGGCAGAAATGGCAGCATGAGTCAGCGGTCTCACAGATGGTGGCACAAATTTGAATGCAAGAGTATTGTAGGGGATGAACATGAGAAGCTCTAGCTTGGTCAAAGTGATGAATTCGTCCACCGACCAGCTTGAGAATAAAACGGAGAGATCTGGGGTTCCTCCATCGTGATAAAGATAGGTTGTAAATAGAGGCACGAATGCTAGATAGGCACTATTGATAATAGTCGCAAAAATAGTGGCATGGATCATTGTCTTGCATGCCACTTCCTTGGATTCTGTGCCTGGGAAGGCATTCTCAAGCTGGCGCAACCAGATCGCATTCATGACACCAGACATTGTTGAGGCTACAGTTGCCATTGCTGCAACATGCCCATAATCAATAAAGGCTGCTTCCATGGATTGAGTTGCTATATCGGCTCCACTGGCAAGGACTCCAGCTTGGAGAAAGGCCATAGTTAGATAATGTTTGGAAGTCAGCTCCTGATAATCTTGGGTAACCTTGGCAAGTACATTGTAATCGGTGTTTGAATCGTCCATAGTTGCTATAAAGTTTGAATCCTTGTCTGTTGTTGCGACATGAAGCCGGAAATCGGTTCTTGACAATCGTTTGCCACTGTTGTTGAGGATCATTGGACCATGATCCTTTACTACTGATCCTCCTTGCAACAAGGCGTGTGTTACAGTAGCAGGAGCAAAAGCAATTGCCGAAGATAACATGAGTGTTCCAATCATAAGCTTCATCATTTTATTTTCTGTGAATTCGTAATTTGTAATGTTAACTTTCTGGAAAATCCTTTTGTGATGGCTTGGATATGGGGCTTGGAATCATCGTGTCAACATCAAGTGCACTATGGTGAACATTTGGTGTAAAAAGCTCCGTTTCTCGCGTACTTGTGTCGTAAGACAAACCTTAATTAAGAGACCATGAATGGTACAAGTGGGGAGAAGATGTGTGACGCAAGATGACGCAAGTCATCTTATATCATCTGTAGGATTGGGAGTTTGTGAGAGATAACGGCTATGTTGAGCTCCTTTTGTCCTCTTCTTCCCTTTTCTCATTTTTGTATTTTGAATCAATTAAAATTGCAACCAATCAACGCTGCAGGCCGCAGGAGGAGTATTACCAGATTACTCCTCGTCCTCCTCACTCCTCACCTCAGTCAGCAGTCAAACGCTTTTGTGATGAGCGGTGTAAATTCGTTTTGGATTTGTAGTGAAAGAATTGCATGTAAATGCCAGGAAAATAATGTTCTTTGTCTTCGCCGACTTCTTCTCCTCATATCTCTTGTTTGAATTGCCGACCTGCATTCGTAGTTGTGGGTGGTCCTGGGTGCAACTATGAACCACTAATTAGACACTGCCATCGTAGATAGATGGGGCAGCTATCCTTAAATACGTATGTCGTGTGTATGCGGCGTCATCGTAGTGTGAGAACCTTCAAAACATTAAAATTGGGTTTGTGGCTAGCTACCGGTAGTGGTTTGTGGTGAGAAGACTTGAGAAGAGCAAGATTATTGTTGCAATTTCATTCTGAAAGTGTCACTCAACATTTTTGAAGACATCCGGCATCCCTCCTACACGAACCACTAACATGGGTCAAAAGGATTAGATTGATGTCACATTTCTAGGTTGGTTTTGGTTTTGGCTCAGCATACATACAACAGTAGTATGACTGCCCGTGCACACAGCAAACAACGGGAAAGAAGTATGAGCCACCAATTCATGCCAACATGAGTTATGTAAGATAACATGTAGAGATATCATCAGACTTTTGGCAGTTGAAAGAATGATTTTTGTGGTACAATGCACGATGCAGATGATTTGATTGCGGATTGCGGTCGAATGAAAAGAGATTGGTGTCGAGATAGAATGAAAGCCCTACAGGAGTATTTGATAATTCTTTGGAACTTCCGTAGCGGAGAAGGAAGTATGGCAAACACACGTATTTAAGTAAATGAATATAGAGTCAAGAGTACTATCTTCGTAAAGATTCCTATAGTTATTTGGTTTTGTTTGTTTGGTCTGATCTCTGAGAGTGGAAGGAGTTCTCCACAGCGCGCTTCTCGGTAATCAACAATATTGGTGGTGTTTGGCGTTAATCGCGGCGAGTAAGATATTAGTATGGATTTCATGCCTCCATTCAGATTGCCTTCCGTCTAGTGTCTCCACAATAAACATTGTCTTGCAGCGAGTGTACAATGTCCTACTTTCCACCACCTGAATTTGAAGACGATTCATAAGCAATGCAAAGTCCTCCCTTCCTCCAATTAGGGCAACGATCCTTTTCCTCTACTCCTTGCAATGCCATTGCAATATGCAGTCCACAGCCAACCCATGAGTATTTTTTGCAGTTAGAGCAAGGTACTTTGTGACACATGATGATGATGATGAGGTTTCTTTTGATGAATGAACTGTGATCTGTAACTTCGTGACGTTTGTAATATAAAAGTAGATTATGTTCTGAATTGAACTGTGAACTGGTTATGAATGAATGGCCAGGGATCTATCCTGATCTATCCATGCCTGGTAAGGTTATGACTCACACAAACTACCACTCGTCGTCCAATGACCAATAATGCCGATCCGTCCGCCGTCCATCGCCAAGATTCTCAATCCTTTTGATCCTCGATGCGGCAGCACCCAGCACCCATTATTATACCGTACACATCATTCTATACATCATTATTACAGCACACATCATTATTATTCAATAGCAATGTTCTCCTTTGCAGCATCCGCTCTTTCCCGTACAACTCTTAGATCATCGAGCGTAATCTCTTCACGTTTCTTCCATGTGACAGGAGCTGATCTTGCGAAGCTTAATGTTGAAGGCTTAGCTAAGATGGTTAATCTTGAGGGACAGAATGTTTTAATGAGAGTTGATTTGAATGTTCCCCTCTCAAAAGAGGTCAGTTCCAAATTTCAGTCCCATTGTTGGGGATAAGAGAGACACATATAATCTGCAATTGCAATTGCTGTTCCCTTTCTATTATTCATCATCTATGATAATTTCATCTCACTACTTTGGAACTTATCACATGGAACATTATAACAACATGACATCGATGACATATTGAATATGTTCCTGCACCATTTATTAATTGCATTCTATTCTTTTCTATTCTATTACACAGGACGACGTGACTGTAACCGATGATACACGTCTTCGTGCAATTGTCCCCACTGCTAAATTTCTTCTCGACAAGGGAGCAAATGTCATTCTCTGCTCGCACTTTGGAAGACCCAAGGGAGAAATAATTGAAACCGGTAAGAACGGACGTCTCAACCCTGTCGTTCCTCATTTGAGAACACTCCTTGGAACTGACGTAACCAAGGTCGACGATTGCATGGGTCCTGATGTAGAAGTTGCTGCATCCAAATTGACCAGGGGGCAGGTACTCCTACTTGAAAACACTAGATTCCACGCTGGAGAGACCAAGAATGATGAAGTGCTTGCTGCAGGATTGGGAAAACTTGCTGATTACTTTGTCATGGATGCATTCGGGACTGCTCATCGTGCACATTCGTCCACGGAGGGAGTTGCCAAGCATATGAAGATGGCTGCTGCTGGATATTTGTTGGATAAGGAATTGAAGTTCCTGAAGGGAGCAGTGGATTCACCTAATCGTCCTCTTTGCGCAATTGTTGGAGGAGCAAAGGTTTCAACCAAGATTCCAGTGATTGAGTCTTTGACTGAGAAGTGTGATACTATCTTGATCGGAGGAGGAATGATTTTCACATTTTATAAGGCTCTCGGTTATGATATTGGTGCTTCCCTTGTAGAAAATGACATGGTTGAATTAGCTGGTAAATTGATGAAGAAGGCAGAGGAGAAGGGAGTCAAGCTTATCCTTCCCACTGATGTCATTCTTGCTGATAAATTTGATAATGATGCGAATACTGCTGTTGCCAGGGCTGACGAAATCTCAGGTGAATGGATGGGACTTGATATCGGTCCAGAGACTCTTGAGACTTTTGCTGAAGAGATTGGAAAGAGTAATACTATCGTTTTCAATGGACCAATGGGAGTTTTTGAGATGAGTAATTTTGCAAATGGAACCGTAACTGTTGCAGAGCTCATGGCAAAGGCTACCGAGAGAGGAGCTATTACTATCGTTGGAGGAGGTGATAGTGTCGCTGCTGTCAACCAGGCTGGACTTGGAGACAAGGTTAGCCACATTAGTACAGGAGGAGGAGCTTCTCTTGAGCTCTTGGAGGGCAAGGAGCTTCCTGGAGTTGCTGCTCTCAATGATGTATAAACCCTTTCTTGTTAATGATATTCATTACTACACCTACATCTGCACTACACTTTACGACAGTACTAGTAGAACTATTTATATATACATATTACGATGGTCTACGTCTATTTAACTTTACAGAGCTTACACCAAGGATTACACATGATGATCAGTCAAAGGACGATGACCTGTTGATCCAGCTGCGTTAATGTTGGTTACATCTTGGAACAAATATAATGTTGCATTTTAAAACAACCTCATGAAACGTGCATTGTGGCACATTGTCAACTCCTTTTTATTTGTGCAAATAGCAGCTGCGCTAATATTGTCGAAACATGAGGATAGAGCGTAACTAATATTAAAAAGAATTGGATTTGGAGATATGTGCGATGAAGGACAAGTCTCCTCTCAGAAAGATTGAGTCATGCAACAAAAATCATCCTTTCCTTGAATATGTACGAAGGATTTTATTTACTGAATTTGCTGATGTGTATTGAAAGACAACACACACCATATGATTTTATAGCAATCCACTGCTTTCATTTTATATATGTCCAATGGCGACGATCTTTATATTCAAGCGGTTGATATACAAATATGCTCTGTATTGATTGGTCTGCACATTATGTTTCCTTTTGGGTCTGTCGTTCAAAGCTCGTATTCTCAAATGTCATTGCACAATCACAGCACATCATGTCTTGTGTACCTTTCTGAATTACCCAAAATGGAATCCGCCACCACCTCCGCCACCTTGTTGCCGCATGAACATTTCAAACAAGACATTCTGATCGATACCACCATGACCGTGACCATGCCCATGTCCATGTCCCGCATGTGGATTATCCAAATCTTCCACATCCACACCGCTATCATATTTTTGCTTCTTTTGAGGATCACTCAGAACTTCATAGGCAAGATTAATATCTCTAAATGTCTTTTCTGCCTCAGTCTTTTCTTCCTCTGAACTATTTGCATGCCGATCCGGGTGCCACTTCAATGCAGACTTTCTATAGCTCTTCTTGATCTCGCTCTCGTTCGCATCCCTTCCAATCCCCAACATTTTATAAAAATCTTTTTGCTTAGACCTCTTCAATGCCACTTGTGCCTCCCTTAGCTTCTTCTTCATTTCCTTCATTTGAACATCATCTCCCCGCTTCTCTGCCAGCTTCATGACCGATTCATAATCTCTCGTGGCTTTATGACACTCATCCTCCCCTCCGATCATCAAATAGCTCCCCGCCCTCCTTAGGATTGCTTTAACGTATTCATTATCTATCTCCAACGCTTTTGAACAATCCTGAACAACATTGGGATGATTTCTCAAATTAGCATTCGCGCAAGCTCTATTGAAATAAAGTTTAGCCCGATACGACCCCATGCAGCCCTTGAGCTGCAAGGCATCTGAATATTTCTCCACTGCCCCATCAAAATCTCTCGATTTATAAAAGCCGTCCGCCTCCTCTTTCTTTCTGCCCAGGGCTTTGAGAACTTTGAAAAACTTGAGTGCTTGACTGTTATCAGGATCTCCCGATAAGATCTGCTTAATGTGTTTCATGGCATCGTCCAAATTCCCCATATGTTGAAGACAATAAGCTCTGTACAAGACTAGAGATGAATTATGATGGTTGTTGGAATCTCTGGAGCGAATGAGGGATGTGGACGTAGCATATGCTTCACTGATTCTTCCAAGTGCCAGGAGCGCCTTTGTTTTTTCGATAAGGATGGATCGCCAGGAGGGACAGGATGCGATAACGATAGTGATTTGATGCAAGGCTTGCTGTGCATCGCGTTGGTTGGGAAGAGGAAATGGCGGGAATTCTTTTGCTGCATTTTTCTCCAATAATGATTTAGCGAGATCGATTCTTTGGAGGAGTTTATTTGTTTCAGCTTTGAGCGTGAGGATTGTAGAATTGTTTGGATCATGGATGCATGCTTTGTGCAAAGTGTTCATGGCATCGGTAAGTTGACCTAGTGAGGTTTGCGATTTTGCTTTGCGAATGTATGCCTTGATGAACGAAGGACGAAGTTCAATTGCTTCATTGCAGTCTTGTAAGGCTTCATCGAAAAGGAGGATCATCGTGGATGCCGCTGCTCTATTATTATAATATGTCGCAAGTGTTTCTTCATCTTCTTCTTTCATGGTCATGTGCAAAGTTTCAATGGCGAGGGTGTAATGAGTAATGGCAGTGCGATAATCCTTTCGTTTGTAGGCAGCATTTCCATTCTCCTTGTGTTCAGAATGACTTTGCAACACATCATCTTCTTCGCTGCTGTGATTGCTGCTGAATGATTCATCCTCGTCGCTTTCGTGATTGCTTCCCATTTTAATTTGATTTGTATTGGGCTTTGGGATTTGGTATTAGGATTTGGTATTGGTATTGGTTTAGTTGAGGTGTAGGTGATAGTGATGGTGAATGGGAATGACTGAACCTTTATGAGAGTAATGAATGGCCAATGATTGATGATGTACGGTATGGTACAGTAGTAAAGAGGTAGGTTGGTAGGTAAGGTATCGCAGTACGTGTAGCTAGAGCTAGCTGGTAGGAAGAGCATCATTATATTTTTAAGAAGAAAAAAGAAAACTCTAGAAAAGCATTGCCTGGATGTGGGATGACCAAGGCCCTTTATGTGCTGACGAATGTTTTGAAGGTTTATGTAGTTTAAGCGCCAAATAAGTCGCAAATGCCAGCATATGCTGTATTTTGTATTTTATGCTCTCACAAAATCTGTCCTTGGTAATGTTGGAAAGAAGAAAGAAGAAGATGGTGATAACGATGATACATCGGTAATCAATTGATACCCACAATAATCTACAATACGATATTTGATGCAGTGCAATGATCAACCTGTACCTTGTTCGTGAGAAAAGAGAGAATGAATAAAGCAGCGTTGCCTGTACGAACACGCATGTCAATCAAACGCGAAATGGGATTATGCATTGAGAATCATGTAACAGAAGATGTTGACTATATGTACTAATGACTGACAAATTATCCTGGAGATATACTGTAATTACTTTATTCGCGCATGTAAAATGCTTCTCCGCTCGTGTTAACGTGTGAGGAGAGGAGAAAGCTACAATTATATATAATATATATATGAGTATGACTGCAATGTCAATAGCGAGGGACGAGATTCCAAATCGAACGTCCCTCTTATTCATGTCGACAGCTGAATCAATCAAATTGCCACAATTCATCATCTGTGGCTAGACTGCTCCAAGTCTTTGATACAATGGATGCATTATACAATTCTTCATTTGAAAGGAACGACAAGATTCCAATTGCAGCCCGTTTTTCTTGAATGCCATTCTTAGGTCCAAAGCATTCTTTCTTGACGTCTTTCTCACTATTCTTTGACTTCTTCGCAGAAAGTGGATCTCGTCTAGCAACTGGTGTCTTGGGAGTCTTCGATTGAGGTGTCTTCATTTGATTCCCAATACCTGGGCGTGCTTGAGGTGTGGGATATGTTGGATAATATCTTTGATAGCCTGGAGTACCAGGAGGCACTCCCAATGGTGATTGCATCCCATTCTGTTGTTGCCAAAGATTGTATCCATAGGGACTTCGTAGCATCATGTTCAAATGATGCTGTGCTTGAACTGGTAAAGATAATGGATAAAGCGGCTGAGGCTGATTCGGAATCGCATTTTGTCCTGGCGTCTTCTGATCATCACTATTAGCTTTCTGACGAATGACCTCTTCAGCTCCCTTGTGATCCTTGATTTTTCTACGACGTTGGAGCAACTCATCAGATCCAGCAAAGTTTTTGCAATTCTCGCACTTGCACTTGCTTCCGCAGACAATTCCAGATTCAAAACATTCACAATACTTCTTGAGGCACTTGGACTTTTTACATTTGCAGCCAGTGCTGTGGCTATTCTCATTCTTATTCACCCTCACCTCAAACGCTGATGGGTTCTTCAGCTTTGTATCCTTCATGGCCTTCACTCGAACAGCCTCGTGAATTGGGGTATTGTGACAATCCATACAATTGCAACCTTCGCACATGATTTGAGCCGCAAAGCATTCACAATAAAGTTTCAGACATTTAGACTTTTTACAAGTGCACGGCTTACGGCGATGTGGCTTTGAAGACTTCTTCTTGATCGGCGTGGCATCATTCATGACGCTTACATGTACTTTGCGAGGAGTTGATGATGGAGCAGAAATGTCGGTCGATGCGACTGTTGACGCCGCTGAAGGTGGTGCTTTAGGAGTCAATTTTGGTGGTAGCGAACGGGGAACTGGGAAAGGAGTTAAACCCGATCTTGGGCCAGAATCAGGATACCTTATCATTGCAGAAGGAGTGGATACCATGCCCATACGATTCTTAGCAGGAGTTTGCATGAGATGATGTGGTGTCCGATTCGGAGGCGGCGCCTTCGCTCCGACATGATCTTTCCTTGGTTCCGACATGGGCATACTACTCACACGTCCAAATTCCATTCTGAACTGAGGCGGAGGGGATCCAAATTGAGATGGATGGGAATGATGATGCGGTAGACTTGATGCAGGGTGAAAACTAAGATCTCCGCTGTTTGGTGACGACTTTACTGGTTCTAGCACTGAGGGCAGATCCGCCTTCCTCAGATCCGCTTTCCTCGGCATTGCAATGAATGGCTGTCTCGTTATAGACTGTTTTATTGGAGACCTTCGCTGCCTCAAAGGTAGAGGAGAGAAACCAAACTTTCTAAAACCCAAAGGAAAGTCTTCATCAATACTATCATCTTTTGGACGGCCAGTCACATTGTCATCAATTATGTCATGCCTTGGAAATGGAGAAAATTCGTGATTTCCGAGAGGAGATAAATTGAAAATCAAAGCGTTGCTGGGAGACGGTTGCGGTGGTTCCTGCATCTCCATATCGTCAAAGCTCATTTTTGGACTTGCAGCCAACCCTTCGTTCGCATCGAAAGATAATCCACCTTCATCAAATGATTTACTGAAAAGAGAATCTTCGAGGTTCTTGGTGCCACCTGGTGTATCAATGCGTAAATTTGGGTCACTCAGATCAAATCTGCCTGGCGTTCCATCGATAATGGGAGATCGTCTATAATCCTATAGAATAGAATGATAAAGGCATAAAACTAGTTAGATGAAAATCATCCTATTCGCACATTTCACACATACACATGATAAGATTTCCTGCACAAACCGACTTACAAATCCAAAGCCCTTGACCTTCATTCTTCCGTTATGAATGGGACTACGAAAGATTCCTGGACTTGCGGCTGGGACATGATCATGTGGATCGTGTTCATCCCAGGAACCAATAATTTTACGCTTCTTGGGAGGAGGAGAGGGAATCAATGGCGTTTCTTTGCTAGGTGTCATCTCCTCTTTAACATTCTTCTTTGCCTCCCCACCATGCTTGTCTGAATCTTTCTCTGCCCCAGGTCTCTTGGCACCACAATTCCATTGCTCGTGATGACTTTGACTTGATGCAGTACCATCATGATGGGGGTGGGGATAGTACGGATGGTATGGAGGGGGAGACCCCATTGACATATGATGGCGATGATACATGTCATGAACATATCCTGCAGCATACTGCATGTGCATATGATGGGCATATTCAGCAGGCGACCTCATTGGGTATCCATAATGGGGATGTGGAGGGTATCCATGAGAATAGGGTGCTTGTGGCGGACGAGCAACGGCTCTATTTCCATCTGTAGGCGGTGGAGATCCAAATGAATCTGCTAAGACGGAAGCAGACTGGCTAATAGGTTTTCTCTGTTTTGACAGTAATATGTCCTTATTATCTTCATGGCTTGATGAAGAGTTGTAGGGTCCACAGGAAGTCGAGTGACCTTCTTGTGTATCAGACTCAAGATCCTGTTGGCACCAATAGCAATTTGACATGGGGATGTTATGAATGTGACGGGGTGAGAGGGCGGGACGATGACAAGGATCATGAAGAATTCCATGATGACCGGGGCAAAGTGAATCGTGTGAATCAGAATTAGGATTGCGAAGGTTCACATTAAAATCGGTGTTTTCATCACATGATGTGTCCATCATAGGATGCATCAGAGAAAACGGCATTGTATTCAATTCAATCGAATCGCCCGAGTGTTATGAATTTTTTTGTATTGTATTGTAATGTGATGTGGTGTAGTATGATATAGTATATAGTATATAGTCAGGTGCAGTCCAGGTTGGGAAGAAGGTATAAGAACAGATTAAAAAAGGGTAGATGTGAGTGAGTTGGAATGTTCAATGTGTCAATGTGGGTTCCGAAAAATATATAAAAAAGTCCAATTTGCCGCGGAATGAAATTCAAGCCATGCGCGATTGCTGCGCCCGTAGGGCCTACGTAAGATGTGAAATCATTTTAGGCCTAAAGCGCCACTTGCTAAAGGGCAGAGTTTCATCAAAGCAGAGATCTCTTGCAATTCAATGCGTTGCAGTGTCAATGTCAATGGGGCAAAGAGTCGGCAAAGCAGAGATTTGCAGTTTGTAGTTTCTGTCTTGATTGCTAATGATTGAAAGGAGATATCTTGAGGGAAAATGGATAATGATGCACCAGCCATCCACGACTGAATTTTGTCTTGATCATCGGATAATATTCACTATCATGGTTGTATTGTATGTGGTTGCATGAATAGTCACAGTTTGTGGTGTAGGAGGGTAGCGAATCTTCTAATGCAGTGTTGGGTCTGGACCATATCCGATTTCTTGGAGGGACTTGCAGCGGCAAAACGGACTGTGGAATAAAAACGACAACAATGAACTACGTACCTCTTGGATATTGATATTCACATGACTCTGTCCTTCTTCCATCTTTGGCTCTCTAATCATGATTGCATTGGGATTAGCAGTCAAGACGATGGCTGTTCCTCCTACCGATCGTCGCTGGATACTCTTTGGCGGCGAAAATCCAGAAGAGGAAACGCCCGGACTCCTGATGGCTGAAAACTGTTTGGATAATGGTGATGAATTCCGCATTGTCCTTTCAGTTGAAGTTCGAGATGGTGAATAGGTGCTTGTCCGTGTATTCCTACCAGCTAGGTCATTTCCCACATCGATAGAGGACTTCACTATCCCAAGTAGGGTTTCTTCCTTCACCCGTATCGATTCCAATTTAACGTTGTGTGGCGAAGGCATCGTTTCTAATTCTATAGGGACAGTGGTGACTAGAAATCGATCGTGATATTGATGTTGATGTTGATGTTGATGTTGATGCTAATATTGCTGATATGAATATTGATGATAGTATGGGTTTGGTGCACTAATTGGCTCAATGGCGTTGGAGGTCGGAGTAGAGCCAATGTCTGTCTGTGTTAGTGTTAATATTACTGTATGTATTTTATGTATTCGTGATGTGTCGAAAGGCGGAATTTGGTCGTTCTCGATTTTTCGGGTGCCGCCACTTTTGCTTGAAAAAATTGAACGCGCCGCTATTTGGGAAGAAAGTGTTATGGAACGGACATATATTATTATTGCCCTCCAATTTTCAGAGCCAACAAGGTTGGAAAAGAATGTGAAATTATGTACTATCGTATGATTTCCCGCCATAGTTTCTATCTGTTTCTATTGATGGTGTCATTGGTCATTGCTAGTCATTGCTCATATTGATTGGTAATTGATTGATTGGTGATAGATTATTTGATTACTGATCTGTACTGATTGATGATTAAGTGATTGGTGCGTCAAGACGTGTATCGGGCGAAGATAAAAAGTAGAACCTGATCTTTTAATTGCTGTGACTATGAGCTTATCTACTTACATTCGAAAAGATTATTCAATAGTGTTTGTCTGATGGGATGTTTGATGAGTAACTAATTCGTAGTATATTCATATGCTACTATAATACTCTATACAATAGAATAGAATAGACTATACTATATTACACAAGAGACCGTCTACCGATGACAAAGGAGCAGGCTTATAGATTCTGGCTTTTGCAAACCGCACAATGCCATGGTATCCACATCTTCAATGGAAGTAAATGCACTCTGCAACCGATTCCAGAATAAATCATGCGCAGCCTTTCCTCTCCTCTGGTAGGTGATGATGACTTCTGTATGTGTCGAACTCAAGAGTTCAACAGTATTCACGAGAGGATTCACTAATTCTTTCAACCAAACACAATCAGCAATCAGCATGACTTGAGGAAAATTATTGGAGGCTGAAAGGGATTCTCTATCGGGTGGTTGAAACCAATCTATTTCCATGCACTTGATGCTCTTGCAAGAACCGCTGTTGATCGACTTTTGATTTGCTTGGATATTCCTTCTGATGAGGGGCAATGTATAGGCAAGATCAGATAGGATCACTTCCTTTGCGTCTAAAATTGCTGCAGATATGCCAACGAATGCTGGCCCTGATCCGAGTTCTAATACTGTCTTTCCCTTTACCTTGCGCATTTGTTACAAAATTGTTAGTGCGTGGTATATGTGATTATGAATGTATATGTGTACATATGTATGCATAATGCATGATGCGTATGTATACATATATGATATACATATATGATATACATATATGATATACATATATGATATACATATACAAGACAATTTGATATGCATTATGCATCCGATACTCACCTTTTCTGGATTCTTTTCCAAGAATCGGGCAAGAAGGAGACTTCCATCCCATACATTGAGACCAGTCCCATCTTCTTCATGGTTGTTCACGTCTTCTTTAATGATTAATTTTGTGCCTGCGAAAGCCATGCCATCGGGGTTATATTCAAAATATCTTCCTTTGATTAGAAGGGGGTCGTCGGCTTGCGTCGTAGAATTGGTATCATGATTATTCTGCTGCAGATGAATTATGCATCGTATTCTTGTGCCAAAGGTATCTTCTAGCGGATCATCTATGTTATTCACGTTTTGCAGGAGTGGGACAAAACTTCTATCAGGGTGATATATTTCAATTAAAATATTAGATATGATGGCAATGTTTCTTATATTTCTCTCGCTAACGCCATCGGTATTGGTATTGGTGTTGATGCTGCTGCTGCTGTTGCTGCTGCTGCTACTGATGTTGCTGCTGCTGTTGCTGCTGCTGTTGCTGCTGCTGCTACTGATGTGCAGGTAAGCTTCAATCTGCTCCTGGATTTCATTTCGTGTGGGGCGACTCGAAGATTCATCAGATTCAACTTCTTGATGTTTTTGTATTCGTATTTTGTGCAATTTGTTCCATAGTTGCGGACACTCTGCTGCGATTATAATAATATTCTTCATTGCACTACCTGGTTTTGGAGGAGGTGAAAGTTGGTCAGAATGCTCTTTGGGTTTGTCTAACAAGAATGCTGTGAGCTGTTATTGTTTGTACTGCTGAGCTGAATGACAATATTTTGTCCATTTCCACAACAACAACACTGCTGATTGATTTTAATTTTTAATGATGTGTTTCTTGTTCAAGCGATGAGTTCCTGTTTGCAGTAACATAGGTATGGTAGAGCTCTCTCTAAAGCGGTGCAGCAATTGATACTATTAGGTTATGGTACAATTTAAACTTGAATAGATCTCTCAAGAACATCTCAGAACATCTCCAGTATTCGCCGAAATCTTAGTTGTTCAACTCCTGTTGTACTCATAGTGTTTTAATCAACCTCTACTCACAACTCGTGCATAAAGCATAAAGTATAATCTAAAAAATGAACGGCTCCAATCTATCCCAATTGTGTTTCGACGAGGAATGGCCTGAGGTGAGAAGGTATTTATCTTCCGATGCAGCAGAGGTGGAAAAGAGATCGAATATTATGTACCGTAATGATCATGGGACATGTTTACATGCAGCATGCTGCCATGGTGCACCTTGTGACATTGCAGAGGCAATGATTGTTATTGGAGGAAAGGAATTGGTCATGAAGATAGATAGATATGATCAAACAATACTCCATGATGCATGTTTTCATGGTAGATCCTATAATACCATCAGAATATTGATTTTAGTTGGCGGGAAAGATCTCATCATGGCAAAGGATGAGGGTGGTGATACTGCATTGCACTGGTTATGCTATAATAGCAACGATCACCATGATGCCGATGATAAAATCAAACTCTTTCTTCAAGTTGGTGACGTTGATCTGCTCTTGGCAACGCATAATCATGATGGGAAAACACCGCTCGAGATCGCAACTGACCAGCAGGGTGCATGCAATAAGATCATGAAGCTCCTCACAGTTCAATCCATTTACAATTCGATGAGAAGCGACAACAATGCTATTGGCATACCCACAGATAATTGCAGCAATAGTACTCCAATCACGCGATCGAACTACAAAGAACAACACAACACATCAAACTCTTCCAAAAACACCAATAATGGTCAAAAAGACACTAGCCATCAAATACTTCAGCGCCTACTCAAGGAATCACAAGGACAAACACAAAAGATCAAGCAAAAATACGATCAAAAGTGTAAGGACTATTCTGATCTTGAAAAGAGCATGAGAGAACTTGAAAAGAAGTCTCAGGCTCAAGGAGAGGAAATAATATCACTTCTGGCAGAACAAAAGGAGAAGGGAGAGACGGGCAATAGATATTGGAAGCACAAAGCGGACCATTCTACGCAACCATGGTCGGAGCACAAGGCCAAGATTCAGAAACTAGAAAATGTGGCAAGTGCACCCGTAGCAGGCATACAGATGACGAAGAAAGAAGAAGTAGATTCAGCATTTGAAAACAGCAACTAGAAGAATCCAAGAAGAAGGTTACAGATCAAGTAGCTACAGTTGAAGCCCACAGAGTAACAATTGTTGCTCTATGGACGATATCGAGAAGGATTGTAGAGATAAAGTAGGCAAACTGACGCAAATCCGCTGAAGGAGTGACCATATTTCTTCATTAACTTAATAAAAGTCTCAGTCATTTGCGTCTTTGCCACTGTCCATTTTGTACAATTGTGTTGCCTTTTACATTGCCGTATATGTTTTTGAAGTGCCATTCCCAGTATCTCTCTTCCGTGGCTTCATTTTAGATCAGTGATGCCTTCGTAACGTTTCATTTCTCGACGATAGTCCTCCTCCCGGAGTGTACATCCATTATTGTTCTTCATGAGCTTTCGGTCTCATATCGGCTGTTTTGCGATCACCAACCTGTCTGATGGCATTGTGTAGAGTGCTGTAGGCAAATGAAGAGATATCAAATAGTTTTAGTTTGTTGGTGTTACCACTATTCTGTGAGATTGAAAGGTGTCATTTGGCAAAAGCTGTGTGAATTGGATGCCATCAAGGCATAGTGTTCTCTATTATTGAATCAAGAGGGACCATGCAATATGATAGAGATTCTTCTACATATTGTGAAACCATGCCATTCCTTCATCACTTTCTATCCACAGGTTCGAAAGGAAATATTAAACCTCGGCAGTCCTCAATTGTTTCTGCTGCACTTTCTTGTCATTAATCAATACCATTTGTATGATACTAATCATACCTCAGTTCCAAAGTTTGATCTATTTACAGTGCCAAGGGTAATAGGAGCACCTTTACATAGAATTGGTGATGGAACTGTTTCTCTGATCGTATTTGTCGCAGATCGTAGATAATGACTTTGCATTTGCAACTACTAGATAAAGCCCATTCCACTTCCACTATATGTTGTATGGATTCAACATCTAGCAACGTTGCACCATTCGTTACTGGCAGTGATGATAATATGTGTATCCTACTGATGGGACCATCAACAGATAGAGTTGGAGCCAATTCGTCATTGTAATATTAACTCATTAGTATGGCTCCGAGGTACTATAACCCCGCCTTGTACCAGGGGGGGGGGGTAGGCATTGTAACAAGGCATGAGATGAATGTTTGGTTTGATGTTGTATTGGAAGTCCCGTTGCAATCGTATCGGTTTGTTGGAATACGATGATAAAAGTCAGCTTACAGCGATCTCTCTAAATACATCGCGAGAGAATTTAATGAAATCTGATAGAACTAAGGATGAAATCTCTAGAGATAGTGCCGCGAGGAATATTGAGGTTTTAGACTGATTCCAAGTATTGTGGCTCATGTATTCAATCTTGAACAGCCGTACGTGATGATGACGACGACGACGATGATACAAGTAATGACAACATCAATGCAGAGGAGGACCAAATATTATTGGAAGACTTCCCTTGACCAGAATTGGAAGTGAACATGTAAAAGAGCATATAAGAAATGCCGATACAACTATATTGAGACTCCTAATACTGTCATGGATGATATGGCTGGTGCGATTGTATTGATGCTGCTAAATTCGATGGTGATTATTATGGTACAAATAATAAATGCTGAAACTTCGTAATGCAGCGCAACGCCGCATGTAGATTCTAAGATATTACCATTACACTGACGACAGCTTACAAATAGAAATAGCTTTGCTATACATACCATGATGAAAGAGAGACCTAGCTATTCCTTGTGGTTAGCATATGATTATAATATGTATAACATAGATGCATCACATGATTCCATGCTGACCCAAATCCAAAGTCCATCTCTGATTCTGATCTGAATATAATCAACACCCTTCTGAAGTACATCGATAATGAGCGTACATATCATAATGGGTCTTGACACGATGTTGAAGTACCTTTCCCTTCATAGTCGCCCTGGGCAAAAAGAAAATTTCCTCCTTTTGCACATTATTCTCCTGTTTCAACTCGCTCGCATCTTGCGTCCTATACTGCTTAATCTTGACAAAATCAGAAACGGGTGTAATCCCACATCTCTCCGCCAACAGCCCCACCGATACATCTTCAAAGGGGTTATATCTGAAATCTTTGAGATGTTTCGATATGCATTGGACAAAGGTTCGGGACATGGCAAAGCCCGCCCCCTGGCAGTAGAGTGGGTAGTACTCTTCAGGGTATAATTCGAAGGTGACCCTCCATTTGCGGGTGGGAGATCTTAGCGGTCTATAATGGTCCTGGGTGCAACATCCCCAGTAATCATATTGGGTCCGAACCATCAGATTTTTTTCCAATTTGGCTAAATCGACATAGGAATCATCGTCCGTTTTGAACAAGAATTCGAAACCTGCTTTACCGGGCAGAGAATATTTGTGAATAATGTGCAGAAAGATTTCAGTTTTGAAGGGCAAGACGCTTTCTTCTCCTTCGTAAATTTCTTCTTCTTCGATCCAAATGAGATCCCTATATTTTTCATATTCTACGGCAATTTCTTCCCATGGCCCGGCGACAATGAAATAAATCCCTTTTCGAGTCCTTGCCCAGGTGCTCCTAATGGAATCTCTATGAAGAGGACCCTTTCCGCCAGCTCCCGATAAGACCCCTACAATGATGTTGTAGCCCCCCTTTTCAATTTCAGGAAGAGGAGCTCGATAATGCATGGAACGGCATGATATGACGGTAGTGCTTGATTCGGGATGGGGCGGTGTGGTGGTTGCAAGGGTTATCAGTGAGTCGAATGAGGCGCGGGATGTCGGCATCGTTGAAGAACAGTTTGAAAATGATCCTGTTTCAAATTTGGCCTTCAATCGTCGACGAGAAGCAATTTTAGTTTCTTCCATATCAATATGAGGAAAGTACTTTTGGTGAGTCATGTTGGTACTATGAATGCTGATGCTATTAGTATTGTTGTTGATGATGTTGTTGGTACTAGTAGTAGTAGTATTAGTAATGTCGCCAATAGCAATGACAATAAGTCCAGCTAGCAACACAGCAACAGGAACGAATGACGTCAGAAATCGAATGCATGTTCTCGTCTTTTCTAATATTGAATGATCCATTGCTTTCGATTATTTGTTGGTGATATTGGTATAAGGTCTTGGGGTTGAGACGTTGTTGAATAGCGATGATGGATGAAATAATAAATAATGATGATGATGGCGTGCTTTTTCTTTAGTTCTATTGATCAGTCAGTATCGATATTACAACGGACAGTGTGTTATTCCGGTGCCCCCACCGGAGCATATATTCACCCCTTGACGTTCTCCAAAAACTATTATTACCCCATTGGCCCGGTTAGTCACGTAATATCGATGACGTTACACTACATAATAATATGTATTCGTTCATCAAACCGTCTACGATACATACAATCGCAAGTGAACAGGGCAACAAGAAGTTACGAGTTACGACCCTCCAACCTCCAACCAACAACCAAGCGACAAGCGATTCCAACTTCCAACCTCCAATCATGAAATAGTAGTAGTACCTACTAGTAGTACTACTACTGGTGTTGTTGTTGTGAGAGTGAAAAGAGTATCAAACCAAGCGACACCTATATTGTATACTCAAACAGTGAACACACACGCCCAACACATAGAGACACCCTGTTACCTATTAGATGCCCCCCATAGTGCTAGCCAATAATGCCAGTGAAATCCCCGTAGAACCTGTCTGTTACATTTCATAGTCAATAGACGCATCAATGTACAAAGAAAAATAACTTTCTAATCACTGCGCTGTACATAGATTAGAGGATGAACACCGAGAGGAATAATCGAAATGGTTGCATTGCAATTCTTCATGGGACACATCTAGGTCTCTTGGTAGAACCTGGCATTGACAAATCTGCTGATTTATCAGTCCCTTCAGTTCCATTGCATCTCGTGCATTCATTTTATGATTCCTTTCTGGATACCAAAAGTTCCGATTGCGACATTACCACACTACAGCCAAACGGCCAAACTTTTGACGAAGATTCAATATCTGAAATGGGTCTATCTCGTCACAATTATCACAGTAGTATCACCACAAACAAACCTGGCGACTTTTCAGCTGTTCAATATCCCTTCTACAGAGAAGAAGAGTTTGCTGTTGCAGGAATTGGAATCGAAATACATGTGAAGAAAGATCCAATTGATGCAAATAACAGAAATTCATATTCTCTGTACCTTTTGAAGGACGACTCAATTGAGCCTCAAGACACACCCTTTCTCAAAATTCATTCTTCCGGATACATCATTTGCGAAATGAAAAATGCGAATGGCTACGAGCAAATTCTATTCCTTCCTCCTCATTTGGAGAACGACTTGGGTCCTACCAACACTATACCAGAGCAGAAACAAAGGTTCTTACAAATCATCCAGCAATGCGTCCTCGTGGACGGTCTCCACCTACTTTGCCATAGCTCGAATGTTTTATCTGTGAGTGGAAACATTAGCTCAAAAACTGTGCGCTATTGCAATTCAGATAATAGCAATACGTTCGAATCAAGTTTCATAAACCGGAGTTGCTCTTCCTCGATTCGTGCAACTGGTACAGACACCAGTGTCAACGACAGTCTGCAGGAAGCTGCAGAGAAAAAGTGGCAATTGTGTCTACGATTAAAATTGCGAAAGCGTTTCAATCATTGCCTTTATCTCCAAAAGAAAGACAATCATATAGGGCAGATTCATAAACATCTCAATTGTCTTAGCAGGAGGATACTGAAGAATACGTCCATCACCTCCAAAATGTCAAATGATCTCACAAAAGATATTGTGCAAGGATTGAAGTTGATTCAAATGAGATACACTATTGAACCTTTTACTGGAACGTCAAAGTCGTCATCTGTACACCTGCACATGGAAATTGATATTGCGTTTGACGCTGGCCCGTTGCCTTTTCTTCACAATCTACATATATCACTATCTCCCAAAACGAAGCACAATCAGAAGCTGTCTGTTAGTACCCGCAGCGGTGTGATTCCTACAATGAGAAAGGGACATTGCTTCAGAATAATGGCACTGGCTACCATGTCAGGAATCCATGTTACCAGCCTTCGACCAGATAATGCTTGCGAGGAACTATTGCTATCAGTATTCTTTAGCCATGACCTTGGATCCATCTCCAAGAAGGAGGAAAATATGAAATCCATGGTTCTCGGTCTCATTATAATACCTCATAAAAGCACGATACTCAAGCCACATGGAAGTATGATATTATATCCTAATGGACAACAGGGCAGCCGTTGTGGACCAACAGCCATTTTCGACTATCGTATGCCTTGTTCTCTGAGCATTGACATTTCAGCTTGTTTCTCAAACACTATACAAGATACTTGGCAGAGAATAGTCGATTCCTTCAATATGAATTGTACGTTTGGAAATCACGTAGACATTCTCTTTGATCGACAAACGATTGTATTCAGCATATTTGCTTCTTCGCCAGAACATAGATTTTTTGTTCTTCAAGAACTTATAAGGTCAACCCCCTTCAGTGCACAGATATCATGGACAAGTAGTGGTGCCGTGGACGCAAACAGTTCGATGACATTACTGTTGCAGGGTGTGCAAAAAGAATTGGTGATTCTAGAAAACCAAGCTTCTTCAAGATACGAATTATCATCAGGAGGAGTCAGAGAACTCTTGCGCACTCAATTTGAGAACGATCGTTTAGCTTCTCATTTGGATCAATCATGGTGCAAATGATACACATAATACATAATCTGGTATTGCAGAAATTCTATTCGATTGTTTTATTCTTTATACTATTTTACCTGCGTCTCCTTTCTACCGAGTAAATACCTTATCAATGAACCATCTAGAAAAGTGAATGAAACCCAACGTGAACGCACAAAATAATTACAAGTCTGCTGATGATATTCGCAGCGATGCATATGTATACAGTAGTAGTAGTGGAACTTCACCAAGTATCCCCCCAAAACCCGCGAACATCCCCCTCTGGAAGGTCAGCCCAGCCAAAAATGTCTCCCCCCTTCCTAAGTGTACCTACAACACTAAGCGGTTTTCCCAACTATCCCCCCCTGAGAGTCAGCAGGAGTCAGCCCAGCTGAAATAAGTCGCCCCCAGGGGGGGGATACTTGGTGAAGGTCCACTGTAGGTCGTTGATTACTTTATGTATTAGCTGCACGTGGATATGCCTCATTGGGTTTTGAATAGACCATAGCAATATTCCGAGGAAGATTCTCATCGATGAACAGAAGAAGGTTCTAAGTGTGCACAAAAAATGGATTGACAGTTGGAAAGCCTGGGCAAATCATTCATTCAAGAGAACATTTCAAAGAAGTAATGCAAGTTAAGATTACTAGACTACCGGTGAGCACTTACAAAGCCATGTCAGGGTAATATGTCATCAAAAACGTTAGAAAATTCATCAAGTTCTATGATATCTCAGGCCGTGAAGAGGAAAGGAATCATTGCTAAAGATATGAATCTAGAATAGTAATTCTCCTGTAGCATTAAATTCAAAATCAGGCAACATTAACTGTTCAATGCCAAAAGGTCATGTACAGTATGTTCCAAAACATGCATCAGTATAATTTTGTTCAGGACAAACCTAAAGATCGGGTAGTCTATCATAAAAGAACCCATTTCTCACGAATGAGGATGATGTGATATTGAACGAGATTGACTTACACTACCCCCGTTACTCTAATGTGCGCAGAATAGTAATGAGTGAAGATAGAAACTACATGATCTGTGGCTCATTTAAAGGAAAAGCAAGACAACGAATCCATGTGGCCATGTACTGGTTGTAACCAATTCCATTTATGCACAAAGATTTCATCCTAGGTACCTGACAGCTTATAACCCATGGTTTAATGTTACATATGAATATTTACAACGAACAAAGGGTGTTAGAAGCTCGTGCACATCCACAGTCATGCTTGGTTAGTGGAATTTTAGAGAAACACCTTTTCAATCAATTGAGCATTCTCCTGGTGTCACCAAAGATATTTATAAAGTGATGTTAGCGGTTGAAGAAATGCACCCCTATCTGACAGTGCATGTGTTGGTAAAGACATTATTATGATTAACAAGTACTGCATCCAGGAAGCGACAAAGCCCTGAAACGGAAAATCTGTAAGAGATGCTTGCCCGAACGCTTGTAGCTACTGCTTTGACAAGACTACAGCAGCTCCTGTTACTTCTGCTCCAACCACGTCGAAAGCTCCCACAATGATGCCTCAGGCAAGTCCCTCTGCTGGACCTAGTGAAGTACCCACCAGACCTCCTTCCCCTATGTCATCTCCTTTCCAACTTTGAGACCTACTAGCGAGCCTTCTGATTCTTCTTCTGAGAATCTCACTGATCAGCCTTCTATCGCACCTAGTTCCTTCCCTTCCGATCAGCCTTCCAGCGAACCCAGTGGCAATCCTTCTAATCGTCCATCTAGATTCCCCTCTGACGAGCCTTCTAATGCTTCTAGTAACTTTTCTTCTGATGAGCCATTCAACTCTCGTAGCTCCATGCCTTCTGATCAGGCTTCCATAAGCCTTTCTAGTCAGCCTTCAGTGGAGCCCAGTCGTCTTCCTTCTGATACTTTGACCAGAGCCCCTAGTAGTGAGCCTAGTATGATCCCCGCTAACAACCCTACTTCGAGTGTCAAGCCTTCAGCTTCATCTACCTAAACGGGAATCACTGATGCTTTCACCCAGCCCCCCATCACTTCACCTACCAAGGCATCTACAATGGCACCTATAATCGCTTGTGACGACGATGGTGCATTCACGTTTACTGCCCCTGAAACCCCAAAAATATGAATATATCATATATCACAGCGAACGAGAGCAAGCTTCAAGAGCGCCAGGTCAATGTGTGTGATTAAGTAAGCAACGGTGTCGTCGTGAGTTCAGCATGTTGCACTGCTTGTAACAAGGAATAAAGAGAATCAACGGAATGCTCTTTGTCAGCAGTGCCTGAGAAGCTTACCAGTATGTGTTGATGTGTGAAAACTATAATCACGCCCTTTGTGCTTTTGTAAATTAAAGAGCATGATGTTTGGGCAAAATGGCATTGCTGGCTGGTATTATTCGGAACCTTGGGGGACAACCATTTCTTTTCTTCAAACTACCTCCGACTGCATCTTGCGTAAGCGCAGAATATAGAGGAAAGTAATTTGTGTGTCTTGATATAATGTGCAAACAACCTAAACTAATAATGTTTGTTCGGATTTTGCTTTCAAGCTTAGCTTGGACATCGGCATTCTTATTTGTAGATGCCACGACAGTGCTATTAAGCTTTTTTGTTTAGCTTCCCTTGCATGTTCTTTGGATGGAAAAACCAACGGGTCGAAAAAGATAATTAGTCGACCCAATCCACCAAAACAATGTACTCAGTCTGCTTTGAACACCAATGCTATGGGCGTCTATTTCGGTCATCGTTTCAATGCCAACAAGAAGGGCAGACATCCTGACTTCTCACTCCACTCACTTGTTTCAATCTTAATTACTAGATGTATTGGACATTGGCAATTATTTTTCAAGTCTGTGCAGAAAGATTGCATGCACTACTACTCCCTGCTAAAAAATAATCATTCTTGGAAAGAAACTCGTGATATTATTATACTGCGAAACGTATTCTTGGAGCTAGCTATCAATCACTGCAATGATAGGTGACGCATTATGGTTATATTGAATATTGAGCAGACAAGGTGAAAGTGCAACCAGGACTATCCGCTACTCTGTTGTACATGCTTACTGTGCATCTTACAATTCCAACAATTTCATCTCATACACTTGAGAGCCCAAGGTTGGCAAGATGTAACACTAATTAAAGAATCAAAAGGCACTATTTTATATTGGGCTATCACTCTGAAAGAAATGACCTTGCACTTGCTCAGCTTCCATCACGCGCAAAGGAATCTAACTTCAACATACCCTCATAAAGACGGTTATTGATGGTTTCTAGTAAAGATGCTTCTGTATCTTCACCAAAGTCAAGACCATTTTCTGGCACAACATCTGTAAAGTCAATGGGATCACCTATATACACATCCACACGCTTTCCCTTCTTTGGAAAGTATGACTTTGTCTTTCCTGCAATGCGGGAGTTTTTCTCCGGATTCCACCCCTCCGGTTTTTCCTCTGGGAAGATATCATCCATACCCTGATGATAAACTGGCAACACAATTAACTTCTTCGGAGGTGAACAAGCAATCAACTTT
>Ga0306864_1000214_pt1 | contig 27988 bp, 25 predicted proteins | sample AntRauTorckE5430_FD_190448 | JGI IMG/M metagenome (GOLD analysis project Ga0306864, IMG submission 190448) | Saline lake microbial communities from Rauer Islands, Antarctica - Metagenome Torckler E5 #430 (v2) (version 2) | ecosystem: Environmental > Aquatic > Non-marine Saline and Alkaline >...
TACAACAATATACCATAAACTTGAAACTCTGCTTTTTTTTGTTTAAATTGCCGCCTTATTGGTAAGTACATAACAATATGTAGTGATAGTAAGTAACTGAATGCAATGTGACATTTAATCGTTTAAAAAAAAACGCAAATGTTTGCTTCAATGAAAAAAATCTATACATTTGTATTTTATTGCACGTCTAAATACGTATCAAGTATTTAAACACCCAAAATATGTAATTTTTTTATTTAAAATCAAAATTAAACCCTATGACAAGGAGATTTAAATTTTTGTTTGTTTCAACATTAGTGCTTGCTGTAGCCTCAACGGCTCTTACAGCTCAGCCACTTGCGTCTGATAAGTCTTCAGATGAAGAGATTTCAGAATTAACGAAGGACCCTAACTTCCCTGCAAGTAAACCATCCGATATGTGGGAATTAGGTTTGCATGTTGGATATTTAGGAATAGCAGGTGATACACCTTTTCAACTTCCTTTCGCAGGTATCGGTGGAGGTATCAGCATTCGTAAATCATTAGGTTATACATTCTCACTTCGAGGAGAATTCTTATACGGTAGAACCAATGGTCAGGATTATTTTGCATACTCGGATCTTACTACAGCTGAAAGCGTAATAAGAGATCTCGGTTATACCGAAAATAGTCCTTTCGTTTTTAATAATCAGACGACATACACATCTTTTGGAATTCAAGGAGTATATTCTTTTACGAATATCAAGTTCCATAGCACCGCACCTAAATTAGGTATTTACGCAGTTGCTGGTATTGCTGGTTTTGCAGTAGATGTTAAACATGATGCTTTAGATGCTAACGGAGCTGTTTATGACTATGTACCATTAATTGGGCAGGATGTTTTAGACTACAGAGCTGGAAGTACTACTTTAAATGAATTTAGACAAATTGTCGGAGACAAATTAAGTGATGTTCAAGACGGAGTTTACGAAAGTGAGGCACAAGTATTGAAGGTAGGTTTGGATGAGGTTAATCTTAACATAAGTCTTCAATTAGGAGTTGGAGTCGCTTATCGCTTAAGTAATAGAATTTCTATAGCAATTGAGCCTCAACTACACTTCACCAGTAATGACTATATTGATGGTCGTAAATTTACTGCTCCAGGTGTTGCTTCTGCTGCTATAGATATACCATTCTATATTCCTCTTCGTGTTGGAGTTAACTTAGGTGATACTAAGAAAAAATCTATTCCTTTGTGGTGGGTAAATCCTTTGGATGCTCCTATGGAAGCTATCGCTACGAATCTTGGTAAAAAAGATGCCGCTGAAATGTTAGCTGACAAAGATAACGATGGCGTACCTAATATTATAGATAAAGAGCCTGACACTCCTGCTGGTGCTGAAGTTGACACACGTGGTGTAACTTTAGATTCTGACAAAGACGGTCTTCCAAATCACTTAGACAAAGAGCCTTATTCTCCAGTTGGTTATACGATTGATCCTCAAACAGGTATTTCTCAAAAACCAGTAATTCCTGCATCTTTAACTAAAGAGGAAATCATTGCTTTAGGTAAGGAAGAAGGATGGGACAAACCACAATCAGGTGGTACTATCAATGATTGGTTCTTGCCAATGATTCACTTTGATAATGATCGCTATACTATCAAGTCGCAATCTTATTCTGCATTAGGAGAAGTAGCTTCAGTAATGAAAAAATATCCGAGTATCTCAATTGTAGTCGAAGGACATGCAAGTAGTGAAGCATCTGCGAATTACAACAATAAGTTGTCTTACAACCGTGCTAACGCTGCTATTGACGCTTTAGTAAGTAACTACGGAATCAGCAGAGGACGTTTTGTTTTACGTTACAATGGTGAAAGTGAGCCACTTATCAAGAATGCAACGACTAACTACATGAATCGTCGTGTTGAATTCAGAGTAACTAATGGTGAAACTGAAATGAGTAAGCCTAATTAGTAGTAACTAATTTTAGGTAATTAAAGGAGGAATATCACAGATTTGTGATATTCCTCTTTTTAGTTTGTGGGAAATAGAAAAGTAGTATAAGGCTAATCTAAATTTGTGGTGACCAAATAATCGTTTAACGATTATCCTACTATTCCAAAGGGAAAGAAGCCTAATGATAGATTTTAGTCTTAGTAAAACCAAATACTATCGTCTGATTTCCTTATCAAAAAAGTGATTTTTACTTTTTTATAATTGCTATAATCCGTTTGTGCTTAGCAGTCGAATTCCATCAAATAATTCAAAATCCTATTTATCAAATAGATTTTTTATTATGGATTAATTTTATACTAATAATTTATTAGTATTTTTAGTCTTTGAAACAACAAGGGGCATTAATTGACCTTTGGTAATTCCTAAAAAAATCAAAAATGATACGCTATATTTTTCTAATTTTCACCTTATTTATTATTTGCATTACTTCAACAAGTGCTCAGCATGACGCTTTAACTCGTTACTGGAGTCTTGATAAAACAACTGATTTTGAAGAGATTTTAAATAATTCGTCAGAAGATTTGAAGTTTTCAAAAGGAATAAAAGGCAGTGGTCTGGATTTATCAGAAAGTAATCTTTTTTTTGAAATCAAAGACGGGGTAGATTTAATGACAGATTTTACCTTGGCATTTTGGTTTAATCCTAAGAATATTGAAAAAACTCAAACATTATTTTATCAATTTAGGCAAATACCCGGAGATTATAATATTCGTAACTTTATTCGATTAGATATTGAAAATCAGGCTTTTGTACTAAAAAGTGAAAAAGGTAGATTTAATCTGAAATCAATCGACTTAAATGAAAATAGTTGGTATAATATTTCTTATACGTTCGATGGCACGAATACAAGATTATACCTTCAAGGAAAGTTGATTTATACGACAGATGAAGCAATTTCTTTTTATGAAAAAACTTCTTTTCAAATTAAAAATCGTCTTTTTATAGGAAGAAGCCATACCGCAAAATCTCAATTTCAAGGTATCATTGATGAAATTAAAGTTTTTCAAACTGCAATTAAGGATGATGAGGTTACTGCAATATTTAATGAACATAAAGGAAATTCTGATATTGCTACGATAGAAGGAAAAGAAACGAAGACAAGCACTACCGTTGTGACGGCTTCTGATATATTGACGGACGAAATAGTCTATGTCGAATCATATCAAGTTCTGGATCCTCTAATTGTCAGAACGACAGGTGTAATATTGGAGTATTACCAAATAATAGGTAATGAGGAAACACAAATGATGATTACTCATAATGATGAAATATTGGATAAACCTTATGATTTATCGAAAACGAAGCAAAGTATTAGAATTCCTATAAAAATTGGTAATGAAAACTCCTTAACATTCGAAGGTTTTCAGTTAAAAGGAAACCAAAAATGTCGGGTTAGGGTGAATATAAAATCTGGAAATAATATTATAGCTTCTTATGATATTGATTTAGATAAAAATAACGTGGTTTTACCAATCGCATATTTAAGAGAGAAAGATAAAAATCCAAAGAATCATAAAATTATTACAGTTAGTAGTAAAAATATTCAGATTCAAGTTAAGGATAATTCAAAAGTAGATGGCGATGTGATTACGATAAAGCAGGAAGGGGTTGTAATTCTGAACAACTATATGTTAACCGGTGAATTGGAAACGCTTGAAGTCACATTGAATGAAGATACTAAAACAGAATTTACTTTTATTCCTAATGATATGGGGAAAGCATCGGGCGAAAATACTGCATTAGTATTGATATTAGTCGATGATAAAGTTATTTATGATTTCAGTTTACGGTCAGTTGATATAAATAGACCTGCTAAATTGACAATCATTCACGAAGATTTTTAATAAGTATGTCGAATTAGATAAGAAAATAATGATTATCGGAATAAGATGGATGAAAAAATCTTAATCCAAAAAAATAAAGTACCAAAAGTTTTTTTGATTTAGGTACAAGTTACAAATGAAGTATTTTGGATTAATCGCTTCGGTAGTGTTCGATGTAGTAATTATATCAAATGTCGTTCAGGCAAATATCGTGATTTGTAAGTGATGACTGGTGAGGTTTCTAAAATATTTACTATCGCTAACTTAGTTGGTAAGTCAATGATTTCACATACAAGAAAGGCGGTCAAATATTAAGAAGCATTGTTGAATGATGGAAGTAGAAAATAAGATGAATCTTATTATTGATATTGGAAATACAAGAACGAAAATCGCAATCGTTAACAAAACGATAATTATCCAAAAAATGATAGTTTCGGATATAACTGTATCGTTGTTGCAAAAACTTAATAAAACATTTCTTATTGAAGGAATAATTCTATCTACGGTCAAGCCTGAGGTAGATAAAAATGTCATTGATTTAATTAATAATTGGGATAAATTATTCATTCTGCTTTCTTACGAAACGAATTTACCTATCCAAAATGATTATAAAACACCAAAAACATTAGGACAGGATAGGATTGCATCTGTTATCGGAGCAACTCACTTTTTTCCTAATAAACACTGCTTGGTGATTGACGCAGGAACTTGTATTACTTATGATTTTATTAATAAGAATAAAACCTACATCGGAGGAAGTATTTCTCCAGGTTTAAGTATGAGATATCGTGCAATGCATGAATTTACAGCTTCACTTCCCTTGTTAAATAAGCAGCGTTTAAATACCTTTGTCGGTTATAATACCGTAACCTCAATGCAAACTGGCGTTGATTACGGCTTATCCTTTGAAATTCAAGGGTTTATACAAAAATATTTTACTAATTTTGGTCAGATTAAGGTAATAATGACGGGTGGGGATGCGGAGTATTTGGCATCTATGGTTAAATACGAGATATTTGTGAACCCAGACTTAGTCTTAATTGGATTAAATAAAATTTTGACTTACAATGCCAAATTTTTGGATTAAATTACCTTTACTTGGAGTATTATTGAGTTTAACGTTAGTAGCCACAGCTCAAAATGCACCTAAAGATAACTCTCCGTACTCTCGATATGGACTTGGGACTATTCTACCTACGGATTTTGCAGCCCTTCAAAGCATGGGTGGAATTTCAGCAGGATACTCAAATCCATTTCAATTAAATATTACGAATCCTGCATCGTTAGCATCTTTAGAATATACAGCTTTTGAAACTGGGGGTTATGCAAAATATTCAACCTTAACTAATGATGGTGAAACAGCGGCAAATTGGAGTGGCAACATATCGCATTTTGCATTAGGTTTTCCCTTTAAAAATATCTTAAATAAACGAACAGAGTTGAAACGTTCTCCTTACACAGGTGGTATGGCTTTTGGTTTATTACCATACAGTTTAGTTGGATACGATGTCGAAAGCACCTCAACTTTACCTGATTTCGGTGACGTAACGTATAAGTATTTAGGAAAAGGTGGAACGTATCAGGCTTTTGTCAGTTCTGCCGTAAAATATAAAGGATTTTCACTTGGTGGACATTTAGGTTACCTTTTCGGTAATATGACGAATGAACAATCCGTTTACTTTAATGACTTAGATTATGCTTTTTCGAATGTTTTTAGAGATGAATACAGTCTTAATGGTTTAATGTGGCGCTTGGGTGCTCAGTATGAATTAATCATTGGAGCTTTACCTGACGATGATACAAAAACATCTTCGGAACGTTCTCGTTTGTCAGTTGGTATTTATGGAAATTCCGCAAATACATTGGATATTACAGCAACTTCAATCGCAGCAAGAACAAATTCTTTTTATAATGGAAGTAACTTAGATACAATACTCTCGTCTGTAGAAGAGGAAGGGCAAATGCGGATGCCTATGGAATTAGGAGTCGGTGTTACCTTTTACAAGTTATTAAATTATAAATTTGGTGCTGATTTCAAAATGAGTAGATGGTCACAATATGATAATCCGTTGAAGCAAGATATATTAGCGGACAGTTGGAGATTGTCAGTTGGTGGGGAATATATTCCGAATGCACGTTCTTATAATAGCTATCTCAAACAAGTGCGTTATCGTGCAGGATTATACTACGGAGCAGATCCTCGCATTGTTGATAATCAACAATTATCGACAATGGGAGCAACCGTAGGTATAGGTTTACCTTTAAAATTACCGAGAGGTTTACCCTCTTTTATTAATTTAGGATTTGAAGTAGGACAATTATCTGCACCTGACTTATTGGAAGAAAACTATTTTAAGATTAATGTAGGTTTTACGTTAAATGATAATATGTGGTTTTATAAACAAAAATTTAACTAATTATGAATTTCAAAATTGTTAAAAAGTCTTTATTCGTACTCGCCGTATGCTCATTTATTGCTAATGGCGTTTTTGCACAAGATTGTGCAGATTTCTCCGCTTTTCCTGGTGGAGAAGAGGAAGGAAAGAAGGTACATGTATTGTATCATGACCTTGTTAAAAAAGAAAATTATGAAGAAGCATTTCCAATGTGGAAAGAGTTAATGGAAAACTCTCCTGGTGGTCATGTTTATCACTTCATTGATGGCGTAACCATGTACAAAGCTTTTATCGAAAGAGATGCAGACGATGAAGCTAAAGTTTTGGAAGATAAAGAAATAATCGTCAAATTGTTCGAGCAACGTATCACTTGTATGAGTCCTGAACGTGGCGATAAAGGAGCCGTTTTAGAAAATATGGCTTACTCACTTTCTGAAATTGCTTATGACAATATTAAAACATTAGCAACTTACGAAGCTGCGATAAAAGAAAATGGTAATAAAACGAGTGCTTACATTTTAGCGTATTATGCTGACCATGCGATTATTATGTATGGTAATGATTTGATGGAAAAAGATAAAGTTCGTGAAATTTACATGACTTTAGAAGCCATCAAAGATGCAAATACTGATAAGGCTGCTTATGCTGATAATTGGGCTTATGTCGAAGATTATTATGCTCCTTATGTAGATGGTATTTTTGACTGTGGTTTCTTTATGAAAAAATTGAAACCTGAATACGAAAAAGATGCGGATAATTACGAAGTTTTTCGTCCTATCTTAAAGACTTTATTACAAAAAGGATGTTCTCAAGATGATCCGTTTATCGCTGAGTTAATCGTAAAAGATACGAAACAAGGTGAAATCGAAAGACAAGCAGCTATCGAGAAATGGAAAACTGACGAACCTGATAAATACGGTTTATATCTAAAATCAAATGGACGTGCTGATGAAGCAGTTGAATTTTTGGAAAAAGGTATCAAGATGGATGTTGGAGCGGAGCGTTTATCAGATGCAAACTATGCTTTAGCACAAATTTTTCACCAAAAAGGTCAGTACGCAAAAGCTCGTGGATATTACACCGCAGCAGCAAATAATAAATCAGGTTGGGGCGAACCTTACATCGAAATTGGTAAAATGTACGCGGCAAGCGTAAATTCTTGCGGAAACGGTGACGGCTTTCAAATGGGTGTTATTGCTTGTGCAGCGTTGGATATGTGGGGCAAAGCGAAATCAGTTGACGGAAGCGTTTCTGGTGAAGCAAATGGCTTGATTGGAAAATACTCTGCTTATGTTCCGACTAAAGAAGATGCTTTCCAAAGAGGAATCAAAGAAGGACAATCTGCATCTGTTGGATGTTGGATTGGTGGTTCTGCAACCGTTCGTGTAAGAAGTCAGTACTAATTTAATTAGGAGTTAGGAATTATAAATGATGAATTATTTTATCATTTGCAATTTATTTTTAATAAAAAAACTCGTCATACCAAGTTCGGTTTGACGAGTTTTTTATTTTTAAAAAAAAATATTCTTAATTTATATCGAAACCGTATAACTGTAAAGTGTTTCATCATTATCAGGTTCAGAACTTTCAGGTTTTGTTGCTGTTACAATATTATATTGTAAATCAAAATTCGGCATTTGTGTTGATGGTTCGATAGTCGGTTGCTCGATAATTGGTGTTGCGGCTTTGGGCATTCTAAAATGAATATGAATTTCTTTGTGAAACGTCAAACGCAAACCTCTACTTTTAGGAACTTCAAATTCCAAAAGTTTAATGACTCGAATCGCTTCCTCATCACAACCATGACCTAACGAATTATATAATTTGACTTTAGTAACTTTTCCACGATTATTAATATCATATTTTGCATGAATCGTCCCTTCTATATGTTTGTCAAAAGCGTCTTGCGGATATTGCAAATTACTTAAAATAAAGGCTTCCAATGCTTTCGAACCACCTTTATAATAAGCCACTTTTACAAAACTTTTATCCTTGCGTCCTCTCTTCATGTAACCATCCAAAATTTAAAAAGTCTAAATGAAATAACGAGTAGATTTCGTTATTTTTACGGCGTTAATAATTCAAATATACGGATTTTAATACTTCAACCGAACAATACATTAATAATAAAAATAGAGATTATGAAAAAATGGAAAACACTGAGCTTTATCGCTCTAATTTTTGTCACTTCACAATTTACATCGTGTACGCCTGAACAATTAGGCAAGATTTTGGACGCTGCAACATCGACGGCAGAACAACCGCTTACAACAAATGAAATTGTCTCGGGACTAAAAGGAGCGTTGATTCAAGGTGCGGTCAATGGTTCTAACAAAGTTTCCGCAGTAGATGGATATTTTAAAAATCCATCATTGAAAATTTTATTTCCGCCAGAAGCTCAAAAAATTGAGCAAACATTAAGAGATATTGGTGCAGGAAGTTTGGTTGATGATTTAATCGAAAAAGTGAATCACTCGGCAGAAGATGCAGCCAAGGAAGCTGCTCCGATTTTCAAAAGTGCAATTACAAATATGACGATTAGTGATGCCATGAATATCTTAATGGGCGAAAAAACGGCGGCAACGAATTATTTAAAAACAACAACAAGTACTCCTTTGTACAATGCTTTTGAACCTGTCGTTATAAAACATTTGAATAAAAGAGGTGCTTTGGACACTTGGACGAAAGTCGTAACTCGTTACAATCAAATTCCTTTTGTTCAAAAATTAAATCCGTCTTTACAGGATCACGTTACGAATAAAGCGATTGACGGTTTATTTACAATGATTGCCAAAGAAGAAACCTTAATTCGGGAAGATCCTATCGCTCGTACCACTGCGATTTTGAAAAAAGTATTTGCAAAACAAGATAATCAATAATTTAAGTGATGAAAAATATAAACTATTAAGGGTTTTGACGCATTGATGTAGCAGCCGTTTTTGGTTTAAAATAATTCGTAATATATTCCGCTTTTAATAACCGTTTCCATCCTAATTTGCAAGGTAAATCAGGTGGAAATTCAACGGGCAGCTTAAAATCGCCTGTCGAATATCGTTATTTGGCAAACCAGCTAATCATAATATCAAAACGAAGTTAATTTTTTATAAAAACAGTGAGTTCGTGAGCAGGTAACTTTAAGTCATCTGCTCACTTTCGTACCGAGTACTCGGTATCAAAGAGCCGAATATTTTTTGTGATTATCCCGATTTCTCGGCGGTTGATGTCTTCACTGTTACTGCAAACATCAGCACGTCAACACATCAGCACGAAAATATAAGCTAACGCTGATTTTCATTTCATCACGAGATTTGTCAAAAAACCATAGTTAATAATTAATATTTTACTAAAAACGCATTGTCAATAAAATTTTGGCGATGCGTTTTGTTATTTTTGAAAAAACAAGGCTAAGCTCCAGCTTGGTTTCGATATTTTTTGATGATTAAGCTGGAGCTTGGTCTTACATAAAAACGAAATAAATGGACGAAAAATACATTCACGGATATAGTCAAACGGAGCAGAAACGATTGGTATCACAAGGTCAAGTATTATCACCTTTCATCTTTGATAGGTTAGACTTAAGTGTTGTAACTCATCTTTTAGAAGTTGGAAGTGGAGTCGGAGCGATGACATTGGAAGTTGCAAAACGCTATCCTGATTTGCCGATTACGTGTTTGGAAGTTTCGGAAACGCAAATTGCGAAAGCAATGGAAAACATTTCTAAAGTAGGAATTCAAAATAAAATAAAACTGATTCAAGGCGACGCTCGAAATACAGATTTGGAGACAAATGCAACTTTTGACGGAGCGTTTTTGTGTTGGGTATTGGAACATATTTCTTCACCCGAAAAGGTGTTGGCAGAATTAAATCGAATTTTAAAAAACGGTAGTAGAATATTTGTGACCGAAGTTTTTCACAGCAGTTTGTATGTTTTTCCGCCCTGCCCGAACCTTGATTTTTATTGGCAAAAATGTATTGATTTTCAGTCAATTATAAATGGAGACGCAAATATTGGACATCGCTTGGGGAATATGTTACACGATGCTGGGTTTCAAGAAATTGAAGTAAAGCCTTATCCAGTATTTTTTGATAAACGCAAGCCTGAAAAGCGACAAGCTTTGTTAAATTATTGGCACGGATTACTATTTTCGGCATTAGAAAATATGGTGGAAGCAGATTTTTGTGATGCGGCACTTTGGCAAGCCGTTGAACAAGAAATTTTTAGTTTAATGCAAAATGACAATGCCGTTTTTTATTATTCGTTTATACAAGCAACGGCACGAAAATAAGTTCGAGTCGTTCCAACGCAAGATTTTCACGGTTAATATTATTTAAATTACGAATTATTTATTAAATACAAATCAAAAAAAATGAAAAAGTTAGCAGTATTAATAACTTGTTTTTTAATGACTTTGGGGGGTTTCGCCCAATCATTTGAGCATCCGGTGGCATACAATAACTTCATCGTGGAAGAGATGAACGCAATTGTTGGTAAAAATTTAGACTATATTTCTCAATCGGTTCATTCAGATAATTTTGAAGCGGTAGAAGTCAAACGCAAAAGCTTGGTTCAACAAATTCAAACAGCTTATACCAATATTTCCAAAGCAACACCTTACGAAAAAGGCGAAAAGTTGCAGTCCGAATGTGTGGAAGTTTTGAATCTGTACAAAGATGTTTTTGAGACGGAATATCAACAAGTTAATATTTTGAAACAGTCGAGTGAAGGGTCTTTTGAAGCGATGGAGGTCTATTTTATGGCACAAGATAAAGCGGAAAAAAACTTATCAAAAGCAACAGAACGCTTTTATAAAGCTCAAAAAAACTATATCAAAATACACGATATTCCAACGGGAGAATCAAATGGATCGTCAGCATTAGAAAAGCAATTCGAGGCGATTGCGGAAGTGAATGCCTACACACGAAAGTTATATTTGATTTATTTTCAAATGACCAAATACGGTTCTACGTTTTTAGATGCCGTTGGTCAGGACGATAAAGGAGGAATTGACGGAAAACGCAAACGCTTAGAAGCTGTTTCCGACCAAGCTTTGGAGGAATTAAGTCAAATGCAAGGCTTCAAAGGCGATGACGGTTTATTAAATGCAACGATTAAAATTGCTAAATTCTATAATGAAACATCGAAAAACGGTTTTGTCGATGTCGTAACCGTTGTCCGAGCAAAACAAGCCGATTTAACACAGGCTGACGTGGACGGATATAATGAGGCAATTGAGTCGTTTAACAAAAAGTTTCCAGGATTGGTAAACGAATATAATGCGGCTCAAACAGAATTAATGAAAAAACACGTTCCGAAAGGAAACGTGGTGGATAAGAAAATAAAAAGAACATAGTGCATTAAACAGATGAAAATCGTTTAATGAATTGTGGGTTTTGAGGGCAAACGCATCGAAATATTTTGGTTTAAAAAAAGCTTTTTTACCTCATTTTTTGCGTTTGCCTTATCAATTTTCCTAATAATCCTATATTTTAAATTTACCATTTGGCTTAAAAAAGCTATCGTTTTATGAACGTTAGAATAACTCTCCTTTCTCCGCTTTATCTCGAATCAAATTCGGCAAACTAAACCGAATCCCATATTGCTTTTCTAAAATAGCCGCTTTTTCGATAAAGTTATTCAAACCGTAATCATTAATATATTGTAAAACGCCACCTTTGAAAGGCGGAAAATTCCAACCCCAAATGCTACCGATATTTGCCTCTGCGACACTCCGAATCGTCCCTTGTTCCAACGTCCGAACCGCCTCAATCGCTTGAACGAACATAAATCTATCAATCACTTCTTTTTCATCGGGATAGGTTTCATTTATATCAAAATACGCTTTCAAGCCGTCCCAAAGTAGTGGCGTATCGTCCGAATAATCATAAAATCCAGCTTTACTAATTGCCCCTTCTCGCTTGAGTTCATTGACCATTTTCGCCAATACCTCAATTTCTTTTTGGTGGTAATAAATATTGGTAAAATGCTCTTGTTTGCGGCGTTCAAAAATCAAAGTCGTCGCCAAGCTCATTTCGTCCAACATCGCCAGAGGCCCTTTACCCATTCCTGCCTTCATGCCCAATCGCTCAATCACCACTGGCGGAACGCCCTCATTCAGTAATGCCAAGCCTTCCATCGCATACATACTGCTAACACGAGGCGTATAAAAGCCACGTCTATCCCGAATTATAATCGGGATTTTTCCGATGTTTCGCACAAAATCGTAAGCTCTTGCCACCGTTTCATCTGACGTTTTTTCGCCTACAATAATATTGACCAATAACTGCGTTTCGGCAGGTGCGTAAAAATGTATGCCAATAAAATCTTCGGCATTATCAGAGGCTTTCGCCAATCTGGAAATCGAAATATTCGAGGTATTTGTTGCAAACAGCGTAAACTCGTCTAAATAAACTTCCGTTTCTCGGATCACTCGTTGTTTTAAATTGATATTTTCAAAAACGGCTTCGATCACGACATCACAGTCTTGAAAATCTTTAAATTTATCTGTTATTTGAATTTTATTAAAAATAATATTTTTCTCTTCCGTCGTCAAACTTCCCTCTCCTACTCTCTTTTCCAAAAGTAAATCACAATATTTTCGACCTCTTTCCGCAATCACCATCGACACATCTTTGATAATAACATTCAGTCCCGAAGTCGCACAAACCGTTGCAATTGCAGAACCCATTCTACCCGCTCCAATAATGCCAATTCGCTTAGGGCGAAACTTACCAAAACCCTTGGGACGACTATGATTCGATTTAATTTTGTTCAAATCAAACCAAAAGGCTTTAACCATATTTCGAGCCGTTTTACTCCTGATTAATTCCGTAAAAAATCGACTTTCAATACGGTTTGCCGTATCAAAATCAACAGAAGCCGCTTCAACCATCGTCCCCAAAATCGCTTGGAAAGCGGGAAAATTACCCTTTGTTTTTTTCATCAAACGGGCATTCGTTTCGGCTATCCACTTCGTAATATGTGGCGTTTCGATATTACCACCAGGAATATCATATTTTGCTTGATCCCACGGTCTTTTATAATCTAAATTATCAAAAATCCAATTTTTAGCTTTTTGGATTAATTCTTTTTCATCAACAGCGACTTCATCAATAATTTCATATTTAAGGGCTTCAATCGGTCGATACAAACGACCTGCCGTTAAAATCGGATAGGTTTTTTTCAAACCATTCAACCAGACCAGACGAGTCACGCCGCCGCCGCTCGGCATTAAACCCAAACGAATTTCGGGGAAACCGATGCGAGTTCGAGGATTTTTGACCGCAATCCGATGATGACAAGCCAAAGCCAACTCAAAGCCGCTACCCAAAGCACTGCCGTTAATCGCTGCCACAACCGGAACGCCCAACTGCTCAATTTTCCTAAAAATCCCCTTAATATTTTCTGTGAATTCAAATACATCTGCTGCACTATCTACTTGATAGATATATTCTAAATTTCCACCAGCTAAAAAGTTTTTTTTATCCGAAGTAAAAATCACGCCCGAAAGCTGATTGATTCGGATTTCACTTTGTAATTGTTCAATAACTGGCTCGAATGCTGCACTTATTTTATGGTTCAATACGTTGAAAACACTCCCTTTCATATCCAGAGTAAGTGTAACAATATCGTCTGTATCTTTTCTATATTTAATCATTTCTTTTGGCGATTAGTGTGTTGGTAGATTTATGATTGGTGATTTTGGACTTTGAACGGAATACTTTGGACACGATTATTTTATTTTTTTTAATATTTAAAAGGCTCTTTGACAATTTCTGCAAAATTCGAATAAGTTGAGATTTTCGTAACGGCTGTCTTTAGCTGCCGCAAGGATTTTGAGACTTTTCGGAAGCTAAAGTAGCCGCTACGTGCAGAAATTGTCAAAGAGCCATTTAAAATACTGACAGTTAATAATTTAAAATTCCTATAAAATTCGTTGAATCGTCCGTTAATAAATTAATATTAAAACTTGGCAAGTGAATAGTCCAAAATATCACTTTTAAATGTGACGATTTAGCGTAATTTATACAAATTCGTGTCCGATATTTTTTACTAATTTCGCCCAAGGTCTAAAGTGATTCGTATATTAAAAAAGGCAGGTTGAAGGTGCTTAAAATGGTATTTTTTTTAAATAATAACGAGCAGTACCAGTCACCAACCCACGAATCACTATACTTTATATCGTTGATAATATCAAAACAAAAATGGCAATAATAATCAGTAAACCGACCATGACAATATAAAAATTATTTTGGCGGTAAACATTAAATAGTATTTCCAAAATATCCAACCACGGCATAACAGAATCGTCACTTTTGACCATTTCTTCCCTTGCGAATACCAAATATTTACTGCCCAAAATCGGCGTATGTTGATTTCTATGTTTTTTAAGAATAATAAAATCTCCATTCATAAAAGCCATATCAAAAAGTTCGAAATGTCCACCTTCTCTGAGGAGCATTGTATTGGTATCACTTATTGTTGACCAGTTCCCCATGGATACATTTCCATTGACGACGCGCATATAACCCATTTCTCCGCCGCCCATTCCCGAAGGCGAAAATTCGGGTTTAAAAACGTGCATGACAATATTCGTATCATCATCTCTATCGCTTATTTCGAGCCATCTTTTTTCTAAAAAAAACTCTTTTTCACTTAAATCCTCACTGTACGGGCGCACAAAATCCAACAGATAATCAATGTAATCATCCATTGTGTCGTGTTCGGGTAATTCCGTACTCATGCTTTTCGCAAACCAATTTAATATTCCTCCCGCCATAAATTTCTTTGGTCTTTCGGTGTAAATATGTTTTGATATTTCGATATTTCGGTCGATAGCGTAAGACCAAAATACCTAATTATCCTAATCCTTTTCCTGACATTTCAAACAAAAATAGTGATTTTTAGATGGTTCAGTTTAGTTAATCCTAAGATTTCATGTAATTTCGTGCAAATTTTAAAAAATAAAAATGATTTTTAATTCATTTAAAATGATTGAAAATATTGCATAAGGTTACCAATCACTAATCATCTCGAGCAATCGGGACAAGCTAAATCGCTAAAACCATGAGTTTATTAACAGGAAAAGTAGTTATAGTAACGGGAGGTTCAAGAGGAATCGGAGAATCAATCGTTCGCAAAATGGTGGAAAACCAGGCAAGTGTAGCCTTCACTTACCGTTCTTCATCGGCTGAATCTGATGCTATCGTAACGGAGCTTTCGGCAAACGGTGCGACCGTAAAAGCCTATCAATCTGACGCAAGTTCTTTCGAGAGTTCAGCGAAATTGATTAGCGATGTTTTGGCGGATTTCGGTCAAATTGATGTCGTCGTAAATAATGCAGGAATTACCAAAGATAATTTGTTGATGCGCATGAGCGAAGACCAATGGAATGACGTAATTGACGTGAATTTGAAGTCGGTTTTTAATATGACAAAGAACGTCATTCGTCCAATGTTGAAGGCTCGTAAAGGGTCAATTATCAATATTTCATCGGTTGTCGGTGTGAATGGAAATGCGGGTCAAGCGAATTATGCCGCTTCAAAAGCAGGTATTATTGGCTTCTCAAAATCGGTTGCCAAAGAGTTAGGTTCTCGGAGTATTCGTAGCAACGTCATCGCACCAGGTTTTATCCAAACGGATATGACCGATGTTTTGGACGATAAGGTAAAAGAAGGTTTGATGGCTGCGATTCCATTGAAACGACTTGGTCAAGGCGAGGAAGTCGCAAACGCTGTTTTGTTCTTAGCCTCTGATTTATCAACCTACGTAACTGGACAAACGTTGAGTGTTTGCGGTGGTATGAGTATGTAAAATTGTTTTTTCTGATGGAAAAGGAACACGGATAAAACAGATTTAAACGGATAAAACAGATTTTTTTATTTTATCCGTTAAATCCGTGTTCCCTTTTCATTAGAAAAACATCCAAACGCAAATAAATTGAAACCACATCGTTCCGTCTAACAAACCCGTAAAATAATAATCGTCCGTTTTGTGAATAGAAATTCTAATAAAAATATAGGTCGAAATTAGCGAAAGCGATAAGCCAAAAAGGGCAAAACACAACGGTTTTGGTGGAATAATGACGTAATTAATAGTTATTAAAATCATTAAAAAGATAAGGGAAAAAAGGACTAATTGCATCGTTTTTGGAATTCCGTAAGCCGCAGGAATTGTTTTGACCTTATTAAATTCATCGACTTTTAAATCTCGAATATCAAACGGTAAAGTAATCATAAAAATAAAAATCATTCGCTCCAATAAAATCAATAAATCCGCCCGTTGTACCGCTCGAACTTCTAAAATCGGCAAAATTACGGTGACATATCCCCAAACAATCGCAATCAAAAATATTTTTATCCAATTCAAATCTCGCAACCGCAACCCTTTTTTTTCTTTTGTTCTACCTAAAAACGGAATGACATAACCCAACGAAATCAAACCCGGCACAACCAAAGCTAATTGTAACCGAAAATTCACTTGAAAAAATGCGTAAATCAAGCCCAATAAAGCGATTCCTGTATAAATCCAAATATGATTTTTATAGGTATTAATCACCTTAAATCGACCCTCTTCCAGAAATTCCTTGACGGAAAATAAACCCACCAACCGATGTGACGCATAAATAAACATCGTCGCAAAAAATACCAAAACCGCCAACGCATCTATTTGAAAATCACCAAATAAGATGAGTTGCGTCTGCCAAGTCAGAGCAACAGTAGCGATGGCAATATATACATTGCTATATAAAAGTAAGTTGATGGTTTTGCGTATGTAGAACATTTATAATTTGTAATTTGTGATTCGCCATTGTTAAATACGTTATTGCACGTTTGCCGAATACCGAATCACAAACCACAAATACCGTTCAAAACAAAAAATAATTTCGTTCGTTTTAGTATAGGTAAATTATAATTTTTAATTTGCCGTCTGAACTTTAAATATATTCTTGTGGACAAAGCGTTAATTGGTAAATATACGACAAAAGATTCACGGTTTTTGGTGTTTGACGAAACCTTAATTCACTACCGTGACGAAGGTAATAAAGACGCATTTCCGTTGCTATTACTACATGGTGCGTTTTCATCGCTGCATACTTATAATGGTTGGGCGAAGGAATTAAAAAAGAATTTTCGGATTATTCGGATAGATATGCCAGGGTTTGGCTTAACTGGACCAAATGGGCGAGGAAATCACGATATGGTCATGTATCAGCGTTGCGTTGCAACAGTTTTAAATCGTTTAGGTATTGAAAAATGTCATATTGCGGGGAGTTCGCTTGGCGGTTGGGTAAGTTGGGAGTTTGCGGCATCTTATCCTGAAAAAGTTGAAAAATTAGTACTTTTGGGTGCAGCTGGTTTTTTGGACGAACGCAACGTGCCATTGCCGTTTAAAATGGCACGAACGCCGTTTTTAAGTCGAGTCGCTCGTTATGCAATCAAACGAAATATCTTGGAACAATTCGTTAAGCAAGTATATTACAATCAAACTAAAGTGTCGGAAGCCTTGATTGACCGTTATTACGATTTATTTACCCGAGAAGGTAATCCGCAAGTTTTCTTTGAAATGGCCAATTCTAAGTTTGAAGAAAATACGCATAAATTAAAAGAAATTGAAGCCCAAACTTTATTGATGTGGGGACGATACGATAAATGGATTCCAGTCGATAATGCCTATCGTTTCGAACGCAGAATTAAGAATTCAGAAATTTTGATTTATGAAAACTGTGGGCATTTGCCAATGGAAGAAATGCCTCGGCAATCCGCAAATGACGTTCGTGCGTTTTTGTTAGGGAAGGTAGAAAAGGAAGTTAAACGCGTAAAAAAATTGGTGCCTTCGATTTGATTATGATTGGTTATTCGTGGTTAATAAATAGTCATTTATCAATGGTTATTTTGGTTAAGGTAGGTTGATATTTTGTACTTTTTAAAGACAAATCAGTTCATCGATAATTCGCTCAAATAGTCAATAAATCAACCTAAAAATCAACTATCTTTCTAACGTTGTAACGGTGTTTAGCAATCTCAATTACTCCTGAAATACCGTTGGGACATTAGCAATGCGGCAGCTAAAGTACTCCCTACGGACGCTCGAAATTTACAACTTTGAAAGAATAGCCTAAGCGGTTAGCCGTAAGTGCAGAAATTGTCAAAGAGTCGATAAATCAAAACATTAATAACTTCCGAATGTTAGGTTTACCTCCAAAATAACCGATGACCAATAAATAATCGACAACTAATGACTAATAAAAAAACTAAAAATGCTCACTGAAATACAAAAACGATTAAAACCCGAAACCGAACAAGAAAGGCAAATCATCCAAAACCCAGAATGGCAAGCAGGTGCGATGTGGGGAAAACCTCGCTTCGGACATCCTGAAGGTAAGGTTTTGTATCACCTTGAGGAGGTTTTAGAAAATGTAGAACGACTGGAAACTGATGCAGAAACTCGCCTCGCTTTACGGTTTGTTACCTTGACACATGATAATTTTAAATATATAGAAGATAGGGGTTGTCCTCGTGATTGGTCTCGGCATCATTCGATTTTGGCAAGGCAATTTTCTGAAAAATATACGGATAATCAAGCTATTTTAGACGTAATTGAATTACATGACGAAGCTTATTATATTTGGAAAATGTACCGAAATCCGCTCAAAAAACAGGCAGCCCAAAGACGCTTTGAACAGCTATTATTTCGTTTAAATGACAACGTTAGACTCTTTTATCTTTTTTTTAAATGCGATACCCAAACTGGTGATAAAATTCAAGCACCGATTCTATGGTTCGAAAGAATGTTAGCGAGTCATGAGATTCAAATTTGACCTTTTGATGCGGCAAATTATTATCCAACTGGGGTAGAAAGTGACCTACTTCAATACTTTCAATTCCGCCTCGATTTCTTTCATCAAGACTTTAGTACTTTCTTTCAATTGCAAATAAAGTAGTCGAATAATTTGTTTATAAAGCCTTCCCGACTTAATCATATTTTTAAAATAATCGTCAGATTCCAATAATTGCAGCGTCGTTTCCACGTCATTATACAAAAATTTTCCTTCCATATATTTCATATTTTTACTTAAAAACGGCAGCATATCATCCAACACATATCCCTTATCAATCTCATTCCATTCTGTCATCAAGTCATATTTTTGGTCATAATGTAGGATTATAGTTCGCAATAAAAGTCGATTTTTAATAATCGTAGAACTCTTACTTTGTTTTAATTCTTCATAACCGACAGCCGTTCCTTGAAACTTCGTGTACGTCACTGCAAAATCTAAAAATAGTACAATAGAATCATTTGGAAAAGTATCAATTGTTGGTGAAAGTATCTGTTCGTAACCATGTAGAAGGATATCAAGTATTTTCAAACGAGCGTCCAAAGTCAGGGTATCTGTTGCCAAATTTTCGTGAATACTCGCCAAAAGTTTAATTTCTTCCTTCCGTTCTACCCTATTTTCTTTTAGATTATTAAAGAAAAATGACAACGTAATACCGATAATAATGACCAATATTTCAATCACATATTCCGCCCAACGATTTTTTAAAACTTGAAATATTTTTTTCATGGTATCTCGTAATTGATATTCGTAAAAAAATGATTGATCGTGATAACAATTTGGTTATAAAAAGATAAGCCAACCCAACTTTATCTCTAAGATTCACAAAAATTCGCTTTATCCAAAACCTTGTTTTTTACTAAAAGCAGCTACTTAATCCGTAACCGTTTTACGGCAAAATATTTTTTTGTTAAGATTTAAAAATTTTAGATTTTTAAATCAAAAACCTAAATATCTTTGTGTAAAAATAATAAATAATTTTAAAACTATGTTTGACAAATACATTCAGCAATTATCAGGGTTTTTTAGTTCTGATACAGGATACGTTGTTTTGTTTATATTGATCATTGGATTTACGTTTTTCATCGCTCGATTATTTAAGAGAATTTTCAAGCGAAACATCATGGATGCGGTACTAAATTCTAATGATCCGACCAACTATTTGTTTTTTCAACACATCATTACGGCTTCTATTTATATCGCTGGTTTTAGTGCCGCATCGTATATGATTCCCAGTTTGCGAACGCTTTCAGCTTCGTTATTGGCTGGTGCTGGTATTTTTGCGGTAGCTATCGGTTTTGCTTCTCAAAAAGCATTTTCTAATATTATTAGCGGTTTATTTATTGTGATTTTCAAACCGTTTCGGATTAACGATAGATTATCAATTGGTAACGATATTTCGGGCATTGTCGAGGATATTACGCTGCGACATACAATTGTAAGAAGCTATGAAAATAAGCGATTTGTGATTCCAAATGCCTATATCAGCGAAGAAGTTTTGGTCAATGCCGATATTACAGATCCACAAATTCGGAAATTTGTTTTCTTTAAAGTCGATTATCAAACAGACTTAAATCAAGCGATACAAATTATTAGGGAATTGGCAGAAAATCATCCATTAACATTAGACCGCCGAACGACCGAAGAACTCAAAAATGAGGAGTCAAAAGCAGCTATAAATGTAATCGACTGGGGCGATTATGCGATTGTCATTCGTGCTGCAATTTGGGCAAATGATTCGTCTGATGCGTTTGCGATTCAATGTGAACTAAATGAAACGGTGAAGGCGAAATTTGATGAAGCTGGGATTATAATTCCAACGGGAATTAAGTTGCGGTAACCTCATTTTTTTGAAATCAACTGTCAAAAATATTTTCCTAAATTTTGTATCTTTAAAACTATGAAGAAATTACCAGTTGGCAGACAAAATTTCGAGGGTATTATCAATGAAAATTTGTTGTACGTTGATAAAACACGTCGAGTCTATGACTTGATAATGAATGGCAATTTATACGTTCTATCTCGTCCTCGACGATTTGGAAAATCGCTGTTGATTTCTACTTTTAAGCATTTATTTTTAGGTAATAAACACTTGTTCAAGGATTTATATATTGGTAAAGAAACAGATTACGATTTCCCTAAACATCCTGTTTTGCAGTTTAATTTTGCAGATTATGGTTTGAAAACAAAAAATTTAGAAGCGGTTCTAAGTGAAGAAATAAATAATTATGCGGAAGCATTTGATGTTCAAATTTCAGAAACTACGTTGTCCTTACAATTCAAAACTCTAATTGAAGCAATTTCAAAAAAGGAAGGTTCGGTTGTTTTATTAATTGATGAATACGATAAACCGATTGTTGATTTTTTGAGAGATTTCGAAAATGCAAAAGTAAATCAAGGTATTTTGAAAAAGTTTTTTGGAGCGTTGAAAGGCTTAGAAGCACAAGGGCATTTGCATTTTTTATTCATCACAGGCGTTTCAAAATTCAGCAAAGTCAGTCTTTTTTCAGATTTGAATAATTTAACGGATTTGAGTGTTGGTCACCCTTTTAGCAATGATTTACTGGGGATTACGCATGACGAATTGTTAGATAATTTTGATGAATATATTTTGGAAACGAGCAAAATTTTTAATTTTTCAAAAGAGGCGTTACTGGTTGCGGTAAAAAATTGATATAACGGTTATTCTTACGACGGTAAAACACCGCTTTATAATCCTTTTTCTTTATTAAATTTTTTCCAAAAAAAGCATTTTGGTAATTATTGGTTTGAAACAGGAACGCCTACCTTTTTGGTCGAAGAAATTCGGAATAGAGGCATTAATCCGAAAGATTTTGAACACAAAAAAGTGACAGAAACGTTCTTTTCTAAATTTTCTTTAGAACATTTAGATATGACAGGTTTACTTTTTCAAACGGGATATTTGACGATTAAAAAAGCGAATCAAGGCGTTTACCAATCAACTTATATTTTGGGTTATCCGAATATTGAGGTGCGGCAAGCGATGTTACATAATCTCGTAGAAGCCTTTACTTTCAAGCCAAATTCGATAGCTGGTGAAGCGATGTTATTTATGCAAGATGCTTTGGAAGAGGGAAATATACCAGTTTTTGTAGAACAATTAAAAATTATTTTATCCGATTTAAAATATAATTGGCAGCCGCCAAAACCGTATAAAACGGAAGCCGAACTTTTCAATATGTGGGAAGGCTATTTTCACGCTGTCATTTATTTGATTATGGCATATTTGAATTTGTACGTACAAGCCGAGGTTGCACATCACAAAGGTCGCTTGGATTTAATGGCTCAAACAGACGATTTTTTATATTTAATGGAGTTCAAATTAGCAGCAACGGCTGAAGATGTAATTGCTCAAATTAAGGAGAGAGAATACGCTGCAGCTTATAAAAATTCGCCTAAAAAGGTATTTTTAGTGGGCATTAATTTTTCTAAAGAAGAGCGAAATGTAGAGAATTGGGAGATGGAAATATGGAAAAATCAATAAAATGGTGACTAAAATCCACCATTTTATTTTATTAAAAATAAGAAAATAAAAAGAAATAAAATACGAAACAAACTTTCAAATTTTTCAAAAATCCATTTCTCCATCATAAATCTGTCGATATTTTTTCAAATTATCGTCCCAGCCAAAAGCGCTACCTTCGGGAGCATCCAACAAATCGACAAACGAATCATCTTTATTTAATAATGCTCCCAACGAAACCAAATGAAGATTATCGGGCTTTTCCAAGTATTCGTCCGTTTCGTCACCTGCCATGAATCGCCAACCCGTATCAAAAATCCCTTCTCGCATTTCGCCCATAGATTCCTCTCTGTAAAACCATTTTATTTTGGCATTTTCATACAAAACCTTTTGCGTTGTCATGCAGCGATGAATATATTTTCGGGTTGAATCCTCTTCTTCCTCTTCAATTTCATAGACTTGGATAATGTGTTTACCTTCAAATTCCAAAACGTCTCGATGCTTTAAATCTTTGATATAATAAGGGTCGTTGGCTAATGTTCCCGTAAATTTTCCATTATTAATTTCCGTAATTTCGACCCACATTCTTTCTGATCCTGGCTTTTCGGATTGGTCATTTTCAAACTTAAAAATGAGTTTTACCAAATTACCAATTTGCAATTTGGCAATCAATTTTTTTGAAGGTTTATAAAATGTATATTTTGCTTCTTTTGCAATAATTTCGGCGTCGTCTAATGACCACGATTTATTTTCCATGATTTTCTCTAATTAATTTCAAACAAACTATTTTACCCAAAGATAGTTTGAACATAATGAATTGATATGCTTATTTTTGTGTAAATGTCTTTAAAAATAAGAAAAAAATAAAAATGGAACAATACGAATCGTATAAAAATAAAATGCGTCAAATTGCGGATATTAATGGAGCAATTTCCGTTTTGGCTTGGGATAAGGAAGTCAATTTACCTAAAAAAGGGGCGGCAGCTCGTTCGCAACAAATGGCAACCCTTTCGGGAATGGCTCATGAACTGTTTACAGCAGCGGATTTCGGTCAGGAATTGACGGCATTAATAGAAAGTAATAACTTAACACCTGAACAACATCAAAACGTAGTTTTGACGTTGAAAGATTATAATAAAAGTACGAAATTGCCAACTGAATTTGTAATTCGCCGATCACAAGTCGTTTCGGAAGCGTATCATGCTTGGATAGAGGCTCGAGAGGCTAACGATTTTGGGGTTTATAAAGAAGATTTAAAGAAAATTGTCGGGATTGCGAGAGAAACAGCGGAGCTTTTTGGTTACGAGGATCATCCTTACGATGCCTTATTGGATATGTATGAACCGAATGCTAAAACTGCAGATTTGACGGTTTTATTCAAAGATGTTCGGGAGCAATTGGTAAATTTTGTTAAGATTTTAAAAGAAAAATCACAAGTCGAAAACGACTTTTTGTCGAAATCTTACGACAAAGATAAGCAGTGGAATTTTGGTTTGGAATTATTAAAAAATATGGGTTATGATTTTGATGCTGGTCGTCAAGATATTTCGGCTCACCCTTTCACGATTACTTTTGCACCAACGGATGTTCGAGTGACGACTCGTGTTGATGAGCATGATTTGGGAAATATGACTTGGAGTTGCATTCACGAAGGCGGTCACGGATTGTATGAGCAAGGCTTGAGTTGGGATTATTACGGTTTACCGCTGGGGGAGGCTTGTTCATTAGGTATTCACGAGTCACAGGCTCGGATGTGGGAGAATAATGTGGGCAGAAGTCAAGCATATTGGCAGGCACATTATTCGGATTTACAGGCGGTTTTTTCAGAAAACTTAAAGGATATTTCGCCATCGGATTTTTATAAAGGTATTAATCAAATTGCACCGAATGCGATTCGGACGGAAGCGGACGAGTTACACTATCATTTTCACGTTTTGATTCGATTCGAAATTGAAAAAGAATTGATGGAAGGCACGTTGGAAGTTGATGATTTAGATAAGGTTTGGAATCAGAAATATGCCGAATATATGGGCATTGAAATTAAAGATGATAGGCAGGGGATTTTGCAAGATATTCACTGGTCGCATGGCAGTATTGGCTATTTTCCGACGTATTCGTTAGGTAGTTTTTATGCAGCTCAATTTTTTGCACAGGCTCAAAAAGACATGCCAGACTTAATTCAAGAAATAAGTGAGGGCAATAGCAGTAACTTATTATCGTGGCTGCGTCAAAATATCCATCAACACGGACGGTATTTTACACCCGAAGAGCTTTGCATGAAAATTACGGGTGAAAAACTGAATTTTAAATACTTTATGGATTACGCCAAACAAAAATTTGGTGCGATATATGGTATTTGAGTGTGGTAATTAGAAAAATAAATTAAAACAAAAACAAATTTTATTAATAATTTTGCAAAAACAAACGACGCACATGAGTATTCTAAAGAGTTTATTATTGCTTTGCTTTTTCTTCATTTCGGTAGCAGTTTCCGCTCAACCAACTAATTATGATATTCATACGACTTCAACTTCTGAAAAATTTGATTCTGAAGGGAATTTAAAATCGAAAAGAATTTTTTCAAGTGGCGTTCATGATGAGGAAATTGTAAATGTGGAAATGATTTTAAGCCCGACAAACAGCTTGATGAAACTAACCATTAATGATGAATCTATTATGCCGTTGATGTTTAAGGAATATAGAATTTTGACGGATTACATTATCAGTTATGTGAATCAAGAAGAATTGCCGCTTGTACCTAAAGGTGTTTCACAAACGACCAAAGTCGTTAGTGACGACCCTGCGAATGAAAATCAGTTAACAGACGAAGACAGACGGGCTTTGATGAATTTAATCAAAGATGAATTGGTCAAAGATAATCTTATTGAAAATTTAGATGTTTTCGATTTTTTAATCACAAGTACCGCACTTTATATCAATGGAAAACAGCAAGAAGATACGATTTTCACTAAATATAAAGCGATTTATGATAAATATTCAGAAGTAAAGTTAAGCAAAACGACTTATTTTCAAATTACACAAACGCTGTAAATCACTATATTACTGAACTTCAAATAAAAAAGCCTTAATATTCGAATGAATATTAAGGCTTTTTTATTTTTATAAATTTCTAATAAAATAAAAAAACATTCTTAATATGTCACATTCACACTCAATTTACGTTACTGCTCTAAAATACACCTAAATATATCCCTAAAAGCATTATCAAATAAACAAAAGTTAAAAATTTCACCTAATGATTCGTGCTATTATTATTGAAGATGAAGAGGATAGTCGTGCTACTCTTACTGCGTTATTGACTAATTATTGTGAAGGTATCGAAGTTATAGCTGTGGCGGAGAACGTTCGAGGAGGAGTAGAAGCGATAAATCTTTTGTCCCCAGATTTAGTTTTTTTAGATATAGTAATGCCTTTCGAAAATGGTTTTCAATTATTTAAATATTTTAATAAAGTTAATTTTGATGTAGTATTTACAACGGCTTATGATGAATATGCACTAAAAGCTTTTCGATTTGCTGCCTTAGATTATTTACTGAAACCGATTAATTTGGAGGAACTACGGGAGGCGATTACGAGGGTGAACAAACAGGAACAGGAAGCAGATTATAACAATGTCCGAATTCAAACGCTGGAATATAATTTAGAAAATAATTTTCAAAAAATCGCTTTACCGATTTCAAACGGTCTGATATTCGTTGATGTTAACAACATTCTTTACTTGGAAGCGGATAATAATTATACCATCGTTTATACTAAAGACGATAAGCATTTGGTGTCCCGAACGTTACGAGAATATGAAATAATTTTGAGTGAAGCTGGTTTTTTTAGAATCAATCGGTCGAATTTGATTAACATGAAGTTTTTAAAACGTTATGTTAAAAATAGAATACCTTTAGTTGAATTGACCAATGGAACAAAGTTAAAATTATCCAGCTCAAGAAAAAGAGGTTTTTTGGGATATATTGGTCAATAGAAAATATGCCTGTTTTAATTGATAATTAAACGTTCGGAAGGCTACCCTTCTAAGGTTGTAAGCATTGGTATCAGGCAAACGTGATGGGAATTCCGATAAAATCCGTGTTCCTTTTATACGTAAAAAGAAAAGGAGTACGGATTGAACGGATTTAAAACGGATAAAATCGAATTTGATTAATAAACTAATAATCAATGATTTATGATTTTTAAAGACTATTAATACCTTTTAAGTAGTTGCACTATTGTAATAAATTGGCGATTGTGATTCTTTTTTTTCAATTTATCGTAATTGTAATCAAGTTTTTAGCGATATTTTTTTTGACTTCTGGCAATATTTTTTTCAATTCCGCTCCTTCGATTTTCCGTATTGGTTTTCCAGCTTCTTTGATATTAATTGATTTGGTACATTCAATCAAAGCAATAAGGTCAGTTTCATACCATCCACCCATTCCAAGGTTAAAAAATTCAATATTTTCATCTTCGGAAACTCCTAACGTTATATTCTCCAACTCCTTACTTTCCGAAAGCTCCGTAATAAATTCATTCTCACATTCACCGAATTCTATTTGCAATTCAATGACCTTTCCAGTTTCGTTTTTCAATGCCAACATCCTCGCAGGATCGCAAGCACCGAAACTAATAATTAGTGCCAAACCAACTACCACTTTAAAAAAAATTCCTGTTTTCAAATCTGATTTTTTCATTATTGCTTGTTTTTTTTAATAAATTTTGGAATGAATATAGGCTTAAGCACAAGGTACAAATAAGAAATATCTAATTACTAAAGGTTTGATTTCCACACGATGCGTATAGTGGGCGGTGAAAAATAAAACTATACCCCAAAATTGTCAACTTCAACAAAATTCCCCGAAAGTAAATCCGTCAACAAAATAGCACCAATTCGCACCCGAATCAATCGTAACGTCGGAAAACCAACCGCAGCACTCATCTTACGAACTTGCCGAAATTTCCCCTCTCTTATTGTTACGGAAACCCAACTTGTCGGGCGATGTTTATCTCTTACTTCATGGTGTGCTTCAAATACTGGAGCGGGATTCAAACCAGAGACTTGACAAGGTAAAGTCGTATATTTTCTACCTTTAAAACCAATTTCAACACCGATTTTTAATTGCTCAATTGCTTCGTTCGTAATCTCGCCATCGACCTGAATATAATATTCTTTTTCCACCTTTTTACTCCGCACCTCTTCGCTTACCTGTCCGTCAGTCGTGAGGAATAGCAAGCCTTCTGAATTTTCGTCCAAACGACCAATCGCCATCGTTCCTTCTGGAAATTCGTGTAATTCTCCTAATAATTTTTTATTTTTTCGCTTACTTTGGTTATTTACAAATTGCGATAAATAACCATGTGGTTTATGAATAATAAAATGACGATGTTCAAGCATTTTTGAAGTATTAGTCTATTGGTTTTTTCGCAAATGTCTGTATTTTAAGATAAAAAGGTGGGATAATTTCGA
>Ga0306864_1000215_pt1 | contig 27854 bp, 20 predicted proteins | sample AntRauTorckE5430_FD_190448 | JGI IMG/M metagenome (GOLD analysis project Ga0306864, IMG submission 190448) | Saline lake microbial communities from Rauer Islands, Antarctica - Metagenome Torckler E5 #430 (v2) (version 2) | ecosystem: Environmental > Aquatic > Non-marine Saline and Alkaline >...
TCATTGTGGGCGCGCCCAACAGACAAACTGCCCCAGCTGCCGCTCCTCCAGCTGCAGTGTAGACGAATTTCTCTACTTCTTCCTTTTGACCTTGCTCGAGTTTGTACTCCAAAGCTCTCCTTAGCTGATTCAACTGCGCTCCTACATTAGTGATGTGGCATGATGCCAAGAGCAGGTTTTGAGGTTTAACAATCCAAGCCCATCTTGCAAAGAGAGACGAATACACAATGAGCACAGAAGTCATGTTCATGGAAATAATATCCGGACTCTGGTATTGAGCATCGTATAAAGCAGAACCGCTCATTCCCCATCCAGCGATTGCCCCTAAGCGTCCCCACAAAGTAGCAGATGTCCACCAAGAATCTTCGGTCTTTGCATTCGCTTTGACATCCACAGCTTCTTTTGCCTGTTTGGTGGCTTCTTTCAGAGGTTCCTTTTCGGTCGAAAGGAAGCGACGATTAATGGTCTTTGCTCTAAACACTGAACTTCCAGAAAGTCTCGAAATGGATCGTGACGCTATCATGTCTGATATTTATAATATCAATGAAGGTTTTGGTACCGTGTTCTTACTACTGTACTATGTGCTTGATGAAACAAACTTCTATGATACACTACTACTGTTGTGTACGAGCTGTGTGCTGTGAGGTGCTGTGTCTGCGCAGTGCGGAGTGCTCTTTGTTTGAGAACAGATTTTTCCTGCGTGGGTGTGGTGGCCGCCATTGGTTGTTGTGATGTCAGAGTTCGCAAGATTTAGCGCCAAAACCAATGCATGATTGTTTTAAAATCTCCTTTCAAGAAATGTGTGGTACATCTATCGTAGGTACATAATATGTAGTTTATAGTTTAATTCAGTGTATTAGCAGGTGCAGGGTACATCGGTGCAGGCCGATATGAATACAGAAATTGGAACACAAGGTTGCTTGTTGGTGTAGTATTGTACTACGTTTTTGCTGTAGCAATCTTCGTCAAAAAAAAGAGCCAGCTATTAATTCCAGTAGACAGAAGACAACTCCACTAGAGAGTAGCAGTAATATATTAACAAAGCCGTGAGACCGATCCTCTCGTCAGTCGTCAGACTAAATAAAATAAAATATTGCCGAAATTGTTTTCGATGAAAGATGTTATTGCAAACCCTTGGAAATATAGAAAGACTTTCACGAGCTTCCATCGGAATCTATTCTGAATAGATAATCTTTGGTTATGTGTAACATTCCTTCAATTCTTACCTCCTCTTCCACGGTGAAATTGATTTGTCATCCACTCTTCGCACTCCCTCTGCACTTTCTGAGCTTCTGGAAAACCAGCAGTACCAAGGCCCCAATATGCATGTGGTAGATTTTGTACTGCTCTTAGATTACATTCAACTCCTAACCTCTTCAATCTTTTATTGAAAACTACAGAATCGTCAAGGAATGGATCTTCAGAACTGGCATATAACAAGGTTGGAGGAAAGACTGAAAGTATCGCATCAGTTGCAAAGTACGGTGAAGCTAAAGGGTCCAACTTAGAATTTTTTCCAAGATAAGTATCGGAAATAGCACTAATCAAAGTGGATGGCAATACTGCGTCGTGTGTGATGACTCGAGATGGCGTCAATTCCAGTGAAAGATTCAATGCGGGACAGCTATACACAATATTTTGGGGTGAGTAAAAATAAACTTGAAACGGTAGACAATTCAACAACCTTGATAAAAGTACCTATGGCAGCTTACCATAAAAGCAATGCATCCGGTAGCCGTACGCCTCCAATACTGTCTATATCACTGTGTATATCCTTTCCTAAATCAACACTGGATCGATCATCACTACGATGTTTCTGCCCGCGCAATGGCTTCACATCTACGAGACCATCAATACATAACTTGATGCAAAGAGCTGCACCTAGATTTCCTCCTGTCGACTCTCCTGTCACAATGATCCGACCTGTTTGCAAACCAATCAAGGGTGCTACATCACCGTTAACAATGGATGAATATACTTTTGTGATTTCGTTTATTGCAACAGGAAATTTATGGTCGGGAAGAAGTGCATATTCTGGACAAATTATTACGCTCTTTGTCGTTGCAGACCAATCCAATAGGAACGGAATGTCACCTGCCAATGTATGAGCAAAGAAGCCCCCTCCTGTTAGATGAAATATAACATCTTTTCTTGGATATTCGCAGAGATTGATTGTCCGAGCTTTACTATTATCATACGGCAAATTCTCTTCCAGTATGGTACCCAGGTGAGACGATTCTCTTCTCTGCTGACGACGGTATCTTTTAATGGCCGTTGACAAAGCTGGACAAGGATCTTTTGAGAGAATGAAACATGGCACTCCACAGATATTGATTCTCTCGGCGATAGCAGCACCTTTCAGTAATCTTGATGCTTGAAGTGACAATGTTTTGACAGCTGGAAGTGAAACCATGCCCCACGCGTTCTGCATGAGCTCCGATCCAGTCGAGGAAGAGAGCACCTCTGCCGATTTTCCTCCAGGGCCTACAATTGCATAATAGGATGCAGCAACAGCAGCTGTTAAAGGCATCCAAATCGATCGCTTTTGCGTCTTTGAATTCGCTGGCTTCGTTACTCTCATTGCTGTCCCAACTGATGCATATAAACAGTCCATAATCCATTTGAGGACGTTGTATCGAAAATTGGCTTCTGACCCCCAGATGCTATACGACCTTTTTATCGGTATCAATCTCAGTAAATGTTTTTGTTGCTCGTCTTTTCCTTTTTCTCCAAGACCGACGCTTTGAAGAAGAATCCACTGCTGTTGCCAATCCTCCAAAGACAGAGAAGTATTAAGTAATCTAGTGTTCACACAAATCTTCATCCATCCTTTCCGCAATATCATTGCAGTACCAGCGAATCCCAAGCCTTTGCCGACACCTGTGCATGATTTAATACATGTCGGTGGAAGAAGGTAAGGCGAAGAAGTCGCGACACCAATAGTTGCTGAAGTAAGGACAATAGTCCATGGTATTTTGGAGCGATTGCCAATAACGTTTTTTGCCTCTTCGATGCGAATGAGGCAAAGCTGCAAGATGACAATAAGTCGAAAGAGTAGGGAATCAAGCGCACTTTTCTCTGGGGATATAGTGAATTGGAAGGATGACGATGGAGAAATGCTCGCGAAGGAGGAGGACGGGGACAACGGCGCATCAAAGCGATCGCTTAGAAAATCATGTGATGATGGATAAAACGGTCTGCCATGTTCATGACGACTGCTAGTTTGGCTTGTTTGGAATACTCTATTTGGGTAAGGATCATTGGGAGTCAGGTTGTTTTGAAGTGTCTTGTTCCGATCATTTATTTTGTTGTTTGCCTGCGCGGAGTTGTATTTTTCGGTGCTCAATCTCTTTAATTCTTGCAGAGTTTGATTGAGTGAATCTGTGGTGGATGTCTGCACAGAATAGATTGGTTTTGCCATGGATGCGTGCTGGATGTTCGCATCATTTCGGACGTCAATAACGTCTTCATCTCGAGGCCGATGAATATCGCATAACTGCATTTTGGCTTTGGTGTCTTCAACCATGGTAAGTAGATGATAGTGTATCACTTGCTCCACGCTAAGAAGGGTCCGGTCTAGATCTAGAACATTGGGATTAATACCTGCTGCTATAGAGTCAGGTGGATGTGTTTGCGTGTTGTTGGAGAAACAGTTGGCTGCACCATCGTGTCTTTCTTCACGTGTCTCTGATTTGGGATAGATAATTTGATGCAGATTTTGACGGCACTTCAGAATTAATTGCGCAGCATCTATGGCGTAATGAAAATCTTTCGATTTCATCTCATCGTTTTTGTATAATGTATAATAATATAGGTAGGTAGATACAACTGTAATTATAAAGTTGATGATAAATGATGAATGATGACTAAATAAAGATGGGATGACTATGATTGATTATTGATTGTTGACTGAAGTTCAAAAAATGAGTGTTCGCAAGGTGTCAAGTGGAAACCGTCCAATACCTGCCATCAAATTGCAAAGGGTGCAAACATATTGCGAGCCCCCTTTTTAAGAGCCAGAGACACATTCGATGCGTTAGAGCCTTCCAGCCGCCCATCATTCATTGCTTCAACAATCAACAACGAACGAGAATAGAACAAAAATACTTCCACGAAGAAGTTCCTCTTTGTCCTATCTATATACAAGAATCATTCACCAACCTAATATCAACACGATGAGTAGTGAAGAAGTTTCTGAAGGAGTTTCCAACATGACCATCTCAGATGAGTTGGAGTGGCCCATGGTCAAAGTGAGACAGACTTTCATAGATTTTTACGCTAAAAAACATGGACACAAATACTGGCCATCTTCTCCATGTGTTCCCCACGACGATCCTACCCTCTTGTTCGCTAATGCTGGTATGAATCAGTACAAACCCTTGTTCTTGGGTACTTGCGATCCTAATCTTGAGATGTCCACTTTGACAAAGGCTACCAACTCTCAAAAGTGTATTCGCGCTGGAGGAAAGCATAACGATTTAGACGATGTGGGAAAGGATGTTTATCATCACACATTTTTTGAAATGCTGGGAAATTGGTGAGTTCAAAATGTTTCTCCTCATATATTCATGAATAGATTATATTGCACACTTTCTGACGTCTTTTTAAGGTCTTTTGGAGATTACTTCAAGGAGGGAGCCATCGAATTGGCATGGACGTGTCTCACCCAGGAATTCAAACTGGACCCTGCCCGCCTTTACGCTACCTATTTTGGAGGAGATGATAAAACTCCTCCAGATCTTGAGGCCCGTGATATATTGCTCAACTATCTCCCAGCTGATAAGGTATTGCCTTTCAACGCCGCAGATAACTTCTGGGAGATGGGAGCGACTGGACCATGCGGTCCTTGTACCGAGATCCACTATGATCGTATCGGAGGACGTGATGGTGCCGATCTCGTCAACGCTGACTTACCAGATATGATTGAGATTTGGAACATTGTCTTCATTCAATTCAACCGTGAGGCAGATGGAAGTTTAAGGCCACTTCCTGCCCAGCATGTAGATACCGGTATGGGATTCGAGAGGCTTACTTCAATTTTGCAAGGAGTTGACTCAAACTACGATACCGATATCTTCATTCCTATTTTCAACGTTATTCAAGAGATCACTGGAGCTAGAACTTATGCTGGAAAGATTGGAAAGGCAGACGAGGGTTTTGTAGATATGGCTTACCGTGTGGTGGCAGATCATATTCGTACCCTCTCTTTTGCGATCGCAGATGGTGCTGTACCTAGTAATGATGGGCGTGGTTACGTTCTTCGTCGTGTTCTCCGGCGTGCTGTTCGTTACGGGCGTCAGAATTTAGGTGCTGAATTGGGATTCTTTTCCAAGCTAGTACCCGTTCTTGTTGATTTGATGTCTGATGTGTTTCCCGAGTTGAAGGCACAGCAAGCGTACATCACTGCAATCATCAAGGATGAGGAGGAATCGTTCTCAAGAACACTTGACAAGGGTCTGCAAAGGTTCAAGGATCTTGCAAGCAAGGTCGGCGATGAAAAAGTGTTTTCTGGTGAGGATGCACACTTTTTGTATACCTCCATGGGTTTCCCTGTTGATCTTACCCAGTTGATGGCGGAGGAGATTGACATGACTTTGGACGTGGCAGGATTTGATAGAAGGATGCAAGAGGAAAAAGACTTGAGTGCTGCTGCTCATCAAGCTAAGATGAGCGGAGGCTCTGGCAAGGATATGAGATTGGTTGCTGAGCAGACGTCTACATTAGTTAACGCTGGAGTCGCAGCTACAGATGACTCTGCAAAACACGTGAATGAGGAATTGACTGGGTGCAAGGCAACTGCTCTCTTCATTGGAAGAGGAGAGACGGACGATGGAATTGGATTCGTAGACTCCATCTCCGTTGACAATGGGGCTGTCGCAATTATCTTGGACAAGACAAGCTTTTATGGCGAAGCGGGAGGACAGATTTATGACATTGGTACTATTGAGACTGAAGGAGGAGCTAAATTGAATGTTGAAAATGTACAGACTTATGGCCAATACATTCTTCATATAGGAACTGTCGTTGAAGGAACCTTCAACAAGAATGATCCTGTCAAATGTTGTGTTGATTACGTTCGCCGTGCACCGATTGAAGCAAATCACACAATTACCCACGTTCTCAATTATGCTCTGAAAGATGTGCTGGTCACTAATGGATCTGGAGATGCTACTCAGTCTGTTGACCAGAAGGGATCGCTTGTTGATGCAACTAAGCTTCGATTCGATTTCTCTTGGGGAAGTGGTCTCAGTACTGAGCAAACTGCTGCTGTAGAAAAAATTGTGAATGACACCATCAACGATGCTGTACCTGTAGAAGCGCGTGTTGCTCCATTGGAAAATGCCCAGAAGATTTCTTCTCTCCGTGCAGTATTTGGAGAAGTCTATCCTGACCCTGTCCGCGTTGTTGCTATCGCTCCATCCTCAATCACCAAGATTTTGGAGAATCCTGAGGACGTGGCATGGAATCAGTACAGTATTGAATTCTGCGGAGGAACCCACCTTCCCAACACGAAGGACGCGAAGGCGTTTGTTTTATTGCAGGAGGAAGGAATTGCAAAGGGAATTCGTAGAATTACGGGAGTAACCATGGATGATGCTGTTGCAGCAATCAAGGCTGGTGAAGACTTTCAGAATAAGGTAGCTGAGGCAGGGAAGTTCGAAGGACTTGATTTGGAAGATGCGACCAAGAAGCTAACTGTTGAAGTTAGTTCTCTCTCAATTTCTGCTGTATTGAAAGTGACCATCAGAGAAACTTTGGCTGGGTACGGGAAGCGAGTTGTTGCATGGAAGAAGGAGCAGGCTAATGCAAAGACCGCAGGAGTAACTGCAGAGGTCATTGCTGCTGCTGAGGCGACTGAGGGAGAAAAGGTTATCTGCCGCGTAGATGTTGGAACTGATACGAAGGCAGCCAAAGCGATTCAGCAGGCTGTTGGCAAGAAGATAAAAGACAAAGCATTCTTTCTGGTTTCTGGTGATATTTCTACTGATAGATATATTGTGATTGTCTTTTGTCACAAAGCATTAAAGTCTGTTGACTGCAAAGCGTGGGCAACTGCAGCTATTGAAGGAACTGGAGCAAAGGGGGGCGGTAAGAAGGATAGTGCACAGTATACTGTCACTGGAATCTCTTCCATTGACTCTGTACTCGAAAAAGCGAAGTCTGCTTAACAAAATATAAAAACTTATACATCAAAATAGTATCTAGTAGTAGTAGAAGATGCTGTTACTACTAAATTGTAGCCAATTGCGATCTGAGTTCATATTTAGCACCAGTACTTACTTGATGGTGTGATAACAAAAGATTTTAGAGAATAATTATTTGGATACAGAGCGAACTAAATTTCTTTCTACCATTTGAATTTCTGGATTAAGGTCGCGGAATGACTTCGTCCAAGGGGTAGGTTGTTCCCACTGCCTGGTTTGCTTGTTGTACCAAGCCTCGACGAGCTTTGATTTGCCATCTTGCTTTTTATTTTTTTGCATATTAGTTTCGTTGTCGTCAACGCCAAGCATCGTCTTTACGGCAGCGGCAGTTGCAAATCCTAGAGTTAGCCCAATTATCATGTTTTTTGGATTGTAAATACCGTCAAGAACATGGAATCTGTAAGCCATTCCAGATGATTGTCTTTGCCCAAAAGGTCCGTTGGCATTGTTCCCCTTACGCTTTATTCTTCCAAACTTCTTGAATTCATCACGCTCTAAATCAAAGATTCTCCGTTGTTTATCGTCAGATAGAACTGCATATGCTTCTGAAATTTGCTTAAATTTTGTGTCGTTGGCAGTGGATTTGATTTTTGATGTATCAGGATGATACTTCAAAACTAGCTTTCTGTAAACCTTTTTTATATCTTCCTTGCTGGCATCTGGCGCTACTCCTATTGTATCATAATGGGATTTCATGACAAGATTACTTTCTAAAAGAACGCAGATGTGTCGAAAGGGCAAAGTCTTTTTCTATCCTATCATGAGAGGCATGTGGGTTGTCTTCGTTGTCTTGTGTGTTGATGGTGTACCATGTGAATGATGTACGTACTCGTAGGTACCTAGGTACATGAGTTGCTGTGTGTTACTGCTCGCTGGAGGCTGGAGCGAGCCCCTCATTCATCCAGAATGAATGAGTCATTCTCACTTAAATGGCCTTTTGGGAAGACACAAGAGTAAATCGTCAATTCGTAGCATCATTGGCAATTAAAAAAAATATGGACAACAACATCTATCTGCACGTGAAGATTCCCGACAAAGGGTGAAATTGCTTTTATCATATTAAATATTGAGCAACTTGTTCTTAGTGATCAGTAGATTCGACTTTCCCTTCTTGCTGTGTTCTCGCTTCAACTGGCCTTCGCCTTCACGTAACCATTCCAAAGGATCTTCGCCGATGAGTTCAACGATTCCAACCTCTTTGGTGATTTCTCGCTGACGGCATAGGAGACGGAGCTTGCTAACAGACCGTTCACCAGGTGGAGAACCGTGAATCTTGATGCATTCCTTCAATGCCATAATTGCGCTACCAATTTGCTCTTTATTTCCATAGTGTTCAATCAGGGATCCATATGACAGTAGATCGAGCTTCCTATCATTAGCTTCAACGTTATTCTCTTTGAAATCGAGAGCGCGTACAACATCTTTTCTATCCACCAACATTTGGAAAATTGTTCGATCACTTACTGCGTTTGGTTTCTGCACTCACGTTATGTGAGATTAAATGTTTGACATTATGAATTGTGTACAGCAGCTGAACAATCTGGAGGGCTTACCTTTTGCATTGCTTTGAATTCATGTTCATAAAAATTGAGAGCTTCTTCCGATTTGCCCGACTTGGCATACACTTGCAGCATGGAATTCATTAAATCCGAATCAACAATACGATCTTCTTTTGCCATCGTCATTACAACATTTGCATCCCTGAGATTCTTCTCAACAAGCCATGCCTTGTCAATTGTATCGGGCATATTCTCGCGTAATAGTGGCACTAGCCTTATCATTGATGGAGTCCCAAGATTCAACATAAATTCGTCGCGGACTTTATCAATGCGATATTTTGGAAGGCCGTAGAGAACAACGTCCAAGTCATCAGCATCTTCTGGTAACGCTATCTCCAAGCTCGGGACTTCCAATACTTTAAGACCCGACTGGCGATCGCTATCTTGTACCGATGACACTATGGAATCGTTGACATTTTCGTCATCCGATTCGTCATCATTGTCAACTTCAGACATCATATTAAGAAATACTTCCTTCTCCTCTGCGGATATATCTTGATCAGACATAATTTGATCAAAGAGCTTCCGCTCCTCTTCACTTGGTGCCTCGTCTAGATCGTCATTCTCAAACATCTTGTCAATATCTTCTTGACTTAAACCACTTGCTTTCAACATCTCAGCAACCTCTCCATCGTCAATATCATCGCCATCTATCATTTTCTGCATTTCTTCCTCTGACACGCCATCATTTTCCATCATTGCTTGCGATTGGTTTTGAGCATCAATCATTTGTTGCAGTTCGCTTGCATCTATATCATCTACCGAATCATCGATCCTTGGATTCGGCATATCAAGTGTAAAATTCATTTCACCTGGCTCAGCTTCGGCAGCATCGATAGAGTTGACCTTCAAGGTCTGCTGTAAGGAATTAGCATCTTCCAACGAAGCCTCTTCAAGTGCATCTATCTTCTCATCGTCAAAGAGGTCATCATCGTCGTCCACAAGTAATCTATAGAGGGTTGGATCTAGCTCATCAATTCGATTGTCCTCTTGATCCTCAATGAGACCCATAAACTTTTTACGACGTAGCTGCTTCCCCATTTTCTCTACATCTTCGTCGTCCCAAACCATTCCTGCAAGACCAACTTCGGCACTTGTCATGCCAGGAATTGATTGGTCGACGTATTTAGGAGTGTACATAGTTTGAATCATCAGGAGAGAACTTTCGTCCAAATATCCCTTGTTTTCTCTTCCACGCCATACATTGCCAAGACCTCGTTTTTCTACTGCGTTCGCATTTGCACTCAATAACGCATTCAGTTTTCTTGTGTCTCTTTTCTTTTTCCGTGATGAATTGTAAACAAGTTGAGGGGACATTTTCTTATAGTCTTCTTCAGAGTTTTCAATGTCGTTCTCTAATTTCAAAACATTAGAACTGCTTTCAATGGTGTCCACTTCATTGTGATTGGATGAAGCCTCTCCTCTAAGGAGTTGAAGATGTTCGGGTCCCCCAATAGTTCGCAAGTTTTCTAATCTTCGAACTTCGCTGGCAAGGTATATTGCCTTCACAGTTGCGACATCACCAGCAGTGCCTGCACAAAGCATGAGAGCGCTGACAAATCCATCATCCTGCTCGACGTCAGCCTGTTCAGCTAACACAACGATGAGTTTTGCCATTTTTCCATGGTGTGCAGCAACCTTTTCCCGTCTTCTATTTTTCTTGCTACGCCCTCCCTCAAATCGAAGCGCATTGGCATGTGATCTAGCAACTGCTTTGAGCGCGCTACTAAAAATTAAGGTAGTCGGTCGTATTTCGTTCAGTTGCATCTCTTCAATGAGATTAATTGCTTTTTCTGGGAAGCCCCTGGCTGCTGTTACACGAATTATTGATCCATATGCCATAACATCAGGCTCCAAGTCATTGATTTTCAATTCCTTCCACCTATTCCATGCCAAGGATCCTGCTTCAGCTTTTATATGCTGTGGCATAGATGCTGTATTGATAACTTTGTAACAAGCGGCTAGAAGTGACGTATATGCTGGTAAAGTTGGCTCGAAGCCTTCAAAGCGCATCTCAGAAAGAACGTCATCAGCGCCACGGTAATCTCCTTTTTTAGAATGAATATCAATCAGAATTGAGTAAATGTATGCATCTAGAGGCTGACTATTGTCAGCCATCAATTTCATTATTCGTCTTCCCTCTATAGGCGATGCAGCGCACTGCATAAGCGCAGCGTATGTCTTTTCTCCAAGGATATGAGTTGGCAATCTTATCTCTGTAATCAGATGTTTTAGTGCCTTCACAATTCCTAGAGGCCTATATTTAGTTGAATTTCTGTCTCGATACGATCGTACTAAAAGTGATATCTCCTTGTCGTTTGGTAAAGGAGGTGCCAATGCTTTCTTCTTGTTGTCATTAGAATCTTCTCCCAGCTGCAGATTGGCATGATATTCCTGCATCATACCAGAAACTTTGGAGAAATGTTTATCATATTGCCGACCAATATACATTGGCTTTGGATTCGGTGATGCTGACAGGTGAGCAGAGTTTCCGATCAAATCTTCTACCATAGCATCACCAAAGTCATATTCGAGCTCATCTGGTGATGGCTGGTCTGGTATTTTTCCTAGGGCACGGGTTACCAGAAAGTTCTTCTCGTTTTCTATGTATTCTCTACGAGGTCCTGCCTTTGATCCAGGTTTGGAGTGTATGCCGACTTTTTCCTGATGCACATCTCTCATTCTTTTGTGATATTTTTTCTTCTGCTTTTTTGTAGGGGGTCTAGTTTTGAAGAAAGTTTTGTTACCGTCTTTCCGACCCATATGACGCTGCTGGTTTAATTGAAACATTTTCTCATTGGAAAGATGAAAAGGACCCAGTGATCTTGTGTCGATAAAATGGTTCTTTGAGAATGATGAAATATGTCTTTCCAAAGCAACGGATGTAATGGGATGAGCCTTCACATCGTATCTCCTAACCCTACTCCTTGCACACAACAAGATTCTATTCATTTCTCCTTTACCGCTTTTATAATTGGCAAAGAATAGACTATGTATTTCTAAGCACTGAGCACTAATTGACAGAAGCTAGATATTGTGAAAATCGATGCCTTCCATCGTGCTCTGTATGCGTGTCGCGTGTTGAGGTGGGCTTCAGTGGTCGAGGAAGGTTTGCCGCTTTGCGCGAAAGTAAAACACAAAATCAAAATGCTTTTTTCCCCAAACGAGCTTTATCTCTGTTTTTATCGTTTATCTACATAATAATAATATGTCAGTCCATTTCCAGTTATCGGCTTCTCACCTCGTTCTCAACAAACGTATTGATTGCTCTTGAATGATTTTAAACTCTGTTGGATTATCTGTCTCCATTTCAGGTTGATAGCTGATCGATTCGTTGAACGCAATGAGTAAAATAGCACACTGTGAAGATGTGCATGAAACAGTGGAGCTTCGACGAAAGAAAATAAGTGTAGCTCATTTTGAATTTTAAAAGTGTTAAATTAGGAAATATAGCTGAGATAACACTTGCACCATTACGACCTAAAAGCAAACTGTATGTTAGTGATGTGTGCCTACAGTGTCTTCAACGGTTAAGACTATCAGGAATAGAACGTTTGAACTCGTTATGATTTTGTGAAAGAGATCCAAACAGAACATATGTACTCCGGCATGGGAAAAATTCTGATATTACAACGTTTTATTATTTGGTTAAAATTAAAATGGTTAACAAGGGTGTCCAAATTTACATAGCTTTCACTTCTGTGGAATGATCGTGCATAGTGTGGTTGTGTATTGCGGTGTTCGTCATGTTTTCATAAGAATCAACATGAATTCATTTTGAAGGTAATCAATCGCACCATACATCGATTGTGACATAAGTACAGAGTTGGGTAAGATACAATCACCAATTCTTGACATATCTAGAACTTAAGCACGTTCCCATTCTCGTCAACAGGTTTACCATCATAACGAGTATCTGCAAAGGCAGCTTTCTTGCGAATTTCAGGATCATCAGCATGATAAATAGTGCGAATGAGAGTAGAGCTACAAGCTTCTGTTCGGGGGATAAAATGCACAGGCATGACACTTTCTACCCACCCACGCCCTGGAAAGTTAAGCATGTCATCTCCTCTGGCGTAGCAGCATGATCCAGTTTCAATGTCCTGCTCAGATACCACGCTTTTAAGGTAAAGTTCAGGGTCTGTGGATGGAATGACATAGATTTGGTCAACGAATGGTTTCACGTTCTTCATGCGCGTCTCCAGGTTTTCGATGGTGTGCTTCTTCTTGAGCTCGTAGTAACTGGCGTCGTCGTGGATTCCAGCTACAATAAAGTAACCAAACTCACGCAGGCTAATGAGGGCATTTTGATGGCCACGATGGAAAAGATCGAAGCATCCAATGGTGTAGACTTTTCTTGATTCCCAACCTTCGGGCAGCAATGGCTTGAGGCGAGAGACCATGCTAAGCAACTTAGATACCTTTAGTCTCATTTCTTGTACCTTCTCTCCATTGAGGAATGCGTGAGAAATTTCAAGCTCCTTCAGCTCCTCGTCACGAATAGAGGATCCGGTCCTCTTGTCAAACTTTTTAAGGATCTTGCCAAAGGCCATCTTATTCAGATCGAGGAATTCTAGGATAAGATCAAGCTCACGTGCGAATGTATCCAATGATTTCTTCGCGTAGATGTAGTTGTGGAAGTGCTTTGATTTACCAATTCGGCGATATTCTTGCTTCAGCAATTCGTTAGAGTCTACTATGGGGTCGGACTGAAGAGTGGATGTAGTGGGGTCCAAAATCATTCGACTACCAATGGAATTCGACAGATCAACAAAAGTGACTTCTATTTCATTATCACTGTCAGTATTAGACGCAATAGAACTGGCAGAGTCCTCAGAGTCAGTAGCAAGAACAGTGTCTAACTCGACTGTCGAATAAGAACTCACCTTTGTCGATCTGAGGATGTCAACACGGTCTTCCATGGTTTCATAATAAGCGGTAGCCCATGTGTCCTTGTCACTGTAGAATTTGGTTAGCTTGGATTTGGACAATTCGTAATGGTGAAGGAATTCTTTTTTTGAGGAGGTAGTAATGTTCGTGTTAGAACTATTGGTTCCGTCATTTTTGAGAGCCTTCTTCATGGCTTTGTAATCGACTGAGTAGAAGCGCCATTCCTTGAGAATGGAGGCGTTGAGCGTCTTGTTGAACTTCATTGTCAAGATTTGGGAATAAATAAACAGATGCTGTTTGATTCGTTTTTTCTAAAAGTTTGATATTCTGTCAGTACCAGTCTCGCAGCAAGATGATGAAGATGAAGAGGAAAACATGCAAAACCCTATTTTACTCGGTTTCACGGTTCATATTTTTGAAGTAAAAAAGTTGGAAATATGAAACGCGTCACCGAATTTTATAAGCAAGCTGATTGGTCAGATATTTTATTCTTATCCTCAAAAGGAGAATATTTGTACATACTTCATTTAGGGTTTTTACCCACCCCCGTGCTACCTTTAAGGAAATTCGAGCAAAAGGCCGTGATCTTTGCGGAAGCTGATGATGTCAGCAGGCCATTAAAGAGAGCCCCAACACGGGGATAGAGGATAGAGATGATGATTCATAAGTCCTGACATCTCTCCAAAATATGAAAATCGCGCAAAATAGTCTTTTTAACACAAACTACATCAGGGTATTAAGTGGGATATTAGTAGGTTTATGAGAGATGATTCAATAATTTGTGTGCACATCACCAACCTTTTCTGTAATTGAAGTGGAGTTGAGCGCCTTTGGAGAAATCGCCCATATTTTGTACGCAGTTAAATAGGAAGAAGTAGCATAAAGTGGAACGTAAATATTTTGTTGCTTTTTTGGTGCATTATTTCTTGGTTCACCAAACCCTTAATTTTAAACTGACGTTGACAAATATAAGACATCAACCATAACATGATGACACACAAAAGAAAATCGGAAGGTCAGTAGGACGATGCTTCAGACTGAAAATTGTGGGTTGGATTTAGATTGATGTCTGATCGTAGCCAGATTCGGAGATGGTTTGAAAATCGATTCGTAATTTCGCAAAAACAACATGTGAGGAGCTCCCCATTTTAACAACATATTCTTGCCAAATAATTTGAGAAGCCGATGACAAAGTAAGGCACTGATCGGCTATCATCAACAAGGTCTCATTGTGCCTATGTGGTTTAAATATATACAATATCAGCTAATGTGCTAGTAAGTAGAGAGTTCAAAATCTCATTGTTCATATTCATATTTCAAAGTGTACGTTTAGGTTAGATCATTCACATATAATATATAACTTGCAATCATTTGCTTCGCTATATATGGAGAACCAATTCAGTTTGCTCCAATCCGGTAGCTTTCTGATGCTCAGCTAGAATTTTTAGTCTTCAAACCTGTCGATATGACCTTTCGTGCAAACCCCATTTCCATATTGTACCTTGACGAATTTAAGGGCAACCTTACAATCCAAATGCCTTAAGGCTACATAAGATAGTACTTGAAACTATTTCCAAATGCCTTAAGGCTACATAAGATAGTACTTGAAACTATTACCAACGTCTTATGTCTCATCAATGGGGTGAAGGAACATGACCATCCACATAAAAGTTTCTCGTGGCCACAGGTACTCGAAATTCCATTCCTGCCATTTCATCAGTGACAAACACTTGGCATCCCAATCTTGAAGTCGCAGTTAAAGCAAATGCCATGTCTGATGTTACATCCGTTTTTGTTCAAATATAAATGGTAAGATCCTCCGAAGTGATGAATATGACAGAATTTCAACATGATCCAGCAGGGCACTTACCTAACATATCTTCTTCGTCTTCACTGGCTTCTTCCAAATTATCAAAGAGTTGGTTGTCAAGAACTATGTGGCACGTACTACATGCGCAAACGCCTTCACAAGCTCCCTCTAGGTCTACGTGGTTACGACGAGCGGTTTGCAGAACAGTTTCTCCTATTCTGGCGTCGACAGTAAGTTTTTCATCTTCTTGACCTTTCTTAGCTTGAGATGGGTTGGGGTTAATGAAAGTAATCTGGATGGTTGGCGCATCTTTTGATATATGCGGTCCTCCATGATTTCTAATTGCTGTGTAGTTAATTCTAGACACGACCGTCTTAATCTTTGATTTTAATGCTTGCATTCTGTGTGGCGAGATCTGGGATTGGAGGAGAACTTAAACTACTGTATAATTGGTGATGATCGTTTTGTTGGTCGTTGGTTGATGGTGTTCGTAGTTCGTAGTTTGTAGTTCATTACTGATCAACAGCATCATGCACAAGCGAGCAGGCGAAGGAGGGTGGTGAGTAGTGGTGCGGTGTACATTATTATTACTTCTTAGACGTTCCTTCTTCGTCAGCGTCAGCGGACACTGGGCAAGCTGCAAAAGACCGCGAATTCGTAGTGGCTTTGAAAAGTAAAAAGACGGCTAACATGCTTTAGGTTATTGACCAGATGTATTATGGCGGGAAGGAGAATAACATACCAGACATCACACGTCTGTTCATGAAATCGCAAGTCGCGAGTCGCAAGGTGCAAGATGCACGTACTTATCTACTATCGTAGAGTACCATACCTTTAATTGAAAATGTAAAATGTAAGAAAGGTGTCACTACTCTTGTGTCACTGCTCACTGCGTGGTGCTCATCTCCTCACCTGTGATCTACAACTATCTACCATTGAACCTCCCTTCATCTTAGTCTGTTACTTCTGCCCATCTTATTAGCATTTACTATACACAGAAAGCCAATAAAGAAAGATTCCAACAATATTTTTCCCAAATCTTCCCGAATACAAATAATGAAGATCCGTCATAAGCCTCTTCTCATAATCCCGATCGTTTCGACTGCATCGGGATTTGTAGTCTCTCATTCAAAGGGGTTGAGTACTAGCTTGAATGCAAGTGAACAGTCACGTCTTGCATTCATTCATTCTTCTGCAACAGCTGCAGTTGTACTTTGCACCATCCAACCTCAACCTGCAGACGCGCTTGTCAAGGGAAATGCCCCTCCACCAAAGAAAGGTCCTCCTGCCGAAGAAAGAAAGTGTCGGAATCTAGAAGAATGCCAGGAACAGGCTGAAAGAGCTGCTGACAAAGCAGAAGAAGAGGCAAGAGCAAACATGGTTCCAGCAAGTGTCACCTCCAAGGGGACGAGGTATAGAGTTTTGGTTGACGCCAAAGAGGGGAGTCCAGTGGCAAAGGAGGGAGATGAAGCAAGTGTTCTTTTCAAAGTGCTGAAATTAGGGAAGAGATCATACGATGGGCTCTCCGGAGAAGGAACCGTAGTTTTCTCTAGAGGTGAGCATTATCGCACTGGCCTTCACTTGCTTTCCTTTTAACATTCGTTGCAAACCCTCACCAACTTATACATTTATTACTGATTGATTGATACATGATTCCTGAACCAAAGGATATGGACTTGAAGATGATGAAAACAAGGCTGGTGAAAAACCATTTACATTCACAATTGGTAATAGCCAAGTCATCGCAGGTTTGAACGATGCCATCATCGGACAAGCTGTAGGATCAGTCAGGAGATTTGCAGCGACTCCACAAATGGGTTGGGAAAAGGCTACTAGAGAATGTGATGGAGGGCCAGGTGGAAGGGGAAATGGGGGAGAACTGAAAACGGATTACGTAGTAGTTCCAACTGCCACCATGGTCGATCAAGAAGCTTGTTTTGATAAGAAAAAACTACCATTTCCAGCTACGTATGCTCAACAACGTCGAATGGCTCAGAGATTTGATCAGAGTCTCATTGTGGAGGTTGAGCTTGTTCGACTTAATTAGAAACAATACTAAGATAGGAACTTTGCTAACTAAAATGCATGGAAATTGTTATTTTGGTAGTTTTTTAATAGGATTAAAAATCAATGAAATCTCCTTGCAAAATGCGCAGCAGAGTATCAGTTACTTTGAAACTGACGCAAATTACAACTTTGCCCGGAGCGACATCTCTGACTTCACGGGCTTTGACATCGCACCCCATTTTGTCCAAAAATGATCGGCGATACCTGCTTGCTTCGATTGCACCACCTTCAGGAACCAGCCCTTCCGCTACAAGGTCAACTGCAACCTCTACTGCATCTCTGGGAGGCATGCCGTCAACCTTGAACTCATCAGAATTGTCGCCTCTTGCGAACGTATACAGATGAACTATTGGTGCCACTTCAATATTATCCTTGGCAGGCCACCACCGTAAAGCTCCCAAGAAGCTCGCACTGTCCAATGGAAAATTCATGACTACATGGTGAGGGAGATCATCCATATATCCAAGATTTTGAATGAAATCAAAAGCGTCACCACACGTCACCACCACTTTCGGCTTCTTGATTGCCTCGCCATCTACTCCAGAAGCACTATTGAATCGTTTCAGGTTTTTCTTGGCATTCTCGCGGCAGTATCGCACAGCATCTGGATTCAAATCATTAGCATACACTGTACAACCCAATTTGGCTGCAGCCTGTACCACAAATGCTCCAGCACCACAAAAAGCATCTGCTACAATCTCCCCTTGCTTAAATTCTTCAAGGAGTCGCTTCCTTTCGCCTGATAGTCGCGCACACCAGTATACTTTGCTAAGATCAAATTCTAGAGCGACTCCGTCTTCATTCAGTTGCACAGTTGTATCAGGTCTTCCGGCCAGGAATTCCATCTCGTAGGTCCGATATGGTCCTGAAACTTCCCCAACTTTGTTCACAACTGTTTGAATTTTGGGGGAAAGCCTATCCAAAATGACTGCTCCAATTAATTTTCTGTAGGGTTCATGGTGCGCTTTCAAATTGAGATGTACAACATGGCCAATTTGTTCATACCCTGTTGGAGGTGGTTGAGCTACTTCCGGCAGCAGTTTTGATAGGATGTGCTGTATCGGTTGTTGTTTGTACGTAAGTTCTATCGGAACCAGTGGACCTGGTTTCGCATATATGGATGCGAGACTTTGAACAACATCGGAACTCATTCGAGGAAAAGAACTCGATAAAAACTCGTATGGATCAATTCCACTTCCATTCTTGCTTGACTTTAAAGAAATATTACTATTTGATACTGTCTTCGGATCCAGCAGTATTGCTTTCATTGCATGATTGTCATTGTTGGTATCGCCGTTCATTTCTACTCCAATTCTGTCTAGATTGTGGACTACTTTAATCTTTGGGTGTATATTGTCGAGTTCTTTCATTTGAGTGGCTAAAAAGGGTACTAGTATACCTTTTTCTTTACCTTGACTAATCAATGAATGTAAATGCTCACTTGGCACAATGATAGTAGGTATGTAAAGTGTTTCTGCCAACGACGGGTGATCTTTCCAATTGTTTTCGTCGATAGTTTGACTAATATCCAAGTCAGATGATGCAGTACCTAATATTGATGTAACGCTTCGTGTTGGGACAATACTGAAATTCTTGTTTCCTCTTCTTGGCGAAAAAGTCGGTGATTGATGCATTGGCTGTTTAATGGAGAAAATACTTCTTTGCCCAATGAATATAGTTGATGCTGAATAAGCAAGAGAAGTGCTCGATTTCCGTAAGGGCATTTGAAGACCTGTGGCTGCTCTCAGATTAATTGAAAGGATAGAACACATGATGATTATTATTCTTTTGATTCCGAGCTCCATAGACATGCGTGTGGTTCTTCTTTTCATTTGAGAGGAGCAGCTAGTTTTCAGAATCCAAACAGCTCTCCAAATTTCTTCAATCCTTACAGAATCTTAGAGGTTGGAAAAGCTTGAGATCTGAAGGATGGTTCTGCAATTAAAGAAGAGAGAGATGGCTGATGAAGTATATGGTAGTATTCAGTATGAAAATAATTGAATTGAATTGAATTGTGATGACATTGTTCATTTTTTTGTTAGTTCACTTTTTCAGTGGTGGTTGGAGCAGGCAGTTGGAGCTGTGATCTGTGATGAGGCCAACCTCCAACTTGTCACGGTCTCATCCAATCCAACAAACACCCATCATCACGTCAAACGTCAACCCATCAGATGAAGATTGTTCGATGTTCGATGTTCTATGTTTTCCTTTATTGCACATCACACATCATCCATCACACATCAATAGGATCTACGATAGTGTGTCCTCCCAAAAGCTGCAATGTCTCGACTAGCTCTTTCGACAATCTTTCAAGCACTATCAATCCTGCAAGTGTGCTACGGTTTTGCTGGATTTAGGCCCAGATATGAGAGAGCTGACGCAAACATTGCATTATTCTCAAGTACCAGTCCTGACACAAGCAGCAGTATTAGTATAATTAGTAGCAGCAGCAGTAGTAGTGGTTCAAACATCAATGACAATGCCATCAATCAAGCAACTTCAACTTTGAACCGCTACGATCAACTACAAGCACAATATATGAAAGAAAATCCGATTGGTCTGGGAGGCGGAACGGCATCTTTGCAATTCGTCCAAACCAAAATTTCTCCCGATGATAGGGAGCAAATGCGAACAGCAGTCGCTACATTGGCAAATGAGGCACATAGACAAAGAGCTCTCAATAGTGCAGAGGGAAGAATTATACTTGGGATTTGTGCAGAAAACGTTGATGAAGCACTATTGGGACTCAAGACATGGGTGCCAGCTTTAGCTTTACCACGAGGATTGCTGCACGGTATGGATGTCGATGGAAAACCTATTGCTCCGGAGGATTTGGGTTCTGTGTATGTGAAATACAATACAAGTGGTTGCATGACTTTCACACAAATGAGAAAATCTGGGTTAGGGTTTGACGCGCTATGGAAGCCCGGAGATTGTGTTCTTGAAACATATGATGGCGACTTCCGTGGCATTTACTTCAACGTGGAGCTCAATGATGGTGAATTCAGACAATTTGGGATCTTACCCACAGACCTATTTTTGGAGGAGGAAGAGTGGTGAATCGCTTAATGTGATGGCCAAACTAAGAACGTATGTGATGCATCCTGTAAGATTGGGTGAGCTAATAATGACATCTTTCTATACTTTAGATCTTGTAACGGTGGCGCCATGTATCGTGGGTTGACATGAAGAGTCGCATCTATTCTTCTTTGTAATTAAACTATATACATTGAATGGAGAGAACGGATAGTGGACAGATAGCAGAACATTCGTGTATCTTATAAGCTCTCCGTGGTGTACTCATATACACCCGATCAAACGACTAGTTTACACTTTAAGACATAGCTCTTCTCCTTTGAAATTAATTTGCATATATTGAATGGAGAAAATGGGTTGTGGATAAGGAGTGGAACCTATGTTTATTTTATAAGTTCTCCGTACTCACACTGGAGAACACCCGATCAAGAGACATATTTACTTCTTAGACTTCTTCTTTTTCTTCGCAGCCTTCTTCGCAGCTTTCTTTGCTTCCTTATCAGCGATATCCTTCAAAATGGCAGCAGTCTCCTCGTCAGGCTCCTTCTCCGTCTTGAAATATGCTGGCAGAGGAAGACCTGTTACCTTACTAGTTCCGGATGGAAGGAGTAAGACGGTGCACTTGAAGTGAGCAACGTTAGCTTCGGCCTTTTCAATCAGAGATGGATAAGGCACGAGAAGTCCGCGGTTTACGCATTCCGTTATTCCCATCTTTGCCTGTCTCTCATCATCAAAGTGGCGAAGAGTGAAGGGCATCGTGGGGAAATTCTTATCAACTTCCGAGAGAAGATAACGTGATGCCTTCATCTTGAGTTGATATTTATTCTCAATATTTCGCTTGAAAACAGTGGTACGAAGATCTGCAGGTCTGACCTTTCCATCGCCAGTGGTCATGGCGACATCAATCGCGTATACCTCCGACTGGTCAAAGGTACATTCAGGGACAACCTCTTCTCCTTCATCGATTGCCTCGGGGGTGGGCTCCTTCAGTGCAACCTCCTTGACACCGTCAATAACGTAACGCTTCATTTGGTGCATGCGAACAGTTGCAATCGTATTGACACCGTAGTTCTTCGCTACTCTTTCAACGACCTTTGTAACTTCTGTGTTTGTTGCTCCAGCGCGAATGGCATCAGCAGCAACCAACATGGCATTGTAAGCAGCAACAGCTACATTTCCAAGGTCAGAGTCAGCAGTATCGGGAGGACTATCAGCAGATTCCGAGACAACAAGGGTATGAGCTGCAACAGAAATGTATCCGTCAATGTGACAACCAAGATCGATCTTTACAACATCTCCTACCTTCAACTCGGGCTATGATGGTCGGGTGAGCAAAACAAAGTTAGCTTGGATCATAATAATAGGATATATATATATGTCTGACCAGATGACTGCTGCTAGAATTCATCGGACATGAGAGCAGAGGACCTCATTCGCAACAGAAATCTAAAAAAGGCCGAGAAAGCCCGAGGGACCATCCCGAAGGATGTTCAACCACTTGCGATCCACAAAGTATAATATTCCTGCGCTTGCAAAGCATGGTCTGTGTGCAAGTCATAGCTAGCCTCCTCTAAACGCACGAAGGCGACGAGGGAAAGGCATGCATCGTTGCCAACTTGGTGCGACCAACGCAGGGGGGGGTCGAATATAAAATTGATCCAGCGGTGTATGAACTTACTAATTCTTCGGATGGCAATGGAGAGTGGTTACAGATAACCTCATTGACAGAAATACAAACGGGGAAAGCAACGCCCTTCTCAATGGCGACACCATCGACCTTCTTGTTGTAAAGTTTTGAGAGTTGTGCATCCAAGACAGTTGTACCAAACTGGCAAAGATCAATTATTTTAGCTCCGGCAACAGACTGAGATACAAGACCGGTCAGAGCCAAGTTTACGATCTTGGATGCCTCCTGGTATTTAGTGCAGACATCACTGTGAAAATGTGTTCTGTGTGAGCAAATGGGAAATTGATAGATAATCTTCTACAACCAATTCAATCCGATCCAATCCGATCCAATGCAGTAACTTTCTACCGGCAACTGATTCTTACCTATTGGAAAGATCGGTGATTTCCTCCTCGACCTCGTTGTTGATTTCACTTCCATCGTCGCTCATCGTCAAATTGCTTTATACGAGTAGGGTGGTGTGATGCAGAATCTGTCATGTTTCTGGCCTGCAAAAACATATTGAGCTCAAAACCTTTAAAAGGATCTGAGAGGAGGAGAGGCTCCCAGCCTCGTTTCTTAACCTAATACAATATCCTTGTTTTTTTCCTCCAAAGCAGAAGTTATTAGAATTCGTTTTTTTAGACAAGAGTCGCAAGTCGAAAATTGGTAATTGAATTTCTATTTATCATTTTTACAATTGCAAAAAGTGAGTACAGTAGAGTACAGTAGTATGACCCAACTTTTACCAACGCATACTTTGAAAAGAGTTCAATTAAAATTTTACATGTTGCCGCCATTCTTCAATACTACAGTTTTCTTCAGCAAACTATTTTCGTCGTCAGAGGTTTCATTCTCTGTGACTGAATGCCATTCGCCATTCATCCATCTCCACAGATCTCCACCCATGATGCTCACTTTCTATATTCATCTTTTATCATCATAGTCGCCAATTAATCAATTACAGAACAACTTGCGTGCCCAGTATACTCAGTAGCAACCCAGGATGTTCGTCAAAGAACGGAATCAAAGTAGACTTCGAAAATTCAAGTGCAACGCATCCATCCTTTCCAGCAGCTAATGTTGAAGTGTGAACTATTGGGTGATCTCCTTCTTGCTCGTGAATAGTCATCTCAACACTTCTTGAGTCCTCCTTTTTTCCGTCCTTGTCACCAAAATCATAGACCGCTGAGACATCGTCGTCGTCACTGTAGTTAGATGAAAGGAGACCAGCAACCATTTTTGAAATATCCCCAAGAAAGTGACCTCGACTGAAAACTAATCCTGCTGTAAATGCGCGACGATTGTAAAGTCTAACTAACTGTTTGTTAGCGATTCGGTCGAGAGAAGACCTACGTCGTTCAGACATTGAGTCAATAGTTGATGCATCTTCTTGTAAAGACATAGAATCTGAGAATTCACTTTGATCTGAAACAGATTGTCGTCTTTCCTTCACGAAGCTGGAAGTAATCGAAGCGGGTAATAGCTGTGCAGAACTAAGTTTATCTGCTCTTTCTTGCAGTCCCTGGCTTAGCTGTCTGAAGTCTTGATTGTTTATCATATTATATGTTTCTTCTTCGGCCTGAGTTGCTGCTAAGTCAAAAACTTCATCCTTATCTACATTAGAGGAAGAATTAGCAGACACTGCTCCAAGTGAACCTTCACAATCCAAGAGCTTCTTTGGATCTTCAAATCCCAAGCGCACTTTTTCCGCATCCTTCCACATCAATTCACCAATTGAATTTGAGTGGTTTGATTCTTCATCGTCTGAGGCTATTGTTGTTCTTCTGCCATCAATTTTTTTCTTAAAATTAAACAGGTGAGCAAAACTGGCAATGCGTTTCAATAATGAACTGGACCATATTACGTACCATGACTCCGACTGAACCTGCATTTCTTCGCTTCGCAAGAAAAGATACAGTACCTCCTACAATAATGAATGCTTTCTCAACTAGTGTCGTAGACCTCCACAAGCGCTCGCCTGGAGCAAAGTAAACTGGTCCTTTGGCTAAACTCTCAAGATGTCTCTTTTGTACAGCGCTTATCTTCCTTAGAGTGGAGTTTGATTCGATGACGTCCATTATTTCCATGTTCAGCACGATTTCTTTATAGAGATGCCCTGTGGCAGTATCCTGAAGAAATTCCAAACAACCTGCCTCGTGAGAATTTCTATCGAGATAAGCACGGTACAGGGGCGAGCCGCTCTTCAATATGGAATGGAGATTCGAAAACTCGATAGTGATCACTTTGACTCCCTGAGACGACGTTGCCACAATATCATGTGTGCTGCTGAATTGGCATTCTCCTGATAGTGCCCTTTCTGGTTGTAAAGAAATGGGACCTGTCCAATCTCCAGCATGCCAAACAGCCATTTCGAGATCATTACATAAACTGTGATCTTCATTCTTACACACGTGAGAAGCAACCTTTCTTTCCATACAAGTTCCTTCCCAGACAACACACAATACATCCTTTCTTCTTGTTGCAGGCAAGACGATATCATGCTCTGAATACGCATCTACTCGTGCAGTTTCCATTACCTCCATAGTGGATGCATACGATAGACCAGAGAGAAAAGGAACCGCACTCAGTAGATTCAAGATAAACCAGGCATCTGTGCTTGAGGCGGGTCTCAGTGCAACTTTTGGTGGTTGATGTGTTCCAATTGTGTCTGGATTGATGCTTAGTCTTTGCATCGATGAGGAGTAATTGCTAACTCCGCCATTGTTTGATGCATCCAAAATAACATTGTCTTTGTTGAATGTGTCGTATTCATTTGACATCCACAGCGCCTGGAACACAACATCGTCTTCGTTTACATCAAAAAGAGTCGAAGGTATACCATTCCTGCGGCTGAGTGCAGACTGCTCCTTTTCGTCAAGGCGGATAGTGCCTGCTGTTCCAGTTGGTGCTACGCGAAGGTCACAACCTTCTAGCAGCTTGGGAGTTGTATGAACCACATACAGTCTTTGTCTCACACGTTCTGGAAGATCCATCAACACTTCAAGCGGTGTGTGAAGTGGAGGTACTCCGGCTTCATGAAGCAATAAGTCAGTTTCTTGCAGTGGCAAATTACGTAAATCTTCAGCGCGAGCAGCAGAGAGGGTGCCCTGTGAAAGTGAAATCAAAAATTAAAGTTCAGTATCCATTTCAATGAAAAAGGAGTAATATGATTTCCAAACTCTTACATTGTTTTGTAATTCAGAAATAATTTTGGGAGAGTTCAAATGATCTCCAGTAAAAACCATGGATCGCCCACGCCATTCAACCCGAAAACCCACACATGGAATAGAGTGGAGTGTGTAAGTAAAGTGAAAGGTTGCACCTTGAAATCGTAGAGGTTTACCAATAATGGCGGGTTTATGCCTGTGACTGTGCCGTAGTAATGCAGGACTCAACGCAGAAAGTGCGGCATATTTCCTGATGAAGCTTTTATAAATTGTCGGTGTTGTAATCACGACGACTGGAGAGCCAGTAAGTACTTTCTGAAATGCACCAGCGTCGTGATCCGCGTGACAATGAGTCAAAATGATACCAACAATTGTTCTTGGGCGAATGCCCTCTCGTTCCAGTGTAGCAGATGAGTATGGAGGAGGATCGATCATGACGCCACGTCCATTTATCCACAGAACATATCCAGAAACTGAACCACTTTTGTCAAAACCATGCGAGTTCCCAAGAACGGTGACTCCAAATGATGGTGGATGAAAGGAAGGTGGAACGATATTACGAGGGATACAAGGAGTATTCTTCAGGCTGCATCTTCTTCTGAAGGGCTTCTTTACAATCCGCTTATTCAACTCTTCTTCTTCAAGTGTGTCGCAAAATCCTTGCACCGCCATGGATGCTGATACTCTCACAGTCCCAGAAAACTTCCCCTTTCCAACGATAGTATTGCTTTCGTTGATATCATGAATAACATACTCCGCTCGGCCAGGCAATTTAAAAATTTCAACACGTTTGCAAATTCCAGCGCTAATTTCAGATTGTGACGCACCTGGAGGATACAATACAGCCACTTCTGCTCAAATATCAGGTAGGAAACAATAAGGGATTAGATCATATTAAAAAGGGATTGCCAATCATAACTATCCGACAATTACTTACCGCAAAGTCTAACCCGCGAGCAAATAGACATTTTCATCTTTTTGTCGACGGTTATATTATCATTGTCGTCGTTGTCGTCATTGCCGATATCATCACTTGATCCGTTGCTATTAGGAGGCACGCCTAAATGTCCGTGTCCTCTGCTGTCTGCAGGTTTTTTAAAGTGAATAAAGTTCAATAATGTTTCAATCACCAACTCATTCCCATCAGGTCCAACTCGGAAGTGTTTGAGTTCTTTCCGAAAATCAGGTATGGCTTCCCGGTTGAAATCGGGAGCGAAATCTTCTTCTTCAAATGCAATAGAATTTTCTTCTCTGCGGAATTGAGCTGGTCCCAAGAGAGTTTCTCCAAAAACACGACGAATATTACGCTCAGCATTGTCGGAATCGACAATGAGGGTACATTTCTTTTGTTGAATGAAGAAGTTAAAGTATGCGGGAAACTCAAACTCGGCAAGATTGACACCTAACGCTGGTCCCATTTCTCTACAAAAACGATCCACGGGGACAATATAGAAAAGAGGCACATTGATACCCATACACATGCTATCTTTGATTGTCTCTGGTGGCAATCCAAACTATGAGGACATGAACATAAAAAACATAAGAAAAAGGTTTCGCAACGGGAGTCCACGAGCAAATTGTATGCACACATACCTGCACGCGCCCAACAGCTTCTGTGTCAATACTAATACCACCCCTAGGCAGCTTCGTTGTTTCGAGCTCAGGAATTCTATCATACATTTTCATAATGGATGGGTCTTCCACATGAGCAAATTTCTTGGCACCAACCTGTTTGTTGTTTTCAGACATCCGACGGGGCAGTACAGTTGGTTCTGGTGGAGAACCTAAGCCCCGACTGGTATTATTGGTTGGAATAAGGAGCTCTGGTTGTTTGGAAGAAACAATTGTGGCTCCAACCTTTTCACTTTTATTGCTAGCAGTATCCATATCTTTTGGCGGCGGGCTTGAAAAAGGTGTGTAATTAATAGCAATCAAACTACTTTTGATTGGCAGATTTGTTTGTGTGGACGAATTCGTAGCAAACCCGGTAGTGACAGCAAAACCTCTAGAATCTGCTTCTGTAATACGAATATGCTTCTCCTTTGTCTTGTCCTTTCTTCTTCTAACTTTGAATAGTCTCCTTATGACCTTGAACGATTTCAGACGTAGTAAACAACTTGAGGAGTCAGCCCTGCCGGTCTCTTTGTTGTTATCCTTTCTACAAAATCGTTCGGTCTTCATCCGCGATAGAAATAGATGAACTGAAGTATTTATCCGGGAGGAGGTGGATGTGGCCGGGAACAGGAGATCTCACTCTAAAAAACGTAAAAACATCGGGAAATATGTAGTTTTTATAATATCTATTCTTCCGAGAACATGAAACGTACGAGCTGGTTTCAACATCAGCATGGCAACCGTAGAAATTGCGTAGAATCTAGCGCAAATAGTTTTTTAAAGGCCTTCCATTTCTTCAAACAACAGCAAACAAAAATCTACATTTATTAATTATTA
>Ga0306864_1000216_pt1 | contig 27794 bp, 18 predicted proteins | sample AntRauTorckE5430_FD_190448 | JGI IMG/M metagenome (GOLD analysis project Ga0306864, IMG submission 190448) | Saline lake microbial communities from Rauer Islands, Antarctica - Metagenome Torckler E5 #430 (v2) (version 2) | ecosystem: Environmental > Aquatic > Non-marine Saline and Alkaline >...
GTCTCGTCTCTCTCATAAATAATCTTCTGCCGTTCCATGGCTTTCTTTCTGAGATTTGCTGCCAACAATTTCTCTTTTGGCGGGCTTCCCAAAATTTCTAACTCTTGCGATTTTATTCAAACGTTGGTCAATAAGCTAAATTAGCGCGTTGACAAAAGCTATTGTTCACTCTTGTTGAAAAGTCATAAAATGCAACGGACACATAACGAGGCCATTTTCAAAGATAATAGCAAGACCCAGACCCACACGACAGAAGACACCACCTATCATACTTTCACTTGCTTGTCGCTTGCTTGCTTGCTTGCTTGACGACGACGACGACTCGTATTGATTATTGACGATTTACGATTGACAAACATCCATCATCCAACGTTAAAAACATTACAGTAATATTTACAATTATTGTTTGTGCATCCACTGTCCGTCTATTGAAGCGTTTGATTCAGAATGGAGCGAAGCAGATCACACGAATCGTTGTCCAAATTTTCCACTATGAGCAATGATGAAAAAGAGGGTCAATTACATGGAAAGCCTAGTATTTGGAAATACAGTCGAACACGACAAATTGGATTCTGGTGAGACTATATTATTGATAGCATGGATGCATTGCATTTGTGTTCTATCGTTACATTGCATTGCATTGCATTGCATTACTTTGGTCTCTTGATGTGTTGATTTATAACGTATTCTCTCTAACTTGGTTTTCTCTTTCTCTCTTCATGGTTCGTGCTCCAATGGTAAATATTTCTATATGAATATGAATATGATTATGAATACAGGATGAAGAAGTCTGTTCGCAATGCAATCACACCGAATTTAAACGCAGTCTATGAACGCGAACAAGCAGTCACTGTTGATACTAATACAAAGCAACAACAAATACATGCATATGATGATGATAATGATAATGATGATGATGGCGCATTTTCAGAAGGGTGTACCGAACTACATCGAAATGATCATGATGGCTTGGATGATCAAGTGTGCGAAAATATTGATGATGCAATGAATTCCCTTCATGTCAATTCTTCCCCTGTGGATCCTACAATACCCCATGCCAATCATCATTACCGTTATACACAAACACAAGCACAGACAAACTCGCAATCACCATATAATCGTACAACAAATGATTCATTAAAAGCAGATAAATCCCAAATAGAACTGCAGACAAGAGGTTCATATGATTACGATTGGCTGTTGGATGGAAATCCAATGTCGGAATTGCAATTACCGCTGCAGGAACCACTCACGAATTTACGAAATTATCAGCTCTCTCCCAAGAGTGTTCATGCTGATGACGATGATAATGATACTGATGGTGATCGTGGGGAATTGGAGACTGCTCTCTCAGGATTGGAATTGGAGGCTTTGAGCAGTGCTGTGAGCGATGATAGTACTCAGGAAATGATGGAAGGATTTCAGTCCATATTGCCACTGTCGTGCTCGAATTCGACTCAAGGTAGTGATAAAAGTGCAGAATGCAAACAACTGTTTACGATGGAAGGTGCTGCTTCTACTTCTTCAAGTTGTGATTCAATCGCGTTGGAACGAGGAGGGGTGGAGTATTTGATGAGGGGGAGCTTCCCTTTTCCTGTCAAGAGCATCTTTCGAGATTTGCGGAATGATCACACATGGATGGAATCATGGAATACGGTGCCAGAGGACTTACCATTTCAAGATCCGTCTACCCCCGAAGGAAGTTTTATACGGCGTTTGCAAGTTGATAGGGATAGAGGCCATGATGATTACAATGCCTTTGAGAGTGACTTGGGAATCCCCGCAGTTTACATGGATGAAAATCGTGATGCGGTGCTAGAGATTTTGGAATCAATGCCCTGGGATGAAGGACCTGAAGACAGCGAAGAATTGCATGGATCCATGAAAGAGGACACATTTTTGATTGAAAGACTTTCTTCCTTGGATGAACTTTCGCAAATAGTTACAAATGTCTTATTACAGCAGGTGAAGCGGAAGGAGAGTGCGATTCAACTTGAAATGAAGAGAGCACAAGCAGTCGATCATGACATCACAAGTGCCCTTTCATATTCAAGGCAAGCAGCGACTTATCTACAACGTGTAAGAGGACGGGACGATAATCATGGTGGAAGTAGAGCTGGTGCGCTCGGAGGGAACTATGTGATTGAAGAAGCAGATCAGAGAGATAGATTACGGCAAGTGGATGATTTGATTAAATCAATTCAAGACCTGTCAGTTATGGAAGCTTCCGTATTTGATTTTGTGGATAACTTTGCTGCAAATCTGATGTCGGATAGAGATGGCATTGCTACACTCCTTGAGACGTGTGAACTCCTCAAGAATCGGTTGTTGCGAGAGGGACGATTCCTGAAACTAAGTTGTCTTGACGAGTCTAGGGAACGTGTCTCTCACATTATGGAATACTTATGTAAGCGAATCGAGGAGGAATTGATGTTATTTCTATTTCGTAGGTGCAAGTCTGACTTGGGGGCTGATAATTGGAATCAAGAATTAATGAAGGAGTACAACACTATTTTGGATGCTCGAATAGTCTTTGATGGCTACCGATTGCAAGAAGTCAAGACAAACGATGAGGGAGACGCTAAGGATGCCACAACAGTAAACGATTTTGCCTCTCAGTGGTCTTCAATTGTCTTTGATGCATTGAGCTTTGAAGCGGAGCGTTGCCTTCCAAAAGCCTTGCTAGATCCCACTCCTACAAAACTATCAGACAAGGAAGGTCCATCAGACTTTGATTCAAATTTGATTGAAATACGGTCAAAACTTGACGAGATACAGTCTTTTGGACAGGACGCTGCGTCTTTGCGGTCGTTGACGAATAACCTGTTTTCCATTCGATTGGAGTTCGGTCAGAACGATCCAAACTTGGTGGGAATATTTCATCGGTTGTGCTCGTTGCTTGCGAAAGTTTTACACGCTCACCACAAGATTTTCCAATGGCATAAGGAACAAGCAAATGCTGCAGAGCTCTGCTGTAGTGCTTCTACAAATGATGATGAAAGTTCTCAAAGTATTCGAGTAGATAGAATAGATATCACAGTCGCAAAAGATGATACCACAAAATCTACTTCGTCATCGAATTGCAGTCGTTCGTCAAGTTGTTCGCAGCCTCTTCAGCAAAGAAGCACAAACTCTGCTGACTTTGCTGCAATTCCACAGTGTATCTCTGGTCCTCACGATGAGGGCGAAGGCGTGTGTACAAACTTGATTATGAAGAAAACAGATAGGCTCCAGGAAGCTATCCTCAGCAAAAGACGAGATCTTTGGCTGCATTGCAAAGGCATTCTTGTAAAATTCTTGGACACAATATTTATTTCAAAGGAAGACAAAGAAACCTCGAACTGGAGCTTGACGTGGAGACAGGATTTGGAATCCTTGTCTGATATTTACAAGCTATGCAACCAAATGAACCGATTGGGCAAAACATTTCTCTCCCCTGAAGATGCTAGATTTGCCATTCCTTTGGAAGATACGGCCGAGACGGAATGTGAACTGAAAGATGCGTTGCTAAGATTAAGTGAGAACTTCATAAATGGTGCTCATGTTGAGGCAATGACAGAGGTAGGGACTATGATGGCTAGTGAGACTTGGGATTTGCTTCCGATACCTCTACAGAAAGGAGCGGACAATGATCCAATTACAACTATCCAATCTAGCATTAATTCTTTCCTCTCGGGCGTAGAGGCATCTTTGTGCACACCGCCATCAGCACAAGCAAATGCTCGAGTGTGGCATAATAGACTCTCACGCAACAAAAATGATACATTTCTTGAACTCTTTGCACATGGTGAAAATCCTTTCATGGAGGTTGACATTGCGGTGAGAGAATGCGAAAGTGCCTATACAAACATCGCAGAAATGCCTTCAAAACCAAACGTTTTTGATGATGTTGGAAATCTAGGCCCATATAGAGAGCAGCTTTACAAAAAGATTATGTCTTATACGTCGACTGGTGACAACGAACTAGCTCTTGCTTCAAAGAGTGCCCTGAATGGACTTGCGCAGTGGAGTATCAGACTTGTCAGCATTGAAGCTAAACTCCCCATTGCAAGCAAGCTGATCGGAACAGTTCTATTTAACTTGTACGACCTATACTTCTTGACAGTATTTCGTCTCTGCGCTGGCAACTCTAGTGGCGAAGCAATTATTCTTGGAAATAACAAAAGATCAGATCATGGATTCCAAGAACGATTTCCTAAGGATATATCACCACCACAAGTGCAAATTGCGAATCTAAATAGGACATCTTCGTTTAGTCGGAGACGTAGCACTTCAAGTGAAATTTCTCAAGGGGCGCCGAGTAGACTCATCAACGCATTGGTTTCTAGACACTGCGACGCTGACATCAATGCTCCGCTAGTATTCGACGAAGAAGGCATTGCTAGAGCGCGAAAATTCATTTTCCGAGGACAGGCAGCTTTATCTACAATGGTGAGCCTGGATCAAATTGAAAGATGGGCTCTCTGCCACGATGAAATTTCAAGAAAGGACGAAATGTTGTATACTGCGAAGTGCATGGAAGCACTTTTTGCTGCCTCGTCCAGCTGTCTTTTTGTTGCGTGCCTTTTTGAATCCTGCATTCACAAAATGAACTTGGCTGCTGAGGATACCAAATCTCGTATACATTCCCCACTTTTCAAGTATTACAAACAAATGATGGGAGCTATCTCAGTAATGCATCATATCTCCATGGGAATGTGCGGGACAAGGGCTATAATGGGCAAGCGAGTTGTTTCGAATGTAAGTACTCAGTAATCAACACATGACGCGGACTCTTTTTTACAACAAATATTCTAATTTTTTGTATCAATAGATTGTTACTCTGGGACAGGTCTGGGGAGAGTCCAAACTAAAGGAACACTGCAACACATACATAGATAATCTTTCAGATCGCTATATCACACTTTGGGATCACCTGTCATCTTCATCGTTAGCCAATTCGGAAGGACTGCTCCATGATGCCTGGAAATATGTTGTTGAAAGCGGCTATCTAGCTTTACTTGAAGGCTTCTCTAAAATACATCGATGCTCTACAGAAGGAAGGGCGCTCATGAGCATCGACTTGGCAACTTTTGCGTTCAATGTCAGTACACGTGCATTGACAGAGAAATTTAGAGAAACCATTGGAGGTAACAGAGAGGTTTTAGCTCCACCAGCAATCATGGACATCAAGGGAAAGCAATATGTTGACACGTACATCAAGGTTTTCTACTTCCCTAACGAGGTACGTTTGGCACGTGAAATCATTCTACTGTTTTAGGTCATTCATCTTACCTTTGTGCATTAAAACCTAATAGGACATAATGAAATGGATATCAGAGAACAGAGCGTCTTACCATTTATCTCACTCGCTTGCGTTGGTGTCCAACGGAGCTCACAACCAAATGCCACCGACAGCAGCAGCTCGTTTACAAGCACAAAGACGCCAGATCAAAAACTGTAAATTTTAGCGCCTGCAGAGTGCACAATACAGATGCATTTAAGCATTTCTAAAGGAATAGATATAACTCTAATTAGTTTCTCGTTAGCTTGATTGTACTTTTTGTAGTGCTTGTTGGCATTTCAATTCCAGCAATTCCATCCAATACACGATATGTCTTTTGAATCTCTAGCCCTTCCACAGTTCTATTCCCAGCCTCATCCAGAGCTCTTCTGTAACGACGCTGAACGCGCACGGCTCTCTGTACGGTATTGACACCAAATATACCCCCAGCTGATGATGTAATACGGTACAACTCTGAAAATCCAAATCCCTTGTCACTCGGCATTTCAACTTTGCGCTGAACCACAACTATTTCAACATCGGATCCATCATTTTCATATCTTAGCAAATCAGGATTCTCAATGGTCCAACTTGCTCTGCAGCTTCTTCGCGACTCCATTTCAAATCCTCGATCAAGGACAACGCCTGGAAAATCAAGACTTTCAAACTCATACGTATTTTGTACTCCTAGTTCTTCTTTTGGTAAAATAAACTGCGTTTGGAAAGATTCAATGTCTTTGATAGGCCCCGTTCCACCTAGATTTTTGAAAGCAAGCTCTGCTTGTCCTGTGTCGCCTTCTACTGATGTAACGACTCGACGACACTTCCACAAGCCAGCCATGGAAGCCGGAAAAATCACGTCTTTCCCTTTTATAGTAGTGCTTGAGGTAATATCAAAGCCACCCCCGATACCTTCAACTCTTGCGACCACTCCACCACTCCCTTGGATCCCTGTGGCTGCATTGGCGATACTTGGTACTGCGACTGAGGAGGATAACAAGCTGGCAACGACGGTTCGTCGGTCCATGAGTGTATGAGTGAGGGCATTTGTTTGACGAAAGCTTAGTGCAAGCAAAAACCAAAAAGCCTTCAAACGAAAGGAACTCGGCTTTTCTAACATCAGATATGATATCAATGGATAATTTTGTAGGCTTCCAATGGTTAGTTCCTCATTGCTCATTGCTCATCATTGCTCACTGCTCGCTCTCGTCATCTTTATCTATGCTGTTAGCTGTTATCATAATACATAATATTATGTGTCAGTAATAACTGCAACATACCGGCTTCTTGGACGTAATGAGTAATGAAAAACATATCTAAAAGGTCATCAGTCATCAACCATAAATCATAAATCATCACGGCTCCTCAACTTGACCCCGATACCAATGCTAATGTTGGCAACAATCGTTCAGATTGTGTCAACTCTAGCTCTCAGAAAAAGGATGTCACACTAGGAAAAGTTTCTATTCGAAATTCACTATTGCAATTTTATCACAGTTATGTGCCTTGACAGCCGCGGAAGCCAAGTCTATTCAGCCAATTGTTGAATGTGGCTGTGGAAACGGAAGGGGCAGCATCTATTAGCTTATAATCGGCTTTCATGATGTCCATTCGTGCTTCTTTTCTGATGAGCTGTGTTTGAGCACTAAATGAGCGACCTCGCAGGGAAGAATGATCACTAACATGTTTTTTGTAGAACCAATGCAAAGCTCCTGACAAAGAAGCTGAACGCTAACTCTTACTTTTATAATCTACACCTTACGAGGGGCATGAAATTTGAAAGCAGTTCCATCCGAACCATCTGGTAAAATTGCATTGGCAGTCCAGTCCTCATCTGCCTTCGCTTCAATATTGATGCTCGCCTTGAACCAATCTTGTCCAACATCTCCCTCAGCGTCTTCAGAAATTATTGTGTCCCAAACCGCATCTGAATCCCGCTGAATCCCCTTCAACACTTCACTACCATAGGGTCCACCAGCATTAGCGTTGATAACTTTATCTATATCACCAGAATTCAATGCTTCTATGCCTGCTTTCATTTCCCTCACCATTCGCGTATCAACGCTGGACTCTGCGTGTGACAAGTCATTAATTGTAAAATGAAGTGCAAGCTTATTATACTCCTCTGATGGAAAGAATGAATCTACGTAATGAAACATTGCAACGTCTCTCCCACTTGTCTCGATCATGATATTCATTTTGGAAGCCTTTGCTTGTCTCACGAGTAGAACTCCCAAGATCTCCGATAAAGTACGGTATCGTGAAAATATTGCAGCTTTGTAATTGGAATATTTCTGAATGATGGAGGATGGTGGATCCTCCTCTGGATGATCATCAAAATCGTGTGATAGCTTCGTCAAGGCATACATTTTTTGAAAGTTATGATTGATAAGAGTGATAATCATGTGATCAAGTTGACGGAAGAAAGAATTTTCTCCTGTAGGCAACGAATCAACAGGAATATCAAGGCAGTCTGCCTTGGTATTCTTGGGATGCACAAGAGCCTCATTGATCAACTGCTGGAACCAGGGTTGGTATACACTAGTTGTTTTACGAATACCATTAACACCCGTGACGAGGATAGCCCAAGGTTTACCATTGCTTTCCACTGCAGCATGCTCGGCAGCTGCATTCCAATTGCCTTCGTGAATCACTCTCTTGAATGTGTGTTTGAATTCATCTGAAAGTCCATCCATGCTACCGTCTAAAAGGATGTCATTCAATCGCTCAGCAGACTGACCCGTCCTCTCCCAATCTTTATGTGGCAAATGTCCTACAGCTTCTATCAATTCTCTGAGTTGATCCAATGCAATGCCTGAGTTCTCTGGCATAACGTTCTCTATGGACATGATGAGTTCGTCAACTTCCTTGGCTGTGAATGGTGCAGCTTCCTTGGCTCGATTGTTCATTTCTGTAGATAGCTCTTCTATGTCCATATTTTTGATGTCTTCATTGTCTATTGAGAGGCATGAAAATGTTCTAGAATTCAGACGTCTGACAGCAGCCGTTGATGTAACTTTGGATGATGGCGATGCCATTATGGAGAATGCTTGTGACGATGGAATGGAACAGCAACAGCAAATTGTGACTAGTGCTAGGCTAAGGAAAGTTGCTGATAGTGGAGCGTACAAGGCCATGCTCAATGAGCAGGTTTATGAAGAAGTGTCCTTATTGTTTCTTATATTTAGCCATTGTCCAAAAGTAAAAAGGAAGCAAGAAAGTAGAAAGCATCAAAATCCAAAAGATCTTTCTCCAAACGTCACAAACGAAGAGATACTTACATAAACATGGTGGGGGGAGAATAATAATATTATTTGTTTGACCCTTTATGGATAGCCTCACCTTCCTTCTTGCGAATGCAAAACTAAAACTTTGTGTTTTGTGGTGGTCCGAGCAACACCCAGACGACAAGAGACAAAATACAACTACTAAGACAGGACACACATCATCATCTATCTACCTACGGTTAGCTATCTACAACAAACTTGAGCTGCTCAAAAGTCAATCATGCCTATCGATATCAATGAACTTCGTGAGTACAAGGGAGGCGACCCTGTCAAATGGCGCCAGTATCAAACAGCCCGTTTCAAGCCACCCGAGTGGGTCGATGAAGTCATTGCCAAGGACGAGGAATGGCGCAACAAGACCAAGGAACTCGACACAATGCGCAAAGACGTGAACAAACTCCAGAAAGATGTTATTGCTCCTAAGAAGATGGCTAAGGAACCATGTGATGAGGAAGTCGCTGAAATGAAGGCCATGCAGAAGGAAATCAAGTCTCTTCAAAAACTATTGCCAGATATTGCTGCAGAGAGGGATCAACTCTTGAACCGCATCGGTAACGTTGTCGATGCTGAAGTTCCTATCGGTCACGATGAAGATCAAGATAACCTCGTTATCAGCATCTACCCTGAGCCACTGGAGGCTGATAATGCAGGGGAGAAACCTCTATTGCCCTGCCCTCTTGGTGTTCTCCAATATACCCTTCCCGAGACCAAGCCTTTGACTCACGATGATCTCCTTTGGCGCATTGACGGATATGAACCCGTGCGTGGACAAAATGTTGCAGGACATCGTGCTTACTTCCTCAAAAATGCTGGGGTCCTTCTTAATCAGGCGCTCATCAACTACAGTATCGCATTCTTGAGCAAAAGGGGATACGATGTTCTCCAGCCCCCATACATGATGAACAAGGAAGTCATGGCTACACTCGCGCAGCTGGAAGATTTCGATGAACAGCTCTACAAGGTCTCTGGAAAGACTGATGATCCCGATGGTTCCTCTGAAAAATACTTGATTGCGACCTCAGAACAGCCAATCTGTGCCTACCACAAAGGAGACTGGATCAAGGAATCTTCTTTGCCCATCCGTTATGCAGGTGTTTCGACTTGTTTCCGGAAGGAGGCTGGATCCTCAGGAAGGGATATTCGGGGAATCTTCCGTGTGCACCAATTCGAAAAGATCGAACAGTTTTGTCTCACCATTGATGACTTCGAGGAGTCGGAAAGGGAACAGAAGAGAATGTTGGCTGCTGCTGAAGATTTTTATCAGAGTTTGGGATTCCCTTACCGTGTTGTATGTCTTGTCTCTGGAGAGTTGAATGATGCAGCTGTCAAGAAATATGATTTGGAGGCATGGTTCCCTGGTCAGCAGGCATACAGGGAATTAGTTAGTTGCTCCAATTGCACAGATTACCAGGCACGTGGAGTTGGAACCAGATGCGGAGTCAAAAAAGGTAAAAGTGATGTAGATGCATTGAAAGATAGAGCCAGTTTTGTGCACATGTTAAATTCTACTTTGTGTGCAACTGGACGTGGTATTTGCTGTTTGCTGGAGAATTACCAGACGGAGGATGGAGTTAAAGTACCTGAGGTTCTCCAGCCCTATATGGGGGGAATTGAGTTTATGCCTTTCAAGAGAGGTCCATTGGAGATGACAAAGGGAGAAAAAGGAAGCAAGAAAAGTAAGAAGTGAAATATGTTCAATGAAGATCCCTTTCTGAGAAAGGGATGAGAACGAGTTAAGGTGTTCCAGACTCTCAATGCAGATACACGCATGGAGGAATTTTCTAATGTTAAAAAATCCATATTTCGAATAAGACAAGAAGCAGTAGATAGTGTACCATAGTAACTTTTGATGGATAAGTTTACAATGCGTCAAATAGCAGCTTAGGGCATTCTCTATCATTTTGAAGCGACGTAGTTAAAATCCATAAAATGAACAGACCCCCCCCAACATTATTGCGGCTTAACAGCTGTCAACGAGAGTCAACGCCAGAGGGTAGACCATCTCCTAATGGTCATCCGTGATCACTCCTGCCAGATTAGTATTAATATTCTACCATTAATTCTAATCAGTTCTAATCTCACTACTCACATTTTTATCTATAATTTTACTATCTAAGCTCATCCTTTATAATAGCCGCGCGAAGAACCGATCAATCCGCATGACTCTTCTCTCCCGTCTTCCTAGATCTGTCTACAAAGGCTTCGCAAGAAGAAAGTGGACATACGCAGGAGGAACATAGCATGTCCTGCCAACACTAATTGTGACCTCGGTACCGGCATCATCTTGGTAGGTTCTTACGACGAAGGTCGTCGTAAGGACCTAGAAAATCAACTTCGGGATCTGCTCCTGCCAACGCCCTTCAGTCTGCCGAGCAGTATTCCATCCGCACTTCCGTCGGATGGGCCAAGTCAGCAGCCCAGTGTATTTCCAAGCGATAGTCCATCGGAAAATCCTTCTAGCTTACCATCGGTAATACCCTCCAGTCTGCCGAGCAGTATTCCATCTGCACTTCGTCGGATGGGCCAAGTCAGCAGCTCAGTGCATTCCCAAGCGATAGTCTATCAGAAATGCCTTCCAGCTTACCAAGCAGCATTCCTTCCATAATTCCGCCTGATGAGCCCAGTTGGGGACGCAGTACATTCCCAAGCATTGCACCATCGGTAATACCCTTTAGCTCTCCAAGCAGTATTCCATCTGCACTTCCGTCGGATAAGCCAAGTCAGGAACCCAGTACATTCCCAAGCGATAGTCCATCAGAAATGCCTTCCAGTCCACCAAGCGGTGTTCCGTCTGTATTCCCATCGGATAAGCCAAGTCAGAAGCCTAGTGCATTTCCAAGCATTGTACCATCGGATATACCCTCCAGTCTACCGAGCAAAATTCCATCTGCACTTCCGTCGGATAAGCCAAGTCAGCAGCTCAGTACATTCCCAAGCGATAGTCCATCAGAATTGCCTTCCAACCCACCAAGCGGCATTCCTTCCATGATTCCGTCTGATGAGCCCAGTCGGGGACCCACTACGATCCCAATTAGAGCTCCTACTGTAAAGCCTTCCAGCAGAATTCCATCTGCACTTCCGTCGGATAAGCCAAGTCAGCAGCCCAGTGCATTCCCAAGCGATAGTCCATCAGAAATGCCTTCTAACCCACCAAGCGGCATTCCTTCCACGATTCCGTCTGATGAGCCCTGTCGGGGACCCACTACGATCCCAAACAGAGCTCCTACTATAAAGCCTTCCAGTTCACTGAGCAGAATTCCATCTGCGCTTCCGTCGGATGGGCCAAGTCAGCAGCCCAGTACATTCCCAAGCGATAGTTCAGCTACGCAACCTTCCAATCCACCAAGCGACATTCCTTTCACGATTCCGTCTGATGGGCCCAGTCAGGAACCTAGTAAGATCCCAAGCACTACACCATCGGATACACCCTCCAGTCTGCCGAGCAGTATTCCATCCGCACTTCCGTCGGATGGGCCAAGTCAGCAGCCCAGTATATTTCCAAGCGATAGTCCATCGGAAAAGCCTTCTAGCTTACCAAGCGACATTCCTTCCATGATTCCGTCTGATGAGCCCAGTCAGGAACCTAGTACAGTCCCAAGCAGAGCTCCTAGTGAAAATCCTTCCAATCGCCCCAGTAGCGTTCCCTCTACATTCCCATCTGACAAGCCAAGTCAGCAGCCCATACATTCCCAATCGATCGCCCATCAGAAAGTCCTTTCAGTCTCCCAAGCCATTTTCCATTTATGCTGCCATCAGATGCACCAAGTCGGCAGCCGAGCGCATTCCCAAGCGATTATCCACTTAATAACCCTTCTGACTTCCCAAGCAGTAGTCCTTCCATGTTCCCTTCTGGCCAACCTTCACATATTCCCAGTGCTATAAGCCCACTAACTTCTTCGTCTAATCCTACAGGCAGTTCTAGAAAGAAGGGACTCATCATTGGTTTGCAAGTTGAAAGTCAGGATGCAGTTGATCACTTCAATGGATCCGTGTCCTGGTTTTACAATTTCAAGCACACTCCAATTGATTGGCAGGGTACTTGGGCAGATGATAATGATGTTGAGTTCGTCCCAATGATTCCAGGGCCGTGGTTGTGGGACGAGTCTGGTAAAGGAGAGAAATGTTTCTTTGATGAAAAATGGGGAAGTCCACTTTGCACGTTATAAGATGTCACTGATGTCCTTCAGGATGCCAAGGCCATGCGAAGCAATGGTGTTGAAATCAAAATATTGATGGGGTTCAATGAGATGTATAACAATCCTCCTCCTAACGGAAATGATCTCACTCCACAAGAAGCTGCTCTATATTGGCGTAGATTTGTGCAGCCTGCAGCTATTGCTACTGGGCTTGAACTTGTTTCTCCTACCCTCAACGCGAGGACACGTGCAGTAAAATGGTTTGCTGATTTTCTTAAGGAGTGTTATGCTGAGCGCAATAACTCTCAGCATCCTTGTGATATTGAGCTCATTAAAATGTTCGCTGTTTATCAGTACGATTGCAGGGAGTCCAATTGGGATGACTGGTATGGAGGGGATAATTCTGAAATGGTAACTGGTCTTATTGTCAATTTGGGAGATTTCGGTGGAAAAAACAATTGGAGAGAATACATTGTGGACCGTAAGCTGTGGGTCACCGAAACCAGTTGTTACTGGGAGGAAGTGGATCCTCCCCCTGAATCCTTTACATTCGAATTTCCTCATCCCGACAGTAAGGAGCAATGTTTACGCATCACAGGACAAGACGATGCGTATCTTTAATCACTGAAAGTTGTTGACGAGTCACAGATGCGAATATGTAAAGAAGATTTTGAGAACTTGTTCAATTTCAATTCGTATGATTATTTATTTAGGATCCAATTCCCTAATCATAACATTTATTTGCAGTCGACTGATTCTCTTGTGTTCTGTTCTTAAGGTATTGTGCTTTTCTTTTCATAATCAATTATATTTTTATTTGGATTGGTTGCAGTTTTTTACGCTTGCAATTTGGATGCATGGCCAGGGGCCAGGTGCAACCTTTGTTATTGACCACTGTAGATCAGTCGTGGCTCTAGAGTTCCAACTGCTATCAGCTATGTGCTTGCTGCTGGTAAAATGAATCCACGAATTTGCCCAGGTTCTTGATGAAAAGGATCATCGAACACTTTAGACCAGGCAAATACTTACACCAATGGTAATCATGACGGCCTAGAGGTATACCCGTGGTAATCATGACTCTGCATTTTAAGCGAATGATTCTCGAGCTTCAATTCTCGCTCTCGTTGGACCATGGACGTTTGATCTTTTAGTGCCAGGCTCAGATGTTTGCCGATTGAAGAGATGTTACCGTCGCTTCTAATCAGGGAGAGGTCCGTTAGTCTTCTTGCCATTTTTTGCTCTGCCAATAAAGAGTTAAGCAGCACATTTTCTTTCAACAATGTAGAATGTTGCAGCATTATCATTTTGAATTCGGTCTCTTTGGCGCCTTGAAAAATGTGGAATTTGGTAGCATTTCTGTCCAATGCTTGAGCCGCCTTGCTCATGTCGTCTTTGTGTTGATTTGTGAATGTTGTCATTTCTATCTTTGTTTGATCAAAAGATCTCAACATGCGTTGCAACGATGCCTCCTTCTCCTTGACCTGTATTTTCAGCCCTGTAATCTGAGCTTCATGTTGGAAGAACGTTATTCTAGCTGTTTCTTTGGCCTTGCTGGCATGTTCTTCGCATCTTATGATTTCAATGTGCAATTTTTCATTCGACGTATTCATTGTGTTCTTAAGAGTATCAATGATATCTGTCATTTCCTGTTGCTTGGTAACGCCTTCCTTAATCATTTCCTCGTGTTCATTATTCAAACGAATGAAAGAAGCGCTGAACTGATCCCTCTCTGATGTTAACTTTAAGATTTGATCCAGAGCTATATTAAGTTGTTGATGTTTAAGGCACTGTGATTCGTTGACTTTGTAGAGAGATTGCTTGAGATCTACTACTGCATGCGATTCCCTTTCTGTTTGGAGAACGTTTTCAAGTATATCCTTTATAGATGCAGCGTTCTTTAACTTTCTTTCGGTAGTCTCGATGCATACTCGCATCTCAATTCCCTGCAATTTGAAATCTTGCAGAATCATATCCTTTCGCTCAATCTCGATGGCGTGTTGTTCATTCTTCTTTTGAATTATAGATTCTATCCCAAGTATTCGGGTGAGTTTAATTTCTCGCTCACAGGTAATGTCAATTTGTTCTTGAAGAGCATTGACCTTTGTCTGGACTGTGTCTCTTTCTAGTTCTAGATTTCGCAATTTATCTTTCCAGTGATCCAAGCTTCCATCGTAATGTTCTCCAGACAATGTAAATCGTGTCAAGGTCTTTTTGACCGTCTTCAATTCAGACTTAACCAATGCCACCTCTTTGGATTGCTTTAAATATTCACTATTCAAACGGTCATAATCGGATGATGCCGAGACAAGATCCTGCTGGCCTTCGTGCAATGACAATGCCAACTCAATCATTTGGTTGTGGAAATCATCGTTGCAACCTTGTAATTCGGCCTTGCTTATTTTCATTCCATCAACCTCGAGAGCCATGTTGAACTTTACGTTCTCAAGATCCTCTACCCTTGTATGTAAGTTATCAGCAAGAGTCTTGTAACGAGCCGATTGTTCCATACAACCAATCAGCTTGGCTTCTAACATTCTACTTTCTTTATCCTGCTGTAAATATTTACGATTAAGCAACTCTACTGAATCAAGCTTGGTTCGAAGCTCATCAGTGAGGTTTGAAATACATTCATCCCTTGACGACATCGATTGTTGCGCGTTGTGAAGCTCCTCTGCCAATAAGTCTGCTTGTTGCTCTAGCAATACTACGTCGTGATCTTTTTGTAGTTCTACTTGATGACGTGACTGCACAGCTATCTTATTGGCGCCGGTGTGATCTCGTTGTGTCGTTGGGCGTAAGCGAAGATCCTTCTTCTCAGTAGCCAGGTTCCGAACAGATTTAGTCAATTTGTCAAGGCATGCACCTAACATATCGTGAAACAATAAGAGTTCAAAGTAGAGTGCGTCAGAAAAATATTTGATTGACACAAAAGTACATTGATGAGCTAATTTATCGAGCATACCTTGCTCCTCCACAAATAAAGCAAGCTCTTGTATCCTTGCATCATACGCAATAAAAATCGGAGACATGATAGGAGAGTCCAACATCCATTGCGGCACTTCAATTCTATCAACTTTGCTTTTTATTTGAGTAGTAGGAAATGGGATTGGGCCCACTTCGCTATTCTGTTGGAGCTTTCGCAGTTCCTTCGAAAGCCTCACCACGTATTCTTTTAGAAGTTCATTTTCTTGTTTCAGATTATGTTCATTTGGAAAATGTGTAAGAATCTGGGAGACGATTTCTGTCATTGCGTCATCATCATTTTTAGAGTTGTCCTTCATCATTGCAGTATTTACTCATTTGTGGGCGAGTGGAAAAATAAATGAAATCATTTATTTAAAATAATGGCTGATTGATTTCAGAAATAACTGATCACCATGGTATTCCCCCATTTCAAATCATACTCTCATCTTCTCATCCTCATCTCATACCCTTATTCGCCGTTGACTTTCCCATTCCTTAAGCAAAGTAAATGAGCATGATCAATATCAGGAACGCTTTGAAGATGTGGAGGATTCACCCAAGTCAAAACATCTTCCATCGCCAAATCCTTTACTGCGGAATCAACCTCCTCTTGCAAAACTTTACCCCCCAGCTTCCACAAACACCAGTGTTCAATATTTTCCTCCAGAAAATATGGGAATTCATTCAACAGCAAAACAATTTCTTGCCGTTTGTCCAAAATAGCTTGTTCCAGGGAAGGATCCGATGTATACCATCCACAATCACAATCCTTTACCTTGTCAAAACCGAATTTACTGCATAATATATAATCATTCATACTCCGCCATTCTTTCTTGATCTCCCTGGAATGAAGGACATATTTTTCTTGAACGTCCATGGATCTCGAGTGCATGGTTGGATCACCGTAATGAACTATGTGTTTTAGCTGTTCCCATGTGAATGGTTCGGATGCAATAGTTCGATCGGGTCCAAGAGATTCAATGATCTCTTCTGGAGATAGTTTCAAACTGAGCCTTGAACTTCTTGAGTATGTACGTGAGTGACTGAGCCAAGAGACACGGCTAGCTATAAAAGGAATGCTGCTAGGCTGTTTTGTGAACAGGAATGTACTCGTACTCCTCGTCGTACTCGTGATTGTATTGGGAGGAAGAATACCCGCGAGGGATGTCGCTTGACGGATCAGGATTGTTTTCAATAATGCCTTCATTTGACCTCGGGATCTTTTCATGCTCAAAAGTTGTGGATACAGAGAGCTGGTAAACGCTGTCTCTGGCTAGCTAGGTTGCGGATACTAAGGGGAGGTTTCACCTATCTAATGGAAAGGAGATTGAAGATTGTGGTTGCTGATTTTATTTTGCTTTATTTTGATTGGCATTAGGCGTCGTCGGTCGTTGTGTTGTTGTGTCGTTGTCTCTTCTTGTTGTCGATGTGACATGTCGATTGTTTCTTCAAGGCCTTTTTATATTATGCGCGTACCAATCCTAACCAAAGATTCCCGAACAGAATCAAACAAATCTATACCACGAAGTACCCTAAAACCCTCCTAAATGCATCAGTACATCCCCTACTATAACTTTAAATCTCAAAGGACGATATGTAGTGATTGATGAGCAGTGGAGGAGTGAATAAGCGATTACTTTCCTAAAACAATACAAAAGATTCATATAAAATGTTTGATCCGATGTGGATAATTTGTGTTTTAACGGTTTTACGTCAGAAAACCCACGTGTGTATCTTGAAGCTGGCTTGAAAATGCTAAAATGAAATATCAACTCTACATACAAAACAAACAAAGAGCAGCCTTTTAATCCATTTGTCATTTATACCATCATTAGATTTCCCGTCTCATCATTCTTTGATCTTGCTAGCATCCATCCATCTGCTGTAGGTATCGCCAATACTTTCTAATAAAAATTGACGTCCAAGAAACTTCAATTTCAGGTCTCGTCCTTGGAAAACTAGTAGAGCAACACTTCTATACATCTGCTGCGACTGGTACTACAACTGCCATTGTAAGAGCCATTATATCATCTCTTATTCACCAGGCAGCCATTACGATTATGAAGACCCAGGTGCTATCCTTGGTGATGATCACTGTTGGAATTGCATCAGCATTTACTCCTTTTTCGTACCAACATACACAGCAACAGACCTCATCTCTATTTCCCCCACCAAGAGCTAAAATTTATAGAAATGGAAATACTGGTCTCGCATCCACAACATCTCCTTCCACCAGTACAACCATGATCGAGAGCAACGAAGCTCCTGAACTATCTCTATCTCCGCCACGAAAAATTTGTCTCATGGTCGAACCAACACCTTTCACGCATGTTTCGGGATACTCGAATAGATTCAATGAAATGCTGCGCTATCTATCCAAAGCCAACGACCATGTTGATATCCTTACCGTGGACACCAAGACCCCAGAAGAGGATCTTCCCAAGGAAAAGTTTGGTTATAAGATTGAGCATACGCAAGGATTCACGTTCCCCCTTTATGATCATATTAGTCTCACTTTTGATTTGCCTGAAATGAGGGGAGCCAACATTATCGAAAAACTCAAGCCTGATTTGATTCATGCTTCTAGTCCGTAAGTCATGATCATATGTTTTAGACTGCAGTTTCTTGCCAAGTTTGTTATAATTTTGTGTTTGAACAACAGTCTTGCTAACATTATTCCATCCACAACAATTGCTGTCCAGCGGGTTCATGCTATTTGCATCACTCTTCTACGCACGTGTCATGCGCATCCCACTATTGCTGTCCTACCACACGCATCTGCCGGCCTACGCCAAGAACTATCTTTCTTTTATACCCGGCCAGGAAGAAATGGCATGGTGGATTTTACGTTGGGTACACTCCCGTGCAGACCTTACTCTATGCACCTCACCGCAACTGAAGGAAGAACTCGTTGCCAATGGCATTCCCAGAGTGGATGTATGGAGGAAAGGAATTGATACAGTACGTTTTAATCCAGAGTTTAAAACAGAAGAAATGAGGAATAAAATGACGGATGGGAATCCGGATGAATTCCTTATGGTATACGTTGGCAGACTTGGAGCTGAGAAAAGGTTAAAAGATATCAAGCCGGTTTTGGAGAAGATGGGACCTAACACTAGATTATGTATCGTAGGAGGTGGTCCTCAGGAGGAAGAGTTGCATGAATACTTTGAAGGAACAAATACAGTTTTCACAGGACAAATGAGTGGAGATGATTTGAGTGCCTCATTTGCTTCGGCTGATGCTTTTATTATGCCAAGTGATTCGGAAACACTTGGTTTTGTGGTTCTGGAGAGTATGGCGAGTGGAGTCCCTGTCGTAGGGTGTGCTGCAGGAGGTATTATGAATCTGATCCATGAGGGAGTTGATGGGTTTCTCGTCAAGACAGGCGATATTGATGGATACGTAGAGAATTTGAACAAGTTGCGCGATGCAAGCTTAAGAGAAACCATGGGTGAGAATGCACGCATAGAAGCTGAGAAGTGGAGTTGGGAGGCAGCTACAAGTATTTTAAGGAATATTCAGTATGAAAAGGCAATTGTGAACTTCCACTCCAGAGCATTTAATGGATTTGGAAAGCCTGGAACGCATTACATGTGGAGATTGCTCAAGTGGAGAATCAAGCATATCCTTCACAAAATTGGAATTGGATCGAAGCCTGCGCCCCAGACTGAATTACCTTAATTTATGCATAATGGCGCTTCGTGGATTAAGTTGTCATATGTATGATACGGTTGAACACATAACAACCGATAGCAGTTTTGTGTATGAGACGTTGAAATATATTGCAAATTACGTATTCACAATTCTTATAATTACAAGTAAACTATTTGTATTCTTGTACTGGTAGTACAATGTTTCATTATATTCATATCGCAGGACAATACAGTTGATGTGTATTCCTTCCTGAAGCTGCTTTAAACAATACATCCTTCCGGCAGTATGGACACGATGGATGAGTCACTAGCCACTGTTTGTAACATGCAGTATGGAACTCGTGCAAGCAACTTGTTGATTTCGATACCCTATCGGCTTGTTCTGAAAAGACATAGGTGAGTGAAACGAACATCATACACTGGACTGAAAGACAGTATCCATCAGATTGCTCTTACCGAAAGCTCCCAAGCATATTGCGCATTCGCTCTCCTCGGTCCTTGTGCTTGCTTTGCATTTCCTAGTCACCAAAATTTGATCAAAGAAGATTCGTTCGTATTCGGGCACCCTTCGATTGAAGAATTCAGTGAAGGCAAGTAATGAGAAAAGAATAATCCCTGAGAAACAAGTCGAAGTCACAAATAGAACAGCAAATGCTGTCGGTGGATGATGCATTGTCTGATGGTAGATTTTGCTCTGGAGTCTCACGAAGTGGGGGAAAACTCTATTAATGGTAGTGATGTGCATTGCTCTTTCTATAAATTGGCTCATTTTGTAATGCTACTATTATCTGTGTGCCGAATTTTAGAAGATAGGGTACGAAAGAGCTAATCTTGATTGTTCGTAATGAGATATGAGGCACTGATGTTTGGTGTTCTTCGGGAGGAGTCTTGTGGTTGACATTTGACATCAAACATCACTTCTTGTCACTCGTCGCGTCTTCTAAGTCGTAAATATTTGTGGAATGTTCGTTGGGCTTCTTCTTTTGACATCCCAACAAAATCTTCAGAGAGGATGCTGAAAATAAACTGTGAGTGCAAAGCTGTCCAGAAACTATTAACTTTGATATTGACAAAAGCAAAGATCAGGAGGACCCTACGACTGCTACTCTAGAAGTAGTACTACCGCCACAGAACCGAGAACCGATTTCCACGAATTATAATTATTGATTGTTCAAGCTCAAAAATCCGGATAGGGGTTCAAATGGATATTATTGATACTGCGGCCACACATAGGTTGTTGATGGTCACTATGATGGTAGCGGAGGTGATGGTGGAGAGAGTCATAACTCACGAAATTCGTCCGAAAATTCTATGTCATCATCCCTGGCACTGCCTGATTTAAACAAGATGAGTTTCACCCCTCAATATTTCAAGTAGGAACTTAAAAAGAGAAGCAATGTATTAATTGTATTGCAATTTATCGTGGAAGGTTTTGCTTGCGCTCAACGCTTATAATCTTGGTTTCAAGTTGCTGACGAGTATTACTGATTGAAAGGCATCCAAAGTGTTCCAGTAATAGCCCTAATGTACAGCAAGTTGTTATTATAACTATGTATCAAAGCTTTCTGAGCTTGAGCTGCATCACAGCTCTGAAGAAGAATTATATTCCAATCTCCACAACTAACTCCTGAGTCATTTGCACAATATAATCAACACTAGCCATTGCCCCATTGCCAACTTCGCCACAAGCTAATGTCTTCACTTGCGGTACTGCAGTCCTAATCAAGCAATTACCACTACGGTCACTATTCCAAAACCCCTGAATTATACCCAGTTGTGATTTCGTTAGTGGATGTTCCCACATCGCAGTATTCATAGCAGGAGCTAATAGCAGCGGTTTCCCTTTTCGAATTGTATAACCAAAGTCCCACGCTCTCAAGACACATGAGAGCGTTTCATCACATAATCCATTTGCTATTTTTGCCATTGTATGGGCTGATAAAGGTGCAATGACTGCTAGGTCGGCCCATTCTCGTAGTTGAATGTGCAGAACTGGATCATTCATTTTCTGCCATCCTTTCCATTCATCTTGTGCGCCTAAGAATGAGTTAGAGTAAGTAGATGTTTTCTATCGTCGCAAATGAATTTAACAGGCTTTAAAGTGCCAACAATGAAATCGTCAAGTAACCAAGAAAAGAACTTACAAAACATGACTATCGACCTCGGATCATCATCTTGGGGGAGAGAGGGCACTGCCTGACTATGGTTATCACCCTTTTTACTTTTGCTGGTATCGCTGGCTACAAAATCATGAAATTCGATCCATTTCTGCAGATTATAATCTTTAGCTTTGGACCAAAAGTTCTCTCCACCGCGAGTCAATAGAATAGCAACATGTGCATCCAACTCTTTGGATAGTTTTAAAGCTAGTTCCGGACCTTTGATCGCTGCAACACTTCCGGTGATTCCTAGTAGTATCCTTTTCTTTCTTTTTGTGTTCAAGAATGATGATGATGATTCGTTTCTAATAAAATGAGATTTATCCATGGTTGTTCATTTCGTTTGCATGAAGAATGCAACGAACGAGGAATGATAATGTGTCATGAAGTGTGTTGTGTCTTTTGTCTCAAAACAATTCATGGTCCTCGAGGTAAGTACATGATGTGCACTACAACTCTAGTCGCTAGTTACTACTGCGATACTACTAACTGAAACTGTTGTTGTTATCGTATCTCGTATCGTACGACGAACGACGAGGAGGAGGAGCACAGGAGGGAAATTAAACGAGATGTGTCTACTTTTCCCCTTCCTTTACTTTTTTCTTTTTCTCAATAAGAGGCTATTTATTACATTCAAAATGTGAAGAGTTTTTATAAGAGGTTTCAAGTTTCAAACGGACGGGAAAAAATCAAAACACAGCACTATTCCTCAATCCTCTCATTCCTCACCTCACACCTCTTCGCCATCTTCAAGAGCGTCGCCAATATCTGATTGCAACATGTCAATAGAATCATCCGATATTCTTTCAGAGGGGACAATGAGTGAAGGCGAAGGCGAAGGCAGGAAAAAAACACCCTTTTCTTTCCACCAGTATCTAAACGAAGTCGCAGGAAGTGATGATGAAACCAATGATAGTTCAGCGGATCGTGACGTTGTGATGCCAACTGAATCTGGACTAAGCTACGATGAATCTGCTGAAGAAGCGAGTATGTCCATGGAAAGTGCGTCAATGGAAGTTGAAATTGTGAACGCAAAAAGTGATGATACAAATAAAGATTCCGATCAAAATTCTACAAGTCGGTACGATCAAAAAATGGCTAAGGAAGAAAATGAGATTGCTATTCCCGAAGCAACATCCGAGGACATGCAATCTCCCCCACGTCTGAATTCAATGATTACTGAGACTAACATTAATAGTCCTATCAGTACTCTATCTCAAAAGACGACGCCACCTTCATCAATTAAAAGAGTACGGATGTCGCCACTCACAAAAATGACTCCCTCAAAGAGAGTACTAGCAACGCCACCGAGAAAAATCATGCAATCTCCATCTAGAAGATCAAAGAGGCCGAAGATTATTAGTCCATTTAGTCCCAGAGCGAGGAAAATGAGAGTGAAACAACCTACTGCAGGGCAAGAAGTAGAATTTTCTTCTCAATTGCGGTGGAGTATGGCACCTAGTCGCAAAGTGTCCATTCTCGTCAATGTGTCACCACATCTCAATGCTTTTGTATCATCTAGTGATGAAGAAAATACATTGTGCCTTTATCCAAATGTTTTACCTGATGATGGAGGAGGAAGTACCAATGCGTCATTAAGTTATAGTCCAGCGAGATCTATCCGATCCTCTTACTCTGTCACATCCCAATCATCGATACTAAACAAAGCAGGGCCGGGGCAGGAATTGATTTTGGTGAATCCGAGTGCATTTGGAGATCTTATTCCTACCTCTATTACTGTCGAGACTGCAAGAGTAGTTCAGCAGTTTAGTAATAAAGCGAGCGAAGATTGGGTCCGGAAATTTAAATTTGATGAGGTTTGTTGGCCAGATGTCAAACAGCTAATTGGGATCAAGAAGCAGAATACAAATTCTACAATGGAAGATATTGGAACGGCCACCGTTGCCGATGTTATCACTGGCAAAAGTACAGTATTCTTTGGATATGGAGTTCATCATAGCGGAAGACTCGAGTCCATGTTTGGCTCTATTGCAGGAGAAGGTATTGACCCATTGAGCACTATTGGTGGTCGCAAATCTATTGGGCTTGAGCTAGGTTTGTTCGGTCTGATCGTTTCCAAACTATTGGATAAGCAAAGAGGAGAAATGAAAGAAATGACATTCAAAGTGTCAATCGTGGAGATTCTAGATGAGGACGTTCTTAGAGATTTACTTCAGAAACCACCGGCGGGTGGGTCGAGGATTCTTGAGAAGTCTGTTAAAATCCGTCACCCGGACAATAAAGGTGCTATTGTTGAAAATGCAACGGAGGTGGCTATTGAAAGCTTGGCTGATGTGAAAATGGCGGTAAAGCGAGCATTTCATTCCAAGTATAACATCAAGGAGAGGAAAATGGTCGGAGGACGTGGTCATGTTGTTGCAACTGTGCACGTATTCCCTAATGGCGAAAAGGGACCTCAAAAGGATGGGAAAAAGAATTTCAATCATCCATTATTGCAGTTAGTTGATCTGGCATGCGCTGAAACTGAACAAATGGAGCAAGCAAAAGCGACTGGAAGAACAAAGCTACAAATGACAAGGGTACAGGATAGGAGAACTGGTTGTATCCGTCAATCAATGGCTAGCTTGGGAGCTATCCTCCGACGTTTGGTAGTTGATGAAGTGCACCATATGCCGCAGTCAAGCATGTACCGTGCTTGTACTTTGACCAAGCTATTCCAGCGAGCATTGGACAATTCAAAAAGTCGGGGGGTCATGATTAGTACTGTATGTCCTCGACGAGACTCGTATAAACGAACACTTCACACATTGACTTACATGCATCGCCTTCTTGTGAAGCCAAGCAAAACTGCAGAAAGTCCTTTTGAAAACAAGAGCGATGAGTTTGAAGGCCATTCCTTTGGAGGGCATAATTTTTTCTCTCCAGGAGATCATTCTATTGCAAATTCAGTTGCCCAGTCGGTTGCTTCTACTGTGGCATCCGAGGCAATCAGATCTGAATTTACGCATGTGAAAGGAAACAGAGCATTCATGAAAAGTCTTGTCACAGATCCAAGACAGAGGTTAGCGACTTTGTTGTCACCGAAAGTGAGCCCTGGTATTGGTGGGTCTCATTCAGGACTCCCAATGACAGAAATTACCACCATCAATGAAGTAGATAACGATGCTGGCGACGATGATGATCTGAATACACCAGAGATCAGTCAAAGATCGACCTCAATTCGTCCTGATGATCAATCATCAGTATCATCGGTTATAGCTGATCTTAGTCATGATAGATTATCGGTACTATCAGATGAATTACATTTCGAGGACGATCGTGACGAAACATTCGATATGAGTCTGCAATCGGATCCAGATGCAACAAAAGAGAAGAATGTTACTTTTGATAAAGTACTTGTCCAACTTGATGAAATTGCAGGTTACAATGAAGACCATGAAAGCGATTATCTCGTCAGCAGCGAAGACGAGGGAAGTGTTGAGAGTTTGAAGCCACTCGATATGTCGCAAACTTCTGAAGCAGATGATGATGACAAAGTTGTCAGTATTGTAGCGAGGGGGGAAGAACCCGAAGGAAAAATCTATGATCCTCTTCTTGAAACCGCGTCAAAGCCAATAACATCTCCTAGTAACAGTGCAGAAGCCGTTGCTAGTACTAGTGTTCCTGATCAAGCATCCGATATCACTAACCCAGTGGGAAACCAAGTGCATGAGACAGAGGATCCAATGAAAATAGAAAAGCACCTAAGGGCAGATCCAAGTGGTAAACTTGCTGATGAATTACCAGACCAACATGTTTCGCGGGTATACCAGGCCCCTCAAACTTCACAAATGCACACTGATTTTGATCGAAATCGTGCAAGTGGGAACTTAAGTTTAGAGGAAGATGGATTCCATGATGATTTCTCTGAACTAGACGAATCAATACAATCTCGAGTTTCAACGCTGACACCATACGATATAATGACAAGAGATGACGAATCTGAATCCTCGCAAAGTAGAAGTGATCATCATCCCATGAGTTCGGAGGAGTCGTTTCCGAGAAATCCGGTAGATGGCAATGACAGTGATAAATCATTTTCAAGACATGAAGATGAGATTGCAAGCAATCAATCATTTCCATGTGATAATGACGAAGTATTCACCGACTTTGACCAGAGGCATAAAGTCAAAATGCGCAGTGATGAAGAAAAAGACGAGGCTCCAATGATTCCAGGTCAAAGGGGCGAAGTACGTGAAAGAAGTAGAACAGAAGATGAGGGGCATTCATCTCCATCACCCAGCTGCACAAATAAATCTTCAGGAGAGAACTCTGGAGGCTGGCGCGGACATCCACCTGAGGACTTGCTCATCGCGTCAAGTAACGCCTCGTCTTCAAATGATTCGTGCACAGGATATGTGCAAGATAAGCAAGATGCTAAGACATTTCAATTTGCAGCGGCTGGAAGTAGAAATTCCTTGACAAAGTCAAGAAGTACGGGACTAGATCCAGATGCATTCTACGAGGCTGATGTGTATGAACAAATAGTTGTTTCCCGCAAGATGCCCAGTCAAAATACAGCTCCATTGGTAGATAATAATCAAAAATTTTCCAGCAATACTGAGGACCAAGATCGAAAAATTGCATCTGCGATTTTAAGTGATTATCAGTTTAACGATTCCCCCGAAAACAGTGAAGTTTTGCCAGAGGACTTAAAAATGAATCGAACTCAGGTATTTGATGAATCTCCCATTCAATCACTAGATGAAACTCCTGACCGCTCATGTGAAGTAGCAGAGCAGAAATCGGTCGTTGTAACTGATGGTAGATTCGTTGAGGATAGTGCTCAATACGCATCAAATGCAAAGTTCTATAAAAGAAAAAGCAAACATACTAGCAAGAGCATAGACAACGAAGAGACGTATCAAGCAGATGATTTTAGTCACCTCAAAGATGAATGCGTTGAACCTTCTATTCGTATGAAGAGAGATTTGGTTGGTACTTCCATTAATACCGAGAGATCTTCATTTGGTGCCAGGCGAGAAAACTCTCTTTTAGGAGAAGGAAGAGACAATCAATACCATTCTACACGTGCTGCTGTTCAGACTGATAATAGTATAGTTAACACAAGATATGACAGCCAAGGTGATGCTGACGGAGGAGCTGTTGCTCCTACTGATTTGATTGGTCCTTCTTCTCAGACCGTGAGAGGTGTGAGGCGAACGTACCCTCTTGAAGGAGAGAGAGGTAATAGTCAATCTCCTACTGTAGGTGCTTCTGTCCAAACCAATAATTTTCCTGATAACACGAGGTATAAGAGTCAAGGTGATACTATCGGAGAAGGTGGTACTCCTACCAATTTGGTTGGTCCTTCTCCTCAAGCCAAAAGAGATTCGTCTGGTATGAGCAAAGAGAATTTTCTTAGTGGTAACAGTGAAGACCCTCAACCCCCCTCCGTACGTGCTGTTAAGGGACACTATAATCCTTCCGATTGGGTTGGTCCTTCTTCTCATACCAAAGGAGGTCATTCTTCTGGTGTGAGACGAGCGCACCCTCTTGAAGAAGATGAAATAGACCATCAGCCATCCTCTGTGCATGCTGTTCAGGGAAAACGTACTCCCAATGATTGGGTTGGTCCTTCTTCTCATACCGATAGCGAGAGAAGTGGTTCTACTAGTGCGAGGCAGGCGCGCCCTCTTCAAGAAGTTAAAGAGGACAATCAATCTTCGCTTATAGATGCCACCGTGCAGGCCCAGACCGATAATGCTGTACTTGAGACAGAGTATGAGAGACAAGGTGATACTGAGAGAGGAGACAGTACTCCTACTGATGATGTCGATCCTTTTACTTATACCGATAGCGAGAGAGGTGGCTCTACTGGTGCGAGGCGGGCGCGCCCTCTTGAAGAAGATAGAGAGGACAATCAATCTTCATTTGTAGATGCTACCGTGCAGGCCCAGACCGATAATACTGTACTTGAGACAGAGTATGAGAGACAAGGGGATACTGAGAGAGGAGACAGTACTCCTACTGATGATGTCGATACTTCTGCTCATACCGATAGCGAGAGAGGTGGCTCTACTGGTGCGAGACGGGCGCGCCCTCTTGAAGAAGATAGAGAGGACAACCAATCTTCGCTTGTAAATGCTGCCGTGCAGGTCCAGACCAATAATGCTGTACTTGAGACAGAGTATGAGAGACAAGGTGATACTGTGAGAGTAGACAGTACTCCTACTGATGATGTCGATACTTCTGCTCGTACCGATAGCGAGAGAGGTGGTTCTACTGGTGTGAGGCGGGCGTACCCTCTCGAAGAAGATAGAGAGGACAACCAATCTTCATTTGTAGATGCTACCGTGCAAGCCCAGACCGATAATGCTGTACTTGAG
>Ga0306864_1000217_pt1 | contig 27557 bp, 22 predicted proteins | sample AntRauTorckE5430_FD_190448 | JGI IMG/M metagenome (GOLD analysis project Ga0306864, IMG submission 190448) | Saline lake microbial communities from Rauer Islands, Antarctica - Metagenome Torckler E5 #430 (v2) (version 2) | ecosystem: Environmental > Aquatic > Non-marine Saline and Alkaline >...
TTGAAACAGGTGGTTTTGTCTAGTTATTCTGGTATTTTGCGGTAAAAAGAAACTGCGCGCCTTTACTGCCTTTAAAAAGCATTACTGCCTTTTTCATGTGCGTAGTAAAGTGCAAAGATAATGATGAAGATAAAAATATAAATGAAGGTCTGAGAAGAATCATCATCCACAGAATTTTAGCTTTGAGAACTTCTTTGAATTCGGACATAAGCTCCGAAAGTGTCAGAGAAGAAGAATTGGTTTTATGACAAATTGATAGAATGACCTGACAGGGCGTTTTGGTGTCATCATCCTCTATCTCGACCATCGACCATACTCTCTAGATAGCACAAAATAAAACATAACTTCCGTAGAATACTGTGCAACTATATTGATTCAAACAAGACTCTTCACCATGGAACCATCCATTGAGGCAGAATGTAGATTCAGGCTGCGGAGCCTGTCAGTTGGCTCAGAGGTCTTCACTGAATCGGATTCTATTCTTCTCCAAACTAGTTGCCACTCTATTCAAGAACAAGGTAAGGACGAATCCAATGAATCTACCTGCTTAATTTTGTATTTATTCGCAGTATTCTTACACTGTATTGGACGCCTAGATATTGATACTGGACCCAGAATTGGGAAAGGCGGTTTTAGTGATATCATTGAGGTAAAGAACCTTAAATATAGAAGTGGAAGCATTGAAAGCGAGGCATCAGCTCAAACCTGCGACACGCAAGACGATTCCGCTTCTGGCTGCGCCTCAGTGGATTCTGGTTTTATGACTTCCGAGTCACTGATTATGTCGACATATAGCAACCAGGTGTATGCTGATTCGAAGCCTCGTCAGCATTTTGTTCTGAAAACGGTGCGCAAAGATTTGCCTGGTAATAAGGAAGCTTGCGGTAGGCTTGACCTAGCCATCGAAGCGCAGTTCCTTCAAACACTTTCCCATCCCAATATCGTGTCCCTGCATGGTTTTGGGGAAGAACCAGGTGATCCTTGTTTCTTCATTGTTATTGAGAGGATTGATAGGACCCTTGGAAATGAGTTAGGCAACTGGCTGATGAACAAACAGAGAATGAAATTGAAAGTATTTAGAGGGACCATCTCCAAGAAGGAGCATAAGGATTATTCGCAGCATTCTATCTCGAAATGTTTGGCCGTTGCTTATCAGCTGACCTCTGCTCTGAAGTATCTACACAGCAAAAAGTAAGTTTCTTGTCCTGCAGAAATCTCTTTATATTCATCGGCTCGTTGGTGATTTCACTCTCACTTCTGTCATTATTTTTCCACAGTATTTTATTCCGTGACCTGAAGCCTGATAATATTGGACTGAACTTCGATGGCAATTTAAAGATCTTTGATTTTGGTTTAGCGAAAGAGTTGAAGAAGGAAAATAAGCTGGGGGAAGATCAGTATCATGCTTCAGCGAAGACAGGCACACAACGATATATGGCACCCGAGGTCTACCTGACTGAAGTCTACGGCCTTCCTGCAGACATCTATAGTTTTTCCATCATTTTGTGGGAGATGATGAGTCTTAAGATCCCATTTGGGAAAATGAGTGCCAGCGGGCATGTACGCGGCACTTTTGAAAAGAAGCAAAGACCTAAGCTTCGATCTTATGGATGGCCAGAAGACGTGAAGTGTCTTATCAAGGGCGGTTGGTCCCATCGGCCTGTTCAAAGACCCAAGATAAATATTGTTCACAACCGCTTGGCCGTTTCTCTACAGTCTAGGGGGTGGACAGTTAACGACACAAAAGCAGAATTTTTGGGCGATCGTATAGACCTCGGCAATTCGTCTGATTAGTATTTAGCATCTACTTTGTCGAATCTTGATGATAGGCGGCATATGATGCTGCAATAATGAAAGAAAGAACACATCCAAGCTAGAATGTAACATATATAGATAGGGAAATGGATACCTTTGTATCTGTATTTTTAATTTAGTACCCAGATAAAACCCAATTATCTCAAAATTGAAGATGCAATGAGAGAAACTTTCAATTCATTCTGATGATGATGATGATGATGATGATTCATTTCGTTTTTATGCTCAGATTGAGAACTTTTTTGGAAACATTTACGTAACCTGACGTAACGTAAATAGTATGTAGTTTGAAGTTGTAATGTCTAATAAATCCGTCCGAAACGGACAAACTTGTTTATTCTGCCGAACCAACCACAAACACGTCACTATAATTCGTCACGAAATAAAATAAAATAATACAGATACACACACACACAAACACTTTGATCAGCGATCGAGCTCGCACCTCGCACCTCGCACAAAACACAAACCCCAAAAGATGTCTCTCTTTACTCCAGTTTCTGGACTCGTTGGTGGATCAATCATCGGTGAGGTAGATGTGTAAATTGTAAAAGCGCAGCAGCAGTGATGCAATTAAAAGTTATCTTGAATAACTCTAATGTTCCTCTTCTCTAATTTCGGAATATAGGTCTCTCTGCCGCAACCCTTCTCATCGGCAGTGGAGAAATTTTAGGATGTTCCGGTATCATTAGCTCAAATGTACTGAATCCTCGGCAGATGTATGCATCGAGAAACAAATGGAAGCTTGTATTCATGTCTTCCTTTCTGATCACGTCGAGTCTCTATAATAGATTTATGACAGGATCGGACGAGCTCGATACATATAAATCAGCGTCCGACATTTCTTTCGTGTCAGATATAGGTTACGCAATAGCTGGTTTTCTTGTTGGATTTGGCTCCAGACTTGGAAATGGGTGCACAAGTGGCCATGGTATTTGTGGACTAGCGAGGCTGAGCAAGAGATCCTTAGCAGCAGTTATAACATTTATGGCAACTGGCATTGCAACTGCTTCCCTGTGCCCAGATGACAGTGTTTTCCGTGAAACGCCTGTTGGCAGTATGGTGTCTGATGATCCCTCATCAGCTATTGGAATGAGCATTTGTGCAATTTTTGCAGGAGCATCTCTTCCTGTTCTCCTTAAGAAATCTATGAAAGGCAACGTTTTGGATGAAAGAGAGAGCGATTTAAAGCCCAAAGAGAAGGAAAACGACAGTAAAAAGGTGCTTATTAGTGCTATTGCAGCTTCAATCTTTTCTGTTGGTCTAGCCGTCAGTGGAATGGTAAAACAACACAAAGTGTTCGGCTTCTTGAATGTGAAAGGATTTTCAACTGGAACCTGGGATGGTACGTTGGCCCTAGTAATGGGTGGAGGCGTTGTGGTGAGCGCTATAGGCTATTATTGGGTGAAAGGATTCAACTATTTTCCAAATGAGAGGGCACTATCGTGCCCTCTTCTCTTGGATAAGTCTTGTGGCAAATTTAATATTCCAACAAATACGGTTATTGACCTTCAGCTGCTTCTAGGATCTGCCATTTTTGGAGTTGGTTGGGGATTGGGAGGTCTGTGTCCTGGTCCAGCTCTTTTTGTTGCAGCATCAGGATCTCCTAAGGTGGTGCATTACTGGTGGCCGGCCAATCTTGTAGGTGTTTTCCTTGCTGAACAAGCTAAGAGATTATTTTAAAACTGTTTTCACCTTCAAAGGAGACTTGAGGGTATGTAAGATAATACGAATAAACGTATTCAAAAAAGTGTTGCTGAATGAGACGAGACTGTCCAATATATGTTGCGTATAAAGATCAGAGGAAATAATAGAATAGTAAATACAGCCGTAGTCTACTCAACAAACTCACTAGTGGGGATCGCTAGTACAATAGTATCTGACTGCATGATGCGAAGAATATGATTGATTAGACGGACCATTTCAAACAATCAGTTGCCTCGATTTCGTCTCAATATTTAAGATGTCTCGGAAGATTTGCTGACTTATACGATGTTTATGATTACATTATGGTCATCTATGTTTGTATATATAGAGAAGTGGTCCTTCTTTGCTGCAGACTTGACCACTAAAGTATACATGTTCTTCAACCCTGACTAGAAACGATCTGAGTAATTGGAATCGTGGCTGTGATTACTCGTTTCAAGTGGATCTTTCTCATCGGAGGTCGACCCAAACTGTGCCAAACTTATGCTGACATTCGTGAAAGATGGTCGACAAAGTTGATCATGATGCCAGCAAACTTTTATTATTCTGCTTATATGTTCGGAAACAGAATCAGGGATTTCAGGTCTTTGTCCCTGCGCAACTGCAAAGGCAGTTTGAATGGGTTGAAGATCTGTGAATGGTCGAGTATTTCTTGTTACTAGTTGCCACAAAATGATACCAAACGAGTAGGTATCGCTATTTATGGAGTATTTTTCATGCCGGATAATTTCTGGGGCCATCCATCTGTACGTCCCTGTTTCACCTGTCAGTTCTGCGCCTCCATTATCTGTGATGGAGAGACCGAAATCTGTAATTTTCGCTCGACCTTCATTAGTGAGGATGATATTGCTTGGCTTCAAATCACGATGAATAATATTCTTTGAATGAAGATACGCCATTCCCATGGAAATGTCAAGAGCCAGGTCTAAAAAGTCATACGTTTTTGATAGATCAGCAAGCAAGGATGACAGCGATCCATTGGAACAGTACTCGTATGAAAGGCAGACAAAGTGTTCTGCTACTAGTGCATCTAATAGCTTGCATATGTTTGGATGATCTAGAGACTGGGCGACAGATGCTTCCCTACTCATTTCTTGAAGTATTTCGAGGTTAAAATCTGTCCAACAAATGGCCATCTTTATAGCGTAAAAGATGGGATTGCTTTCCAATGATTCGTCTTCAGAGCGCCCACGATATACGGAGACCCCAGAATTGCTTGGTTGTATGATGCCAGTCAAGACAATTTTGCCAAAATGACCATGATCAAGCAATAAATGATTCTGAATTGGTGCCTGTTCACTTTCATCATCTGATGATTGGTCAATTGTTACGCCAACCTGAGAACATGATGCTCGTCGTGGCACGCGTCTACGAGAGAAGCTCTGATCCTTATTCTTGACAACAAGTTCATAAAGTGGGATCGGTGGATCTATTGTCTCTTCAGATGCTTCGCACTTCAATAGGTTTGTCTCTGAAGGTATCATTGTAGCCCGAACCTCCTTTTTGTCAATGGCACCAATCGTGGAAGGAATGAGGTTTATCAATCCAGCAGAAGACGTAGGCAGACCTCTCGATGCTCTCACAAATTCATTGATATTTGATTCAAGTGTCTCCACTCGCTCTGGTCCTTTCATATTGACAATGCAACGAATCTGAATCAAGAAAATGTGCATTAGATGTATTCAATCCAATCAACGAAAAAGTATTTTTTATGAAAGATGATGCATCAATCAAAAACTCACCAACATTATCTTATCGGAGGAAAGCAAATAATCGCAATCCAAAATTTCACTTCCTCCAGAAACAAGGAATCCTGTTACTAGGTTTAATAGCCCAATGGTATGCGTGCATACAATTGTAATCAATTTGAGGTTGGACATGCCACTTGATCCTGTGTAGAATGTCAGTTGCGTCGGTATGGAATCCTTTCTGGATATGTGCACAACAGCTTTCGCAGGATCCATCTTGACAATTGCAAGGAATATCATATGAGACATTATTTCAGCAGGTGAGTCAATACCTAGAATATACCTTGAAGGAAGAGTTTTCATAAAATTCTTACTAGCATCCTGGATCACAACTTTCGTTGAAGCCTGTTGTTTTGTTCCAGGATTCCAAGCGCTGATAAGTTGGTCTTTCGCATAGACTTTGTGTTCCGACAACAACAGCTGGCATACTCCTATGGCAAGTTCATTTGTTAATATAAGCAGCTGATCATTGGAACGCATTTTCCTCAATTCATTGGTGTCCTTGGGCCGTACTGCCATAGATGACCTGGGACTACTACTACTTGTCACATCCTGAAGAGAAGGTGCAGTTTCTTGAACATCGTCTCCTTTTGCTCTCCTCTTCCTGGCCATAATCTTTCTCATGAAAAGATTTTTTGTGGAAGCCATGTTGACGAGGTGTGCTATTATTTGTGAGCAGCCTTTGTGTATCTGTTTCCTTCTAATAATAGCAAGATGGACTTATGACTTACTTAGTCCTCGATCCTCGAAGCCGTTGGTGGTGAGTTGGAATTGTGTGGTTGACTGGGGTGTCTGACTGCCGCGTAAATGACTGTTTTTATTAGTTATTTTGAATCAAACAACTTTCGCGCACTTAATCAATCAATGTGGATGCCAGCCTTCAAATTAATCACGATTAGAAAAAGACATTCGACATGTAATGACTATTTTATCATAAAGATAGGCCAAAGATCTGCGCACTTTCAACCTTTACATCGGATTTGGTGCTTTGTTCTTTTTCTCTCAAGCGAATTCTCCATACTCTAGTACTAAACAGCGTTCAACAAAACCAATAAAAGGAACAACAGGAGACATGAAAGATTCATCTAATTTCAGCACTTCCACCAGTTTTACGATTGCTCTTCTTGCTTTGTCTGTTTTGTGGTTTCGGCGTAATCTAAAATCCAGAGATCTACAAGAAGAAGAATTTGAAGAATCCAAGTACACTGTTAGCACGCGGGGAGCGTCAACTTTGAAAAAGGGTTCTTCTTATTGGGAATCATTCATTCTCTGCATCCAGGTAAGTTCTAAATCAGTCTAAATGTATGTGTGAACAAATGCGCTCTTTTTGAATCCACAACTATCATATCCCACTAGCCACTAGTCTCACCTCTTTCTTGTTGATGATAGAATCCATGTGACCCCCAGACAAATCCAGAGTAAGTACATCCTTTTGAGTTGTTTATCCATTTGTGATGAAGTGCACAGCTTTCAAATATATTTGCTAACTTTTCCAATAGGGGGCATATTGCTCTCTGTACTGCTGAGAATAAACTCGTGCAGGAAACATTAGCTTACCGTCTGATGCAGGATGGAACAGCAATAACTGCATTTTCAGATTCCTCATCTTATTGTCATGAAAGTTTGTTGGGATTGTATAATGCAAGAGAAGCAGTTGCATACTTTCTACACAAAAGGTTTCTTCGCTTAGATTCAAAGATTACACCGTTGGATACTCTAAGCAATGATAGGATGATGTCAGATGCCCAACCAAATGATGATGAAAACTTTATTAATCCAGAACACATTGCATTTGGCTCAGGTGTAAATTCCTTGATCAGTCAGGTACTTTATAGCGTTGCAAATGCGGGCGATGTCGTACTGATACCTGCTCCGTACTACACGGGCCTGGACTATGATATTAAGACCATTGCTAGATGCGAGCCTTATCCAGTTTATATGGAAAATGCTATTCTTGGGCCGACAAAATCAGATTTGGAAAATGCTGCCAAAATTGTAGAGAAGGTGAATGAAAAATTGCGTCTCTGATCGAAGTTGCGTTAATTTCTTTCAGAAACCTTTGCTAACTCTTGATTTTGTTCTTCCTATTTACAGCAAGGAAAGAGAGTTCGAGTCTTGCTCCTGACGAATCCAAATGATCCACTCGGAGTGATTTATAAACCACATGTTATGAGGGGAGCTGTTGAGTGGGCAGAAAAGCGGAAGGTGCACATTTTTGTGGATGAGATATACGCACTGTCTACACATAAATACTCAGACCATCCGGAACCGTTCGAATCAATAATCAAGGTGATGGCAAATCGCCTAGGCGATTACGTGCATTTTCTTTGGAGCCTTTCCAAAGACTTTGGTGCGACAGGCTTTCGGTTTGGAATCATTTACACGCAAAATATGCAGTTGCTGCAAACCCTCGCGAACCTGAACATATTTGCAGGTGTTCCGAACCCTATGCAAATGATCATTGCAGAGGTTCTCGTGGATGATCAATTCATTGATTCGTTCTTGGAAACATCTCAATATCAGATTAGTTCGAGTCACAATATCTGCACCAAAAAATTAGAGGAGATGGTGATTCCCTTTGTTCAAGCTGAAGCTGGTTTGTGTGTGTACGTTGATTTCTCATCACTTTTGCCAGAACAAACCTTTGAGGCAGAGGCGAAGTTTGCATGGTTGATCGAGAGCGTTGCTCGAGTGGTCATGACTCCAGGTCAAAGCCAACACGATTGCAAACCAGGAATGTTCAGGCTTTGCTATACATGGGTTACACCTGCAGTACTAGAGATTGCCATGGAAAGATTGAGCTACATTGTTTTGCAAATCAGACGGAATAGATCCTGGGAGGACCTGCTTGGTGGTAGTTGGACAGAAGAGGTGACAAAGTGTGGCACGTACTTATCGAGTAAGCGTTCGGCGCAAAACTTATCTGGTCTCGATATGTAAGAAACTATATACATAAATCTATGGTGATTGTACACGCTCGCAGTTTTTGTCGAATTTGATTACGCTGGTACTTTAAAATTCGGGTGAGGCATTTGTAATTTACAGCGTACAGTTTCATTTTAGTTATAGTGGTCAATCATTGTTGCAAGTTCTTCCCTCCGTAGTAAATCTTGGACATCTGAATTTCCTCCAATGTGCATACCTCTAATGAAAACGTTAGGGACGGTGCGCTGTCCGGATATTTCATACAATTCTCTTTGTATGATCCCTCCGTCATTCTGAGGAAGTTCATCTAATTCAATCACTTTGAAGCTAAGATTGTCACCGAAGCCTAAATCGCCCAGTAGACGCTGGAACGTGCCCTTTGTCTGCGTACAATATGGACAGTAGGATTTTGAGAATATGGCAACCTTTCAAAAGAAGTTAGCACATGCTGTTGGAAGAAGAACTTTTGAACATTGAAATCGTTTTCAAGAACTCACATCATGTTGAGAAATATGCTCCGCGACATAGGCTGAGACTTCTTCACCATTGGATAAGAATTCGGCGTGACAGAAGGCAGCGATCAGGCAGATAAAGAGGATTGATAGCTGGTTCATCATGTTGTTCTTGCTTTGTACTTTTGGTGTACTAGCTAGCTAACTAGTTATGTGTAACAGTTGACAGCAAGTTGCAAGCTTTGATGTCAATAATGTTTGATGTTTGATGCTTGATTGCTTATTTAGTACAAATATATACATTACACTAAATCAATCTTTATTAAATCTGTCCATAATTATTTATTATTCTTCACGATGATTAACGATACGATCATAGAATGCATGAAAGCCATTTCCCCCATTGTGTCCAGTGTCCAGTGTCCAGTGTCCACTGCATGAACACCAGACCGGGTTTCAGTAGTATTTGGAACTTCCTCTATCACGTCGCACTTCAAAACAATTCACAATTCGACAATTCAATGTGATATTTTTGTGTCCGGTCATTTTTTCTTGATACAAAAATTGGTCAGACCGGTTACCTCTTTTACTAGCTAGTTTAGAGTAATAATCTCAAAATAGGAATCCAATTAAAATTGAAAGAACATTAAACCAGCCACGCAGCCTCTTCACTCTCCAATAACTAGTTGATAGAGATAACTATTATATACTACAGCCTCTAGAGTGATATACTGCAATGTGCATTTTAGAATTCGCTAATCTAGATTTTGAAATAAAATATATACTTGAGTATTCGTTACGTTTAACGTAACCATGGAATATGAATTCATGTAGCAACAGAGGATCCATGCATTTGCACATTTGATTTGAAGAATATACTTCAATAAATTGAAATTGAAATGTCTATATTGTGCCAGGTACTTCTCCGTGTTTCGAAGCGACTCCTCTGGGAGAAGTGCTTCGCCCAGGAAACTGTTCCTCGTAATAATCCCACACATGGCTAAACACAGGCATGAGGTGGATCTCCTCGTACCCAGTGAGGCGAGTCAATTCCGGTCTCCAGCGAGGTTCGAGCTGAAGGGCCACACGGGAAGCCATGAGAATTGCAGCACCCAACTGACTGGGTAGATATTGCTGAAATGCATATTCCTGTAGAGTCAAATTGCAAAAGAAGTCTGCGTATTTCTTGACGTACTTGGGAATCTTCTCTATGAGATCTCTGCCCTGCCAGGTATCATCCTGGTATATTGCTCCCTTAGCAAGAAAGTACCCGATGAAATGTATGGGAGGCAGTGCTCTCAAACGCCATCCAAGGTATTTGAGCACTTCCACTTCTCCTCCGCGGAAAGAGAGAGATGTATGCCCCGCTTGTGAAAGCCTGGTCAAATGCAACAAGTCAGGGATCGGAGGGCAATGCTCCTCTGCCTCTTCGTACTTAGATGCGACGCTTATGCATGCGGTTGCCACAAGTTGCCACTGTGCACGTGGAATTTGGTTCTCGCGAAAGATCTTGTCAAGAAACAAGATGCTACAGTGCACAGTACTGTTATGTAGATGACACTGTTCTCCAACGTCACTCATCCAATCGACAAGATAACGACGGAATGGTAAATAATCGGCGTGGGGTTTGTATCCTTCTGGTGAGACATAGTCCAATTGGCGCTCCATCATGTCGGCAAACAAGTCCGCAGTGCAAACATTGAGTTCTTCATCAATGGAAGTCTATCAATAAAGAAAATTTGAAGATGTGAGATGAATCTTGAAAGACAATGTTTGCTCCCGTTCATCCGAATTATATGTTTCATGCGCCCTCGAGTTTTTTTTTCAAAAAAAGGCTATTCTAATTGGCACTTACATCAATCCCGTAGGGCATCGATTCCATATCCTCCTCTTCGGTGGTGGTGTGTGCTACTAAAGATTGAACAGGTATCGCTCTGGATGATTGAGCATACTGAATATATAGATGAAGAAAATGAGTTAGTTAGTGTATGGTTGGAAAGGGAGTTGAGGTCAATGAAGCGTTCAATTCCTCAAAATAGGATCCAAATATTAAGAGATGGTTGGATTGAAAACCGAGGTAGAGGTCCTGTTCGTTTTTCGTTTCGTGCAAAGCAACTCAATCAGCCACAATCAGAGACCAACTCGAGCGCTGGGATCAATGCTCTCGTCCGTAGAGCGAAACGAATGTTCCCAACGTGACCGTGAATCCACAGTTTCGAATCAAGACGATCAAGATCCATTTTCCCATCGTGGAAGCCACTGGGACAGATTCGATCGAGCAAATCTCTGTCAAGTGTTTGACGACAATGAAGGAGGACGATGTCCGATTGAGCGCTAAAGTTTGGAATCGACTCACCTGAATTGGTTTGAACATGGAATCGCTGGAATCCTGGATTGCCATTGAATCAAACGATGAAGACGGTCTCGAAGTTGTCATTTTTGTATGCGGAACGGCTGAATCGATAGCGAAAATGAAGAATGTAGATGTGTGTGTCAATGGAGAAGCACTGAATTGGTTATGGTGAAGATGGTTGTGTGTGTTGTGAACTAGCAAGAACGAAATTGCACTTGATAAAATATGAGATTTGGTGTTTGGGCAGATGGAGGAGTTGATTTCGATTTGGAGCCTCACTTTTCATTTCTCGTTACCGTTTTTTTGTTTGCTGCTTGTCGCGGGCTTTCAAATTTCAATCATGTGTAGAACCATACCAGGGTACAGCGTAGACAAAGGCCTCTCTGAATGTTTTAAAAAGTAGAGGATTTGAGGGAAAAGCTTCGCGGAAATTTGGTCCAAGACTGGACATAAAATAGGTGAACGCATCCGAAGTTATGAGCTGTTTAGTTGAATTTCAAAATGACTACCTTCCACTCACACGTTTTCAAATCGTTAATGTGGCTATTCAATTGATTTTTGATGTGATTTGACAGAAAGTCAACTAAATTCAAATCTTGTATCTTAGATCTTTCTTCTTTCCCGCCCATTGCCACTAACGGGAAATATTATAGATTTTGAACACTGCCCTGATGCATGGTAGTATGATAGAGTTCAAATTGTTGATTGATCGTTGCATTAGTGGTTGAAGAGCTTACATACTGTAATAATTAAATAGCTTGAAATGTTTGTTTGTAACCAACAGGACTTCGACATTTTGTTTCATGAGGAAAATAGTTAGATGATGCATCATGTGAGCATGAGGAATGATGGGGAGAATTCATCTTGTTGGAATCTGTACTTGTTGCCGCAATGCCTTGTTCAATTAAGATGTAGGGAATATAGAGTAAAGAATGCATTTCTTTATCTATCAATCTCACTGCTATAACAATTACTACATTTTCTTATTGTTGACCTGGCCCCCGAATATAACATAGAGGGATTGATGTCAAGGGCACTTTAATTATCTCTAGCTAGTTCCCTCTGGTCTGGCAAACTATTATATTTGAAAAGAATCCGTAGGACTGCGCACACGCAATCAATTTATCAATCAATAAATGCGATAAGAAGTTTGTAGTCTTTTTACAACAGTAGTAGTAGGAGGTAATCGAAGCAGGATCTATGGATATGAGACTTGTGGATAAGGATTGAGATTGATCCACCAGCGGCTGTTTCTTCTTCTCTTGTTTTTAGAAATATAAGAAGTGCAACATTAGAGCTACCGCCATAGAAAACATTGTTAACAATTATGATTGAGCGCGGTGATGCTCTGGCCAGGTACACTGTATCTTTAGAATTCTGGTGGGATTATGATGCAATAGATGTGATACTGAGACAGCTGGACTGCAAAATTCTTGGATCCTATCTACTAATCCTATCGCACTAGACATGTCAACAAGACCTCATCGTGCTGAAATCGGGTCATAAATTAATATTTGTCTTAGTAAGCACGTGTGCCTTAGTCGTGTACATGGAGACAGTATGTAGACAGTTTGCACGAAACCATTTTATTTAACAACTTATAATACAACATACACCATCACAGCACAAACAACATACATCCACATCGCATCATCATAGACAAGATTTTACCCATGAAGAAGGAAATAGAAAAACAGAATAGCACCAGGAGAGGTCTTGCTTTGTCCGCAACCGAAGCTAAACAAAATAGAAGCATCGAAAGAATCGAAAGAGACCAAATCTGTTTCGAAGAAATGTATGCTGGTACAACGCCATTGCAAGAGGAGATCATGAAGGCTAAAGCTAGTGGAGATAATGAAACGGAAGGCGCAAATCAAGAGCAGACGATTTCTGACGAACGGGAGATAATTGAAGAAGACGACGATTTCAGTCACCGCCTGAATCAGAAGGAAGAGGTAATGTTATTAATCCCTACTTCTCCGATGTGCTACCAACCTTCAGAAACAATGGAAACATCGCAATGCGTTGAGAACTCTGAAGAATCGCCAAATGCGGGAGAATTGAAAGAAGTTTCGTCTCATGCACGTATTCTGAAGGAACAAGGTCAGGACGCGAAATATAAAGTTTCAACTGAGGACATCCAGCAACAAGATGATTCAATATGCCCGGCTGATCCGCCGTGCGAAGAGCACCAGTCTGCTACAGTTGATCAGATGAAAGATTCTGTCGCCCTCTTAATGGATGGCTCTCTTGATGTGTTGATAAAAAGTCGATCGTCGCCAATCAAAAATGTGTGCGCGGATATACAAGTCACCGTAGTTGAGCACGTGGCCAATGATGATGATCCAATTGCACATTGCAATGATAATCAGATTGTAGGGGATACTTTATCTATTGACAACGGATGTATAGAACTTCCTCAGTGCGATAGCAAATCAAGTGAATTATCTTTCGCATCGCATATATCTGAAACCGCTGAGCTTGGCACAAATTCTGAGGACAATCAGAAGATATCTACGCAAAACAATTGTGCATCTAATCAAACTTCTACAGCAAATGAAGAAGAATACATTGATGAAAAGATTTTACATGGTAAGAAATTATCAGTTGAAAAGCTTATGACGGAGGATAAAGCTCAACGCTTGGATAATAGTGATGAATACAGCAAAAAGAAATCAATGATGTCTTCTTCAATGGTGCCTGCATTATTTGAAACGCCATCTTCAAATTCCATAGGCAGTGGGATGCATTCGCAGGACGAAGAGGACGGAAGCAGCTGGGGTGTGGATAAGGCCCTCGTAGAAAACACTTCATCCGACTGTGGCAAACCAAAAGCCCCACATACACCGTCAAGAATAAAATCGCAAAAGTTGCGGCCTGTCTCTCCCCTCAATTCTAAAATGGCTGAGAAGATAGCAGTTGCAATATCGAAAGAAGATAAGAAGTTTAATGATCTCATGGTATCCCTAAGCGAGACGAAGAGTGGAGTTGTTATAGGAGATGAAAGTTCTCCTCGGCTTGATGGAGATTTGGTCGGTGGAGCTTTCAATACTTTGAGCAATTCAACACATGCATGCATAAGCCCAACTGTGCAGTTGCAAGTCTCCAAAGAGACTGACAAATCAAGTGCCGCACTCTCTGAGATTGATTTATCTCGATTTCCGCGGCGTTTGGAAAGTGAACTGACTGGAGCCATTGAAGTGCAACTAAGCCCCCGGCTTAGTCGCAACGTCGAAAGTAAGTCTCTACAAGCAGATGCCCATGATCTATTAAAATGGGTTGACATAGTTTTGGCGGCTGAAACAAATCATTATCCAACGGGTGGTGCAGATGTTTCTAAAGTTGATATATGCAGTGATCCACTGAATTGTCTGAAGAAAATCTTTGATATACCAGAGAACATCAATCGGATTTGCCAGCACGTCGTCGACTGTATAATATCTCAGACAGACCAACCAAATTGCGGGGAAAGTTCCAATATATATTCTGCAGCCGTTTCCAACTCCAAATCAAATCTCGTCGATGACTTGTCGACGGAGATAGGAGTTTCCACCATAGAAAGTGCCGCTATATTACTTCTCCGGCGATCTGATCGTTTACAAGCATTTAAGGTACCGCTTACTAGCGAGGGCCGATTCCGGCAATCAATAATATCTGCAAACTTTACAGCATTCTTGAAAAAGGTTTCAAATTGGACTAGTGTTGAATGTCCTATTCAAAGAAATCAATTTCTACAGCAGATGGTTGCATCGTCTTTTTGTATGGGCAAAGAGGAGGGTAATTGTAGAAAGGCAGGATCTCTAAGAGAAGGCATTTTTGGTATTGACGACGAACAAATGTTGGTTGTCGTTAGATTCTTGAAACGATCGTCTGAACCCTTTGCTGTCGAGTCTTCAAATGATACCCCAATAGACAACTCTGAAGCACAGGATGAAATCATTTGTGAGCAAACACCTTCTTATAAATCCAATGAAGGGACGTACATTAGTAGCAATGAGGAGGCTTGTGTGACACCAACTCCTGCGGTGCTTGACAAGAAAGCAATGGAGTGTTTGACATCGAAGAGACACAATAAGACATGTTATTCTCCCACAGTCATAAAATCGTTCAAAATACCCCCTCCTAACTTTGATAGATGTGCATACAAAAAAGTTCCAACAGCAAGTCCTTGTCCATTCGAAACATCAGTGTGGAATGTTCCTGGTATTGTGTTGATTGTACTGGGGTGCTTGGGTGATCCGGTTGCTGTTTGTAGGATGAAGATGGTGAACAAATTTTGTAATAGAATAGTGAATGAGAACGAGTATGTTATGATGAGAGATTCTGTTCGACTTGGTGGAATGCCCAATAATGTTCGTCCAGCATTTTGGATGTGGATTACTCTTCAGAGATGCCAACGTCTGAAGGAGGAAATGTGTGAATCGTTGGGAGTCTCTGATTCAGCAGCTAAGTCAATCTCAGATAGCCAATCAAAGTTTCAATCACTTGAACAGAAAGGGAAAGAATCCAAGTGGCACGCAATCATAGTACGTGATGTGGCTAGAGCGTTTGGTAATTTACCCCCTCACAAGTCAAAGGGTTCAAGAAGAAACTCAATTGTCCGCGCGTTGATGTCTTGGGGTCAGAATCATCTATTGCGCCGACATCAAGATGGAAGTTGCAGGGTTGTTTCGTCACCAAATCCGTCAGGAAAGGGAGAGCCAATCAGAAGACTAATGATGTCACGACCACCACACAAGTATAGAGGAGCATATAGGTCAAACAATGACGTAGATTTAGAACAATCAGAAACTGTGAGCGACTGGGGTGGTATTTCTCCAACTGCGAGTAACATTAGTTCAGCAGCAAGTTTGGATAGAACGAATTCTATTGATGCTGTACTATCAGGAAATGAATTGACTCTTGATATGAAAGCAGATTTACAGAAGAAATTAGAGACAATTCTTGATGTTATTGCTGCTGTTCATGAAGGATTAGGTTATTGCCAAGGTATGTAAAACGTCCCATAGCGTTTCTTCACTTTTGCTTTTCTTCAATTACTCAATCAGCGTTGTTTTGACTGCTATAGGTATGGACTATGTTGTTGCTCATTTACTTAGAGTCCTTCAAGAAACCATTGAATGGAATGCGCTCAAGGATAGACTCCCCAGCTGCATTGAATCTATTATGACCTGGAAAAAGAACAAAAAGGTGCCTTTGCATGAAACTGAGGTTGTCGAGGAGACTGTATTCAGAGTTATGCATACACTTCTTACCACATACAATCTCCGCCATATGTACTGGCCTGAGCTTCGTGCACTCAAGACCTCATGTCGAGTTTTTGAACATCTGATTGAAAAGAAGCTTCCGGTCCTATCTGATCATTTTGATCATCATGAGCTGAACATCGGCATGTTTGCTCTTGGGTGGTTTCAGACATGTTTTTTATACATTCCTTCGATGCCATCCAAGACAATTAATCGAATCTGGGATATATGGCTTGTGGAACGTTCGCCAAAGATATATTTTCGTGTCGCGACTGCAATCCTATTCCTTAGCCAACCAATTCTTCTCAATAATGAGCTGGAAGGGATGATGCAATACCTGAATACCTTTCCTGATGCGACCATATTTAGTGAAGACATCCTCATTAATTGCGCATTACAGATTAAAATTACAAACAGAATGCTGACTGATATTGAGATGAGGGTAATGCGAGAGAATGAACTCGCCCATGGCCTGCATAGTGATCTACACAGTGACATTAAAGAATAGGATCTAAGATTCTAACATCATCATCCATTAGAGACTATCACCTGCTGAAAGGTATCAAACTATTCGTGTACTGTGCTGGATTTGACTTCACGTGGAGATGAAGCCAATCAATAGAGTCTGGTCTGATACCAGTCCAACAACCGATGCTGACCTCACTGCTCATAACATAATCATTTCTCTATAGCAAAACGGGTGTCTCTTGAATCCGATCTCACTCCTGATTTGACAGAATTAAATGAAAGTATCTTATCTGATGGACTTGAAGAAAGCGGCGATGCCCTCCAGTTGAGTAGGAAAGTGGCATTCCAGGTATGAGCCAGATTGATGATACAATATAAGAATATAAGTGTTCATAAAGCCTGTGCAAGAAGAACAAGAACTAATCAGAAAACAGCTCTGCGCAAAAGAAAATTGTTCCCAACTGTCCCAAACCCAAGCGAAATCTTAAATCAGAATAAATATCGAACAACTTGCTTTTAAGACTTCTTTCTCTTGAAATGGGCATGTGTTGAAGATGGGCATTATAACATAATACAACATAATCGATTGAAGATCAATACGATGATTCCCTGTCCAAGGAGCCGATTTTCTGATGCTCAGAAATACATCATTAATGAAGACGATCAACGATAGTAACAAGATTGATATAGAAGAGGGACCGCTATTTCGTGCTCACGGTTACGTTGATTATGTCGAAGACTATCAAGAGAAAAAAAACGAAATAGGGAGCCAACAGGGATGGATGATATGCATTTCTTAGATCAAATACAAATGCTACAACATACAATGGAATGACACGAAGAGTAGGTAGGACCTCCCTCTAAGCTCTAAGCGCCGTCTGATACAATTTGAATTAAAATATGACAAGTGAGAAGTGTTTTGTAGTTGAAACTAATGTATGCATCAGATCCTGTAAATCATAACTTGGAGTGCTTAAGTTAATACATTCTCACGTTCTCTTCGAACGCTTCATTGTCTTGACTTGATGAGCTAGGATCTTTGATCTTGGGATCGAAGCCATCCATGAAGCATACGATCAAAGCTCTCACTCCATTTGTAATATCGCATCCCTTGTGGTACAGCTCCCCCGGGTGGATCAAAACTTGACCTTGTTCAAGTCTCACTGTCTTTCGCAGGGCTCGAATATAAGTACCACCACCATCGTACTCTGAGCTTTTGGACAACACACAGTTCCATGTAACATCACATCCATCGTAATGCATCTCAACTCCAGTATGAAGTGGTTTCCCCTCTAGATGTTGGTAAAGAAGAAGATGAGGCTCTTTCCAACTCCTTGCACGTAGCTTCGCCGCCCCCTTGGGATTTCCGAATGCTTCACCAACGATACCTTTGACAGCTTCCATGATTCCATCGGTCACCCGAGTGTTCAGGTTCTTCACCTCTCCACAAGGTAAGTCTTGTTTGGTGTAAGTGTACAGAGTTCTCCAAGTAGGAACTCGATTACCACTCTCGTTGACTTGCCGAACATGGTCATCAGCCATGCATCTTGCAAGATCACATTCCTCTGGTGTCAAAAGATCAACGACCATGACCTTTAATTCTTCCGAAACAATCGTGACCCGCTTGCCTTGAATCGTTCGGACTGTTGGGGGTGGCGACGAGGTACGCGAGCAGCATTTCAAAGAAGCAATCGCCTGTGGGCGAGTAGTACCGCTAGGTGGAGAAGATGCCTGTTGTGCCGGTCTCGCTGTCACTGCTCTTTGTTTCCTTTTCGTTCTACGCTCACCACGAGGTATGATACTGATATTTTTTTGTGGAGATAAGGCCGGAGATGCACTCGATTTTCGAGGAGAGAAAGCGGACTGAAGGGCACTTGAATAAGGAACCTCATCATCTTTCTCTAATGCATCAGACAAGACACACTTCATCGCCTTCATCACATCTGGATTGAGATCAGATTCTTGACACATCCAAATTTGTTCTGGAGAAGGGATCATATCATGAGCAGTGAGATCAGGGTCGGTTCTTGGACCGGCATTTTCTTTTCCGAATCGGAATGGAAACCAAGTTGGAAACGATTTGCTCGATTCTTCTGTATGAGCACAATTATCGGTAGGCCGTCTTAGAGCCATCGTCTGCATCACCTTATCTCGTCCTAAATCCGTGTCTTCTCCATTGCTTTTTTCTCCGGATGACTATGTTTGTTGGTTGATTTGTTAGAGATTATCTTGAAAGAAAAGAAATTTAAAGAAAAAAATGATGCCTATACACTACTCACCATTGTTGGTTGTTGCATCTTGCACGTATTCCCTACAGAGACGAATTAGATATTAGAGGATGTAGAAGCCGAATTGAAAACAGGAGCAAGTTTTTTGGTTGCTACTACTCACCCATTGAAGAAACCGAAAAATGAAGTGATCGGGAAAGTCTTCATTCATTTTCAAATGATTTTGAAAACATAATTTCAAAAACAGTAGGACATCATCGAGAATTGGTGATAGAGGCCCTCTTGAATCGTCTCTGACGGAAACTTCAGGAACTTGAGCATTAGCATCTCTTTCGTACGCCGCCTGGCCTTTCTCAGATTCCATCACTTCTTTCTTCTTCTTTTCGACTTCCTTCTTTTTCTTCTTCTTTTCTTGAGTATCTCTCTCGATGATTTTGGACTTGAGTATGTCCTCTCTAGCAGTTTCCATTCCACTCTCAAGGGATTCTCTAGAGAAAAATTGTCTATGTACTGCACTAGCTAGTGCTAGATTCACTTTCGTTCAGCCTGGTAACAATTACCAGGGGTGGGGCAAGAGGGGTGACTGCCATGTTACAACTTCCTATTGCAAAATATGCTATAGCAGAGACATTGCTATCATGATCAAACCTCAAAATAAAGCATGCTTGACGTCCTTGAACAAGACCACTCGCAGCTCCATCTGGCCAGGGTGTGACAATGCTGCTTATACCTAACTTTAGAAGGGAAGCTTTGACCACCGAAAAGTTGCAAAACCTCGAGCGCCATCAATACCAAGTTTTGCGATTGCGGTGGAGGAAATAGACTCAATGAGTTCACGGTTTTGCATTGTCATAAAACCTCCAGATACTGATAGTGCTGCACTAAGAGCGTCGCAACAGGTGCAGACTAATGATGCCTTTTGACCTTCTGATCTCCAGTGCTCGTCTCCAAATTTCTCATCTTTTTCATTCGTATTTGATACTTACTCCAGAATGTTACCAGCAATGAAGGCCAATGATTTAGCAACAGCATCATTATGTGTAACAACTACATTTGATCCAAGCCTTTAAACGACTAAAGTGAATGACTTGATTGATTTCGTTCGCAACAAAACAGATGTATGAAACCAATTTTTCTTACTGTTTTTATCTGCGTTTGACGAGGGGTCTTTAACTCTCTTCAGAGCGAGAGTTGAACTGCTTTGCATATTATTCAATGCTAGATCCATGAGCCGTTTTCCGTAGGGTAATGTTGATGTTGAAATGACAGAGTGTATCCAAAATACTTCACAGAGTTTCCAACCATGAGTGCCGATGACGCACTAAGCAAACCTCCTTCTACTGATACATCCCGAAGTTTGGATTTTGTAGCCAGATATCTTGTTTCGGCAAAGGATGCGAACAGCAGCATTTGCTCTGATCCTCGGCCCTGGATAATTTGACTCAGGATCAATTTCTATTGATCCTCGTTGCCCTCCATGATCAAGACTATTCCGACCAGCAATGTTTCGAGAATCACATTGAAGATTTGAAGAAAGCAAAGGTGATGAAAGCAAATGTTTTTACAAAAGTCTACCACGAACTCTGCCTTGGTTGCTATGTACCTCAACTTTTTGGCATCTCTTGTAAGTCAAGCCATCATGATTATGTTAATTTGCAGTCTTGTGTGGTACATCAACATATTTAGGCAGCGGTGTGGATGTTACCAGCCAAAGAGTCATCTCTTAGACGATGACCAGCCTCAAGTCAGTAAAACTGCAGCAGCTTTGCAGGATCGTCATATTCAGCTAGTGCTTGTCCTATCTGGTCTTAGGGAGGCTGTATCGCTGGCGCTAGTAGAGAGTGTGCCAATCTACAACACAGTAACGAACACGGGTACCAAGTATAAAGGGGTTATGAAAGCCATGACCTCCGGTTCCATTATTTTCACCATTTTTGTTTTGGGAGGCAGTTCTTATTATATCCTCCGCAATCTGGACATTAGGTCAGCTGATGAAAAACTAAATAAACAATTAAACCTAACAAAAATGCAAGATAAATCTTGTTGTTCCAACTCCAGCAACAAACACTAATTTTACATCTGCTCTTGGAAAGGTCCTGTTGAGACCCACCATGTTTCCACTTCCTGAGCTAGTTGTAATATTATTATTTGGAGAAATAGGAGAAGAACAAAGCTGATTAGTAAAGTGGTGATTGTCAATAAGAAACAATCAAGAGGGCTTAGATGTTGCGCGTGCGATAATATGGATGACCAGAATACGTTGAATGTATTGCAAGATCGGCTGAAGAATGGATGTCGTAATGCATCTGTCCATCAACTTATAGCTTGTTTGTGAGGTCCTGTTCCCTTCGAAGTGCACATCGTCATGACTATAAATCAGATCATGATTATAGTTTTCCTTCTTTCATTTACCGAATATTCAGTAAATTCTTGAAGAGCATATCGTCATGACTATAGTTTCCTTTGAATGCAGCAGGCTCTGACAACCTCTCGCGAGACGCTATACTAATCATAGTCACGGCACATATATTAAACACAATTCCGACATGATACTCATATACTCCACACTGCACAGAGAATGTAAGTTACAGTAGACACACATCTTTGATTTTAGGTTTGACCATGCACTATCCACAAATGGGAATTGGGCATTGGAGTGAATTACCTCATCAGAAGCAGTCGTTAATGAGAGGACAAACTTCATTTGTACAAGTGGAAACCATCACACAATCCACGAGTTGATACATACTGATCATTTTAATCTTGCCAAACATTGATTCCTCTCCCGAATACTTAAGCTCCCAAAAACTTTATTGAGCCAAAATATTCAAGCAATGTCATCCACTTATGATCGTGTTGTTCTAAATCGTCTAAATCGGACTAAAACAACAATCAGACCCTCTGCACCTTTGACAAAAGGTCAGATAATGAGAGCAAAAGATAGCGACGCCTCCATCTTAGCTGGGACAATTTCTTGTCATGCATGGCATCCGTGTCTCGACGCAAATAGTACGTATTTACAAACTGATGCATTGTGAATTTTAGTTTTCACTACGCTATTCACATCTTCAAGTTGTTGCTTTGGGATTTACAACCACTCCCATTGTGCTAATTTGTTCTGTGGAGGACAATGATAGCGAGGTTGAGGAATTCTATAAGCGCCCAAACATAAAGGTTTTAGATCGATTAGAAGGGCACCATGACAAACCAATCCTGTCCATCGAGTGGGCTGTTGCTAGTGCCATAGACGATAAATCACGCAGCCAGCACGAAGGAAACCTTGTCACATGTTCAGAAGATTGCCGCGCGTTTGTTTGGACATGCGACCAAGGACAAGGACATTGGACAGCGTCGCAAGTATTTTTTCAGCATCAATTAATTCCTTTTGCGCCAATGGATTGTCACTGGAATAGTTCAGGAGACAAATTTGTTATTGGCATGGGTGGCAAAAAGACGGCCTGTCTACAAATTTGTTCATACCAGCCAGAATCTAGAGAATGGATCGGTTGGAATGTTGGACGTCGTCAAATCAAGTCAAGTGTGCTATGTGTTGCATGGAAGCCAACTGTTAAAATTGCGGACAACGACATCGTTGCTTGTGGTGGTTGTGATCATAGATGCAGAATCTTCCATGTTTCTGAGCAAAGCAGTACTAAAAGGTAAGTCAGCATACTTCCGTTGGTCAACAAACGAGTAAACATTATCGACGTTGTGTGCATTAGTTACTCACTTAATCATACTTTTAGGCCCGGAGAAGAGATAATCGATTTTGCAACAGAAGATAAGAGTTGGGTAACAAGTGTTACTTGGTCTAAGGGAGGGAAACTTGCATTTTTGTCCAAATCCTCAGTAATATACATTGTTGACAAACCGCTGTCTTCTGAAGTGCTCCCAGTTGTTTTGAAATTGCAGCCTAATACCTGTTTGAGTTGTATGACCTTCCATGACAAAACTCTTTGGGGAGTCGGATACAATGGATCCATTCTGCTAGTTGATTATAAAGAATGTCAATGGAGGGTGTGTGACAAGCCATCTGTGAGAGGATCTGGTAGCTTTTCACGCATTAAATCATTCAATTTTGGTATTAGCATTACTGGCTCACATGGACTACTTCGTAAAGTTCAGCTATGAAAGTATATTACAAAGGAGTATACATTTATTTGGATGTGCGTTAAACTTCACTTGGTCAAACAGATTGTTTCCGACGATTTTCTGACAAGTCTACCGTGTCTTTTATTTGCCGAACATTCTTGATATCATCGACCGCTTCAAGCTTTTCAAAAAGGCACCTGAGGTGTTCTTGTGTTGTTACTCCTCCATTGGTTGCATCCGAAGCAACAGAAAGCGCAAATTCCATAATTTTTTTAGATCCTTTCACCCTCAGTCCGTATTGATGAATATGAATCACGGGAGATAGATCTTTAATAATATTGATAGTGCGAGCTAACGAACCTTCAGTGTCTTCAGTTTCTACACGAACAAATATTACACCATCCACCAATATTGATGATTGATCCAGTGAAAGTACAGTATATTCGCTCAGCAAAGACTCAATGTCAGCAGCAACTTCAGATGCAGTTGGACGCTCTTTCGGATCGTGAGATAGCATGCTCAGAAGTAGCCTGTGAACAGAGGGAAAGTGCTTTGCCACAGTCAAATGCCACTTTTCTGGAAAGACAAAATTCTTACGACGAATACTATCAAAGACGCGCATTCTTTCCATCCCAGTGTGCATTGGATAACACAACTCAAATAGAATAATTCCTAACGAATATACATCAGAACTTGAATCATAGATAGATCCACTCATTTGCTCAGGACTGGCGTAGCTTGAAGTTCCAACTCCAGCAGTGTTATCATGATCGTAACCAAGATCGCCCGTATATGTTGTATTAATCTCTACTTCATCGTCATCATCTCCAGACTGAGCGCCTGACTCACGAGACAACCCAAAATCGCCAATCTTGACAACATCTGAATCATCCATAAAGCAATTTGAGGGTTTCAGGTCTCTGTATTTACAAAAATGTTAGCATTTCATAAAGAAAAGTGGCCGCTTTCAGAATGTTAAAGCTTAGTTGAAATACGTACCTATGAATCAGCCCCATTTCATGCACATTCTTCACTCCACGGACAATGTGTCCAAACATCCGAAGCGAAAAGGGAATATCAACGTTGTTATCCCTGTCCTGGAAGTAGTCCAGTAGTGTTTTTTGACTGAGCTGCATCTGAATGTATAGAATATGTTTCTGATATCGAGTAACAGTTTGACTTCCAGACGCTGCCGCCTTAATATCTCGCAAGGATCCAACTGTTGCATCACGACCACTGGTGATGATATCATCATCGTTGTTTACTGACCATTGAACAGAGCTATTATTATCTGAACTGCTGCTTGACGACGAGCTATCACCATCACTTGATGACGAATGTAATGAATCATTGCCAATAACATTCCTATCATGAATTGTAGCAAGGCTTTCTCGATTACTACTAGACGCGCCATGCCTTGATAGAGCCCTACTAGATCCACCGGCAGCACGCTCAAAGGTAAAACCTAAATCTTCGTCACTTTTGTTGGATGAGGAGCTTAATCTTTTCCTCAAATGGCGCCTTCCCTTAAAAGACCTAGAATCAAATGATAATTCGTCGAAATCCGTTCCAAACGTATTCCAACCCAAAGGATTTCTATCGTCATTTTGATTCTTATAGTCCGGCGATGTTGGCTTGCTGATGCGGCTCGAATTAGAAATTTCATCAAATGTGTTCGTACCAGCTAGGAAATCGCTTGACATTCCACCGCAGAGAGTGGATTTCGATCTTTTACCTTCTGGGCTCTTTTGATAATCTGATTCTTCCTCTTCTACCTCCAACCACGCTGTATAGTATCGGACAATATTGACGTGGTCTAGTAACGCCAGAATCTTCACTTCTCTTAAAACTCTCTCGAGTTTTATGGCAAACTTTGCTGGGAGATATCCGTTTGAGTCCAAGTGCGATCGAATCAAAACTTTTTTCACTGCATATTTTCTGCCGTCCAAGGCATTAGTGCATTTAAAGACTGTACCAAATCCCCCCTTTCCAAGAGGCGACAGCTCATTGAATTCAGAACTATATCTAGAATACCTCACAAGTGGAATTCCCTCAAAGTTGCTCACAGTTTCCATGGATGGCGACCTTTGTGATGCTTCATCGGCATCAGATCTATTAGTCTTTGCAAATGGAGATCTAGGTGTAACACTCTCTGTTGCTGTAGTCTTTGAATTTTCCATGGAAGGCGTTCTTGCCATTGCTGCTTTCGTGCCGATCGTTGACCCATCACCACTCGTGTTAAGCTTGCTATGACCGAGAGAAAAGTCAATATCAGATAGACTCATACTTCTATGAACGGGAGATGGTGGTCTGATCGGTAGTAACGGTGAATCTAAAGTTTTGGCTCTCTCCAAATTCAGAGTAGGAATTAAATCCCCAACTTGACCACCTCTACTAGTGAAGGTTCCTATTGCAGATGAATCGATGACAGGGGAGGTTTGTATTATCCATTTTCGCTTCTTTCGCAAGTATAAATACCTTCCTCCCGCAGCTCCAAAGAGAATGCAGCATGTCAAAGTTGCAACCATTTTCCAGGTCAGAAACAATCCATGTTGAGTTTTATGGGATATTCTCAGTCCTTGATACTTCTTTATCATATCATGTAGCAAAGTCATATCCTCTTTTCGTAGCACATAATCTTCTTCATGGTGTTCATAGTAGTCGTCATCGTAATTTTCGTAATCATCGTCATTTTCGTAATATTCATTTCGAGGGCTAGATGTTTCAGGATGAGGATTGTTTTTACGAGCAGTTGTTCTCGTTGCAACAAATAATGAAGAATGATACTTCCCAAGAAATGCATGATCACCATTTTCACAAATTCCATCAAGAGCTTCTCCAGACGGGAGACGCAGCATATCCTCATTTTGCGACTTGATTAGAGGAATTGGAGTCAGCATTCGTGAAAAATCTGGTGACGATTCGGCGGCAGCTGTTGCCAAAGCAACAGCACGTTCTTTCTCAACATTGGTGATAGACTCATGATCCTCTTTACTACCAAGCAAGCCTAAATTTACTCGCTCATTGCCATGAGTCGTACCATCTCCATTTTCCTTCTCTTCACCTAGATCGAGTTCCATAACTTCTAAATCAACCCACTCCATGTTTTCTCCCACACCATACACCGAAGCAATTGTGCTATCAAAATGTCTCACCCAAAGAATATTTTGCATTTCATCTACGGTATGCAATGTCAATCCATCACTACCAAATGCAACTGAAGGAAAACGTTGCTCAAACAAAAGGGGTGCCTCTTTAAAACCACCAAATCTTGGATCGTCATTGTCTCTATTGGACTCTCCATCAATGTCCACACCAGGTCGTATCCGAAAGAGAGCTGAATTGGACTGGGGTTCGCTTGATTTTTTCTTTGGCAAATCTAATGCCTTCACAGCACCTAAATGCACTCTCCACCCTTCTACCCCAGTTTCAGCATCAACATGCTTAATATCATAATCCTCTCGTTGCAGCAGGACAGTTTTTGCTTTACCCTGCCGCTGTCCGCTAAAATTGGCATTTACATTTGTCTGATGCATCCATTGCACTGTTCCATGCAGTGGATCCAGAGCAATTAGCTTTGACGCCGACTGCCCCATCACCAGGCCACACGCACCTTCATCTCCTTTACCATCCTCACTATCCATGCATGTAGATATCGGGCCATTATCAATGATATCTTGAATCGTCACTGGTAGTTGATGCAATTGTTCACTGACAGTGTAGCTGTAGAGCGATCCATCTAGTCCCGGTATAACTTCATACACATTTGAAGATTCGCTATTTGTACCACCTTCATCTTCATTTCCATAACTGTTGTCTGAATTCTTGACTTCACTCGGATGCGAGACAAGCGAACCTCCAGATTGTACCATACCTCGAAGGTTTCCATTGAAAGCATCCAACGTATATATCACCCCATCAACAGTGGATATTATCAAAGCAGAGCTGCTCTCGCTATCTTGTATTGGTAATGGGAGCGTGCCAGTAGACGTCGAAGAATCCTCAGTTTGAGGTGGTGGTGGTGGTGGTTGGGAAGAAAACATTGTTTGTTTTCCGTGGGAAAGGAATAAATGCGAAAACAGACAAGGTAGCATCAGCCGGAGTAGAAAACGTCTTCGTAACACCATGGTTGATAGAGTGACAACAAGAAGGATTCAATGTGCAGTAGAGTAGAAAATCAAGCCTGGACAGCAGAAGAAACGAATTCTTGATCACTACTGTTCACTTTTGAGAAGATTAGGATTTGGTTCCAATAATCTTTCAAATAACTATGTAGCTTCCAGCTTCCAGCATCATACATACCGTACAGCCCCAAAACCTCCACCTGGTGTTACTCGTTTGTCCGACTACTACGATCTGTGTGTATAAATAACTTCTATTAATAAATGGCCTAGATCATGACAGAACGATGATACTGGATATTATTCATTTTATTATTTACATTTTTAGACACATGCCAATCACATCCTCGCACGATCAGCCACGCTATTAGATACTATTTGTCTTTAATCATGTGCAGCTAG
>Ga0306864_1000218_pt1 | contig 27451 bp, 22 predicted proteins | sample AntRauTorckE5430_FD_190448 | JGI IMG/M metagenome (GOLD analysis project Ga0306864, IMG submission 190448) | Saline lake microbial communities from Rauer Islands, Antarctica - Metagenome Torckler E5 #430 (v2) (version 2) | ecosystem: Environmental > Aquatic > Non-marine Saline and Alkaline >...
GATACGATTTTGGAACTTGATCGAGGTTCCCTTTACAGTTATCAGGGGAATTATGCCAATTTTTTGGAAATGAAAGATGCACGACTTGCGAACGAAGATGCAAATATTCAAGCTGCGAAAACCAAGTTCAAGGGGGAATTGGAATGGATGAGGAGGCAGCCACAGGGAAGAGGTAAGGATTAAGGAGCAAGATAGATTGCAACTAAAAGTTATTGGAAAGTGCAAAGCGGAAAATGGAAAGCACATCTGTCGATATCTCAACCAATTTTGCACTCGTCTCATTTTATAGCGACAAAACAAAAGGCTCGCCAAGATGCATTCTACACATTGGAAAAATCCACTAAACCGAGAGCCGTTGATCCAAATCTTGATTTGGGGGGAGATGATGGACAGCAGAGACGTCTAGGAGGCAATATATTGAAGCTCAAGAATGCATCTCTCAAATTTGGAGATGACAACATTATCTTGGATGATTTCTCGTATAACTTCAACAAAGGAGATAAAATTGGTATCGTTGGCGCAAATGGAGTGGGAAAGACATCATTTATCAAGGTTATTACAGAACAGCAAGCGCTTGATTCGGGAGAGGTTGAGCTGGGAGAAACAGTTGTCTTTGGGACTTATGATCAAATGGGAATAGACATTGATGGAAATAAGAAGGTGCTGGATTTCATCAAGGAAAGGGTAGAAGCACGTGACGGATCGGCAATGGGCGAGGCACCTCAGGAAGCCATGCGATTATTAAAACAGTTCCAATTTCAGAGAAATAGATGGTTTGAAAGAGTTGGGATGTTGTCTGGAGGAGAGAGGCGTAGGCTACAACTTATGTCAGTCCTTACCAAACGCCCTAATTTTTTGGTTTTGGATGAGCCGACGAATGACATTGACTTGGACACACTGACGGCTCTTGAACAGTATCTAGAAGAATACAAGGGCGTCTTGGTCATTGTTAGCCATGATAGATATTTCACTGACAAAGTGACAGATCATTTATTTGTATTCGAAGGTAGTGGAATCGTGAAAGATTTTAAAGGGACTCTTTCAGATTATGCCGAATGCCTTTTTGAGACCGAGAGCTCATCTGGAGAGGGTGACGTGGTAGCAGAAGCGAAGAAAGGTTCCTACAAGGAAGACAAAGAAGCTCGTATGAAAAGAACAAATGATTTGAAAAAGGACAAAAAAGAAATGAAGAATATTGACAATAAGATGGAGAAATTGAAGAAAGAGATTAGCGCTTCTGAAATCAAGATCGAGGGCAGTGCCGATGAAGGTTGGACCGTTTTGGGTGAGTTTTTGCATTTGCGTTCAATGCTTGTTGTGTAGTATTCATGTCTCTGACACAGTCTGACCCCATCCATTCTTGTCGAAACAGCTGATTTAACAGATAAAATGAATGCGCTCAAAGAAGATCTTGACGAGAAAGAAATGAGATGGTTAGAGCTAGCTGAAGCTATTGAGGAAGCCGAAGCTCAAGATTAGATGGTAGAATTAATAATGATCCACATATTAGAATGCTTATCGATAATTTGACTAAGCGCATCCAGTACGATGTATCAGTAGCACTGCTCTATGAGTATCTGCATTGAATAGATTCTCCAGATAGTTGTGCAGTCTCAATTGAACTCTCATAGAGCGAAGAAATTACTTTTGGCGGAAAACCGGCCCTCATTTCGAGCGTTTTCCCATCTTCTGGACACTGTTCCTGCACAAATGCTGCCAAAACTTTGACTGATTCCGATTTGAGAAACCTTCTTGTTATCCTCTTCCCATCAGGTAATCGAAATTGAATTCGAACTGCACCTTCAGCACCTTGTGCAGGTTCTAGCGGTACCATTACAGTACTTAAGTCAAGCGCCTGGACAGAGTTTTGATTGCTTGCTGTGCCTGCTTGCAACGATTCTGACATTGCCATTTCAATCATTTCTTCCTCTGTTAGTCCCTCTATACTCCTTCCTTTATTGGGATTAGTGCCATGGTTTTCTGTGGAGGTAGGAGATCTCCCATCTAATCGCATTCCATTCCCAACGTTACTCCATGCGTTACTAGAAAACGAAGCTTCACTCTTTCCTTTCAGCAAATCAATTTCTGACCACCAAAATTCCTTTGCACCCCTTTGCGCCAATTCCTTTACATGCATGCACTCGCTTGGCAGCTGTCCAATTTCAACCACGCAAAAAACACTATACCCTTCATTCCTCAACGCTTCAATCTCCGCTGCTAACCTGAAATGACTGATCTGCTCCGGCCTATCCTTGATCGAATTCAAATTCCAGTAGCGTCCATTGACCTTGCGAATAGCAAACCAATGACTTTGCTTGTTACAAATGAACCCATCAAAATCAGTTATTTCAATAGTCCTCACTGTTTCTTGTAGGGTGTTCGCAAGTGTGAGATTAAATTGGCTCAACAGGGCGCTACGGAGAACTTCGATGGAGAAATTTCCACTGGCGTCCACGTTACCAGATCCTTCTGCAATTCGCTGGAGATAATCTTTGGAAGCAATACCGTTCTTGTTCCCAGCAGACATGAAGTTTAGTTCCATTTGATCTATTTGTGTGAGGAAGATGTGTGTGAGAAGTAATGAACGACGATCAAAGCAACTGCAACGGCTATTTTGAATTAATTGCGCAGCAATCTTACCTAATTGATGAGCGATTTGAGCCAGACCATCTGGAGTAAATGTTTGAACCTGCAGTAAATTATTGAGGGCATGTTGACCGCACAATTGGGCCTGTTGTTTCTCGTGATAGATCCAGCAGTCAGGCATAATTCACTGGAGGTCTGTCTTGTTCTTTGTTTGTGACATGGACATGGAACATGGAACTGCGTTGTTGTTGTTTTAAGTTGTTGTAAAACAAGATTTTGTTGAAAGTTCTTATTGTTTCTTTTTTTCATCATCAACAGGTTCTGAGTTCTGATCTTTCGTAAAAGCATTGTGGATGAAGAAAACAACAAATTTGATGAAAGAGAACGATTTTTAAAGGATGGGACCTCATTCTTATTACTCTGTGGGAGATAGATTTCTTTTATGAGCATCATCGGCCTAAAATACTGGGAATGGTCTTCTGACCTTTAGTACTGGGATGGGATGGTACGATGGCATGGATTGTAAACCTTGCACATATCATCACACACAACAGACAACTAACAAGGATCAAGACCCATGAATGACAAATAGTCTACCTTAAATTTGATGAGCATTGTGCCATAAAGTAGAACAAGGTACTAGTTTGGTTACGAATGTTCAATTGAATTATTATCGCAATATATCCCCAAACTGATGCACTACTCGTTCGCGAATTACACTATCTATCCTCTTTGCAATAGATCGCGAGACGCTAGCATTGCTGATATCAGTACCTTCTGGTTTTTTATAAGTGAACCTGTACCGTTGCGAGCGCCGACCAGTTTCAGATTGTACATTCACCTCTCCATAAGCTTCCACCGTACATATCATATCTTCTGTCTCAATTTCACCGCAGCATTCTTTCGCAAGATTATGTAGCGTTTCCAATGTAAGAATTGACTGGTCAGTTGATCTTGTCTCTGTAAGCCATATTGACATGACTAGTGAAAGGGAAAAATGTTTTGGTATTTGTTCGAACAACCTCGCCTTTGCTAAATCTCTTCCGCTGATGGCATGGCAGTGAGCGATGCTTTCTTTATCATCTGCAAGTGGAATTTGAATTCGAGGTGAGATGGGATGCTCCTTCTTAAAGATCTCATAGCTCTCCGGATGAGACAACTGTACTTGCTTGTCGACAGAAGTCCCTTCTTTTGCCAAGAGCAACCGATTTCTGGCCGTGAAAATGGCTGGAAGCATAATCTCCTCAACTTCGTATCCAGCATTTATCAGCGTGCGACATCGTACTTCATCAATAACATCGGCAACTGCCTCACACTTCATATTTTCTTGTTTGTTCTGTCTTTCTTCAACCAGCGCGGCCACTTCTTCCACTTGCATTCCTGATAGAAAATGGGGTCGATAGCCCTTGCGTGCTTTCACCGTATGACAACAAGGCACAATTGCCAACGGGGCACCAGTATTCTTGTTGTTCTTACCATCACCAGGGTCGCCAATAGCCATTTCAATTAAATAATCACTCAGAGTCCCACACGCGTGTACGGATGTCAGCAAACAGGATGGATGAGGGACGATTGCTGCCAGATCAGATTGAATATACGACCACCGCGATTCAAGTTCAGGAAATCGTTCAATCATAGCAGTGGCAATGACATCAGCTGAAGGGGGCATTCGACGGTCGATGCAAACAACTGTACGTGGTCGTGGTGTTGTGCTTTTGGTAGAATTGTTATAAGCTATGATGTTGCCATTGCCACTACCATCGCCATTGTCGTTATAGTCTAGAGCGAGTAGGAACCACGAGAGAAGTCCATGCCCAGCCGCTAGATCGGCCATCCTTTTCATGTGAGGAAACTTTTCATGAATGTAAATGGCAGCTGCATAAGTTTCAAAGAGTTCCTTCCGAGGTACTACGCCAGTGCTGCAGGCCACGAGAGCAAGTTCGTCAAATAACAATGAAGAACTATCGTCTGTTATATTTCTATTTTGAAACAAGTATTTGTGTTTAGCCCTCAGTTTACTTCGAGGACGACTATCTACGGAGAGGAGTGCTGATACTGCGGGATGCTGGGCGATTGGCTCAATGAGCGATGAAGAGGAGGAACGGAGGGCATTGAGTTTGAAACATGATGAGATAGTTTTCACCTTTTGAAGCCCAGGTAGAATGAAGAGCGTTATTGATGATGGAACCGTCTTCATGACGTTCAATTTGACTTCATCGATTTAAGTTTCTGACCTGCTCGATGTCATGAATAAAACTAAGTAACTCTTATAATTATTTACAGCTTCTGACGAAGCATTAATTGCCTCCTGTTGCTTGTTGCTTGTCGCTTATGCGTGATGAGTGATGAAATACAAAAAGCAAAAAGGTTCTAATTATTCATTATTCAACTGCCGTTTCTTGACTACATTAGCTAACTTATTCCTGTATAAGAGCAAACTAGCTACATTTAGATACATATGTTCTATTTTGACTCTGTTCTGACTCTATTTTTACTCTAATTTACATCTTAGATTGTCTTTTCCACACATTGTCTGTCAGTTTCCCATGGTCATATTCTCCAACAAATATGCCTGGCAGTGCAGGACTACGATCTCCAACAAACAAAGCAATGGCGAAAACATCTCAAAAGCGCTTTTTTGCCTTTGGTGGAAACGCCAAGGCTTCAGGACAAAGTGATTCCAGGATGAGGGGTCATAACAACGTGAAGCCATCAGATGAGTGTGACCAAGAAAACAGACAAGCAGAGATAAAAAATTTTCGAAAAGAATATGTTGACAAACGTGATGATGATCGGAATCCCATATTTTGCATCAGAGAAGTAGAAGATGCAGATAAAAAGTAAGTTACCTGCATTATTTAAACTATTTTCATTTGTTTATATGCAATCGAAATCCTCTCATCATTAAATCATCCTCACGCCTATTCATCCATGCAGGTTTGAAGACAATGAATGTGATGAAGCTCTTGCACTTTATCTAAATGCGCTGCCAATTGCAAAAGAAAGACTACCAGCTGGCGACCCAACCGTTGGAGATATTAATATTAAAATATGCACATTATTACAAGGGATGGAGGAGTATAGTGCAGCAATGAATCACCTTACAAAAGCAAAAGACATATTTATAGCACTACACGGAGAGGTGAATGACGATGCTAGCAAATCACTATTGATGCAAAAGATGATTGATGTCAGTGCTGAGATTGGAGATGCACATTTATCAATGGAAGAGATGAACAAAGCATCAGAATCTTATGCGGTGAGTACGAAGGCGGCTTTATAATCTCATCGTTGAATGGGATTTGACATCTAACAAAATTCCATGCAATACTGAAGGACGCAACGTTACTATGCAGAACACATTTCCCAGATGATGATATCCAACTATTACATTTGTTAAACAAATCTGCAGTATATCTATCGATTTGTATGAATAGGCATTCGGAAGCTATGGATTTGTTGAAAGAGGTGAGTTGATTGCAGCAGATGACAACGCCAGTCAACATTGGTTACTCACATTTTAGTGTTAGGCCCTTAGCATATCAATCAAAAGGGGTGGAGGAAAAATGACTATCCAGTCTGCACACACACTCAACAATATGGGAAGAATCTATATACAAAGACTAGACACAAACCAGAGCCAAGACGTTAATCAAGATGTAAAACAAGGAGATGCATGTTTCACTCGAGCAATTCAGCTATATCGGATATCAAAGAAAGACCAGGTCACAGAGACGTTATGCAATTTGATAAGAGTTAGAGCGTATCATTCAGAAAGTCTGAATGGAATTTTGAAGAATGTTCGTTTTGACCCTCAAATCCTTGACCGTCTTGACCATCATAATGAAGATGTCTCGGAATGTAATGATTTATATTCTGCATCTTGTGAATCATCAATCGAGACAAATGAAAGCGAACGAAATAAATCTGGATTTGGGTTTCTAACATGTGGGATAGAGAACTGCGGGAATGTTTTCTAATAGGGGTGAAATAAGAGCTTGTGAGTACAGAGTAGTAAGCACTGGCAAGAGTTGTCAAGGAGGATCATCATCAATTGAACGATATAATTTTTGTTACAAAATGATGAAAGCTTTTTTTGTTGGAAGGAAGATTAGCTCCATTCTCCATTCCCCAACTGAACAGGTGACTGACATTTCTCAAATCTCTGAAAATGCTATTTTTACCTGTAGCCTGTGGGATGCCCGATGTCGCTACGAAGAAGTCGCTAGCTTCATAGCCGATTCCTTCCAACGGTCAAATAAGACCGTCAAAGTCATTCGAAGTATCGGTATTCTCTATTCTCCTGTTTCCTATTATGCAGCAGACTCCACAACTATACGCCGTCTAATCAAAAGTCTGTTTAATTGCAATACAATATGCCAATGCTGGCACCTCTTTCTCCTAAAGCAGAGGTGGTCGCCTCTGTAGTTGCCTACTCCCTGTGCTCAGGATCCCTGGTCCTTGTGAACAAACTAATTCTCCACTTCCTCCCATTTCCATCCCTGGTCATCTTGGTCCAATTAATCGCATCCATCTTGATGATCTACGGAGGGAATTTCTTCGGTTTGATGCCAATCGACGAAATGAACATGGAATTCCTTAAACCATACATGATCTACACCGTCGCATTTTCCACCGGTGTGTACACCAACATGATGTGCCTCAACCAATCCAATGTCGAAACAGTCATTGTGGCACGAGCATGTTCACCCCTCGTCGTATCCGTCCTCGACTCCATCTTCTTGGGGAGAGAACTCCCATCCCGTCGTTCCACTGCCGCCTTGTCCATGATCGTTATCGGAGCCTTTGGATATGCCTCCACCGATGCATCGTTCAAAGCGCAGGGTTCTAGCGCTTATTTCTGGCCCGCGCTCTACCTTATCATCATCACCTTTGAAATGGTGTACGGAAAACAAATTGTGAGAAGCGTCAAATTCAAGACTGTCTCCGGCCCAGTGCAGTATACCAATCTCCTCGGATGGCCACCAATGCTGATGTTTGCCCAGTTGGGAGGAGAATTTGAAAGGTTGAAGGATATGATGCAGACTTATGACGTTACTTCCGTATGGGGTCTTCTCGGAAAGTTACCATCTGAGAGCATTGGTCTTCTAATTCTAGGATGCTTGATTGGAACTGGAATTGGTTACAGTGGATGGTGGTGCCGTGGTAAGGTCTCCGCCACTAGTTTTACCCTCATTGGTGTATTGAATAAGTGTATGACTGTTATTGTGAATATGATGATTTGGGATCAGCATGCTTCCATGACGGGAATTTCTTTCCTTTTCTTGTGCCTTGTAGGAGGTGCTTGTTACAAACAGTCTCCTATGAGAAAGGTGCGTGGTGAAGATGATGAGCCGAAGTCACTTGATCAAGATCTTGAGCTTGCCTCTGGGACTCCAAGTAATAAATTAGGGTTGATTAAGCGCGGAGGTGAGAATGAAATAATGGAGCCATTGATGAATCAAAAGTGAAATTAGATTCAAAAGAGAGTGGAACATGAAGATTCCGTTCAGATATTAATGCAAAGATGTTTGACTTTTTGTGTTATGATACAATAAAGAGAGTCATATTGAAATTGTGGTAAAAGTGCTTAAATCACAACAATTGTCGAAATAAAACTAGAGCATTGTATGCCATGAATATATGTGCAATGACATTTTTTAGATATCAAATAGTCGATGGCATTGTGGTTAAAAATTAAGTATGGTACTCATAGGTCGAATTTTGAATCTTGATTTACATCTGATTTGCACCAGTAGTGTGCAGCGCTCTATCCTGCCTTTATCACTCCTGCAATGCATTCAAATCAATAAGGGATGATGCCTTCTTCAGCTATTTGCAAAATGAAAGAATTGACAAAACAAAATGCAGCAGAAGCAAAATAATTGAAATGATGATTTGCCGTTACATACGGAATTTTCATTGGCTATTTATCTGCTTTGTCCTATTCTTCATTCTCATCACTTTCGTTCGTCATGTGTCCTTGGTCCTTACACATCATCCAGTATTTAGCATTCGAGTGCTCCATGCTCTCCTTACTCCTTACCCTGTCAATCTCGCTCATTTCATACCATCGAAGTTATGTTTTCAAGGAAAAGGATTCAATTGATTGCTGGTGCATCATCGCTGGTGATGCTTTTTTCTTCAAAAGTGTCCTTTTCTGTTCACTCAGGTCTTGTTCTGAATACTGCCGATGATCGTGGATCCATGTTGAACGATTATCTTGAGAAAGGCGACGCCTCCACTTCTTTGAGAAGGGAGATGAAGCATCTTCATTGGATCCGGAGGCTACAGATTGTTCTGAAATATTAACAAAGTTTCGTGCTGACGAAATTGAAGTAGCAAAGACAAAGAATGGTGATATGAATTACAAACGATCATTTGCTACCATTACCAAAACTGACAAGCCGTTTTATGTTGCAACACACGATGAGAAAATTGATTCTGTCAGAGCGGGCATTGTCAAGTATCAACTTTATTATGAAAGAGAGTTGACAAAGCGCGTGGCTGAAATATTTGAAGAAAAGAGTTCACAGGGTAAAGAGTCTATCATGTTGGATGTAGGCGCAAACATCGGTTGGTTCTCATTGGTTGCTGCCGCACATGGAGCTACTAAAGTATATTCGTTTGAACCTAATTTACAGAATACAGTGAGGTTCTGCGAGTCTCTCTCTTTAAATCGGTGGTTACGAGACGATAGGAGTAAAGATGTTGTCATCCCTATCGCGAAAGGTGCTGGTAATCGAGTAGATCAAAGAGAGTTGTACGCAGTTGATGAATATAATCCTGGTAGCTTTACATTCCAAAAGGCTCAAGCAACAAAATTTAAAAATGGGAATGAAACTGCACCTAAGGTGATTGGCAAAATGGAGATCACAACCCTTGATTCATTCGCTGAACGTCACGGATGGTTTGATTCCAGACCATCCATTGCTCTATTCAAGCTCGACGTAGAACATTTTGAGCTTGAGGTATTTGAGGGAGCAGAAAAATTGCTCAAATCCCGATTGATAGAAAAGTTAGCTTTTGAACTGAAGCCTGGACATTCTCTCCACGCGAAGTCAAAAATAATTAAGTCCTTGTTCGATGCTGGATATGAATTCTACATGGAGGGCATATGGATGGGACCAAATAAAAGAGTCGAAAAGGTATATGACAAATGGCAAGACCTTGTAGAAGATATCAACAAGGAGAAATACGGAGAAAACGTCATGTTTCGGCTTCGTGATTAGTAGCGTCACCCAACTTGAAACTATGCCTTTAATACAAAATTTTGCCTGAAGTTTCGATCCATCAGTATCGATACTTATTTGATTTCTTGCCTTTCGACATTTTCCTATATTTATTAGCATTTTGCACGTGAAAAGGTGCTTGATGCTATGAGCTAGTTAGCTACTAGCTTTTCTAATGGCTATTAGAGTAGCTAGTAGCAAGAATGAGGAATGAGATGGGAGATGGGGAACGGTACATGGACGGTGGCAAAAGAGATGCAACGTAACATATGTACTACACCGGATTACTGCTAAACACAAAATCAAAATCGCATCATCCATCTACAGTGAGCTCATCGATGTCAGTAGTGCCAAAGCAACAAAATACACGACGGCTGAGAATGAGACAGAGCACGACAAGCTGAAGTTTTATCTCCTCAAAGAATCATTGCAGCACCGGTAGTGTGCAGCTCTATTCTGCCTTTATCATGATTTTGAATCATGAATTAAAAATTCACAATAATGCTGCAATGCATTCAAATCAATTGGGGATAGTTGTTTATCTAACCATTTGCAAAATGAAAGAATAGACAAAACAAAATGCATCACAGATGATGGAAGCAAAATAATTTCAATTGAAAATGATGATTTGATGATTTGATGATTTTCATTTGCCCTTTTGAAAAATAGCCTCTTTTCCCCTCTTTTTCTTTTCCACTTTTTCTTTTCTGCAAACTCATTCCTTCTTCTCTCTCCTCCATCGCCCGCATCATCATCGTCCCACGCCCATCGCAATTCCTAAGTCAAAATACCTAAATATGAACGCTTTCCGACTCGGTACATCTAGACTGGCTCCAGTAGCATCGCGTGCTACCACTGCAAATTTCCAGAGGCAAACTGGTGCTTGTAAGTCTTGCATTTTTTGAAAAGGAAGGGTCGATTGAGCCAAAAACGGTGGTGTTGCCAATCGTGGTGATTATCGCCTATTTTCTACGTGAAAACCACGTAGACCTCGGTATTGGAGTTTCTGCAGAGCCAACCAGTGTCCTCGCACAGCGGCATAGAGGCAAAAGAAAAAAACAAATCTCCAATACCAATCGCAAAACCTGCCAGCTCCTGATGTCCTTTCATGAAATTTTCTCTTTAAATTACGTTTCTAATACCGCCGTCATTGAGTCACTCACTTTCTATTTCATTGATTTCTCCTATTTTCGACTTCAGCGGCTGCAAACTTTTTCCAAAGCAACACAAACTCCAGCAAATGGTTCTCTTCAAACCAATCCCTCAATGAACTCGGATCCGTCGATCACGCATTCACCACCGATCGCATCGATAAAGTAGCTGAACCCGAACGTCGTGCATTCACTTACCTTATGCTCTCCGGAGTTCGCTTCGCCTATGCATCCACTGCACGCGTCATAGTTGTCAAATTCGTGTCATCCATGAGCGCAACCGCTGATGTACTCGCTCTAGCATCTGCTGAATTTGACCTAAGTGAAATCGAGGTCGGCAAGGTAATTACTGTCAAGTGGCGTGGAAAGCCTGTCTTCATTCGCCATCGTACACCCGAAGAAATTGCGCAAGAAGCAGCGGTTCCTATGGCGCATCTGCGTGATCAGGAAGCGGATGATGAAAGAGTTCTTAAATCACAGTGGTTGGTAGTTCTCGGAATTTGCACTCACCTTGGTTGTGTACCCATTAGCGGTGCTGGAGACTATAATGGATGGTTCTGCCCTTGTCACGGATCGCATTATGATATTAGTGGCAGAATTCGCAAGGGGCCCGCTCCTCTTAATCTTGAGGTGCCTCCTTATAAGTTCACCGATGAGACGAACATTTTGATCGGTTAATTCTGTCATTACCTTTTGAGAGACTTAAGATTCATTCTTTTGGTGGTCGAGGAAGAATCAACGGAGAAGATGGATGTTGAAATGAGTGGGTCTTTCCGAATGAATGGGATAGAAAAAATCTATGCTCTACAACAGCAGTAGTGTACTAGAGTGCACATTTTATTTATGCACTTTTCGTACTTTTATAAATAAACAAACGATCAGTATTGAAGCTTTGCGTGTATTGTAGGTATGACATGATAGAGCAGGGTGTATTTGAAAATCAAACGGAAGTATTTAAAAAGGTATATCTAGTTGTGACATAATCAAAAGTCCTTTGTGCGTATCCGTATTACCGAAAAAGCAAAAGCCGACCAGGAGGACTTTTGATACATACATTCACACTTTCCAAGAAGGGGCACAAACACTGACACCTCAACAGATTCAGCCAAAATTCAAGAAGACAAACAATATTCCTCGTTATCTAATTCGGTTATTTGACTTAAGCACTTATTGTTTCCTTCTTCCCACCGCATTATCTCCTTACTACTGATATGTGTAGTTCTGCTACGGCGGAAAATACAAAATAACCAATGACATACATAATAATGTTATTTACGAGAATGAGGATGTGGTTCATGTGTGGAGGGAAAATCTAAAGAATCCTACGACTCCTCGACGATATGAAACATGATATTAGATTGTACTGAAGAGAATCATCTTGATGAAATCTATCCATCGTAATTTCGTCCCTTCTCAACGAATTCCTCCTACCGTAGCTTACAGGCAACAATAATAAGAGGAAAAGGAATCAACATTTTCTGGCTGTCTGCCCTTTTTGGACAAATCAACGTTCAGAAACGATGAGCGAATTGCTCAACGAGAGCTCGTGTAATGAGAGCTGACAGGAGGGGGTGCTTAACAAACTAGGACATTTTGCTGCGCTTGTTGCTTTTACAATATTCAATAAGCATTGGAAAAACTCTCATTATGCCTTGCCTTGCCTTGCAAACACAAACACTGCCTATTCACCTTCCTCTTGCAAGCAAAGCCAGCAAATTATGCTTCACAGTAATTTCCTGTAATTTCCCAGGAATGCAATCTGGAGTGTAAAGGCCTATTCCCTTTAAGTAAAAATTTAGTAGTCGAAATTATTTAACGTCAGATTGTTCTTGAAAATTTCTCGTTAGATTCATTAGTTTCATGGAAAAGAGTCTTTCCCGACTGTCACAGCCTCAAACTAGTTTTGTTCTCATCGCAAGCGGAACACTATCTAAAAAAGACAAGACCCAGCTTACAACATGTCAATGACCGAAAATCGTGAGCTAGACACAGGCTTCACCGCCAAAGGAGAGCGCAGGCAGTTTGTACAGCATTCATACACGGACTACGCAAATGAAGAAGACGGTCCTCTATCCAAAAAGGACGAAGCTATTTTGGCACAATACGATGAGAACCGTGTAGGTGGTCCTTTCCCCCTCAAGCTTCACATTATTCTCAAGATCCTAGAAAAGGAAGGAAATGATGATGTTTTCTCCTGGCTGCCTCATGGGCGCTCATTTGGCATTCATAAACCCGGTCAATTTGAAGATGTCATCAAGCGGTTCTTCAGACAGAGCCAAATTTCATCCTTTCGCCGCCAGCTGAATCTTTATGGGTTCCTTCGCTTGACCAACGGTCGTGATTCCGGATCCTACTACCATGAGTTGTTCCTCAGAGGCAAACCGCTTTTATCCTTGCGCATGACAAGGACTAGAATCAAGGGGACAAAGATCCGAGCTTCGTCCTCGCCTGCAGATGAACCTCGTCTATACTCTTATCCTGTCCTTGGACCGGCTGAAAGGCCGGAGAGAATTTTGTTGGCACAAAGACGTGGTGGTGATCATCATCTAATGCCAACCATTGCAGGTCCGAGTATGATTGCTGGTCCAAGAGATGAGAGGAATATGCTTGTCGTTGCTAGTGGTTTGAGAGGCGATAACAATCAATTCCTCGCTCCAGGAGCTGGTGGTTCAACAAGATCCTCGTCTGAAATGGCCTACTTGAACCAAATGAGAGCTGGCAGGATGCAACATGAAATTATGCAGATGCCCAGTAATACCGACCCAATGTTGGCGCAGATGATGGCTCACAGGAATTTGGGAGGAGGATGGGGTTCTCAGCAGAATGCGCTCTCGCAGTCATTTGCTCAGAGCAAGGCCAATTACTTCAACGCTATACAGAGTATGGGGAGCGGCGCTGCTTTTCCCCGTGACGGCATTTCCAATGCATCTAATCCCATGATACCTACTAGTGCTGGGATTGATATGATCTCTCAGCCTGGTGGCAATGGGATCGATATTATGTCACAGAATATGGCACAGCAGAGATACGTTGAAGAACTTGAACGTACTGTTGCCATTCAAAACATGGAAAGACAAGGGCTGATGAATTCCATCGCTGCGTCTTCCATGGCAAGACTCCAAGGTTCCTACAATGCTCCTAATTTCTCTGGGAATGGAATGGTGGTATCAAACCAAAGCAATGGATACTCAATGCTGAGGGCTGCGCCACCGGCAACATCACAACCAACTGAAGCAGCAACAATGGCTGGTAAATATCCACAGCAATCTGGACCAAAAATTGTTCCTAGTATTCCAAATGGAGAAACAAATGAGAGTTCTGAATCTTCTGACAGCTTAAATGGAAGAGATGACAAAGAAATTGCTGCAGCAATGTTGTCCATGGGGAGTGCAGAGGGGGCTGTTGCAACCCAGGATGCTGGCAATAGTTCGAATTCCTCCAAAAACTTAAAGGGGGATAATAATGATGTTCAACACGAAGATGGAAAGGCGCCCATCTCTCAACTGACAAAGTTGTGACCAGAATGTGGCCGCCTCTTCAACTTCAGCTAAGTTTTATCAAGTGAAATATATGAAATGACCAAGTTGCACAACTACTGGAGAGATAGGGAAACTTTATAGTTAAAAAAAGAATACGGTACACTATGGAGAGTGCACAAAATTTAATTGTTCGCGACTTTTATCAATGTAATTTGTCAAAATAGCGAGCAGCATACAAGCTATATTCTGACAACATGTTTGTTTTTTCTAACCTGTGCAATAGATAGCTACTTTACAATAAACACCGTGTTTAGTCAACATGAAGAATGTGCAATTATAACACTTTCTGGCACTTATATAGTTTTTGAGCCCTTGAAATGTGAGAGGTAACAGTCATTACAATAACGTTAGTAAGTAACGGTCATTCACAACGTGTTCTTTGCTATTTACACAACCAGTTTTAAGTTTTAACCGTAAAGCTTTCATCATCCCCTTCTCATAGCTCCTCCTCGCTCCTCGCGTACGCACTTTCCAGCTGATGACAACTAACCGATTGACATTTGGTAGCAGTTTTCAACAAAGACACAACAATTCACTGAATCAAAATGAAAATAGCCGTCACTGCATTCATATTTCTGGCATCTACATCGGTGTCATCATTCAGCCCTTCAAATTTGTCTCGCAGAGTCATTGCTACTACAACCACTACTCTAGATGCAAAGAAATCAAAAACTAAGAAAAAGAAAGTTACTTCCACTTCGTCTGGTTTAAAAGGGTTTGGTTCTACAACCAAGAGTAGCTCAACTAGCTCAATCACAGTTCCTATCGATCGGTCAAAGTCCGCAATGGATTTCTATTCGTTTCTTGAGAAAAATGGTTCAGCATCGAGTTTAAAGCGAGTGGCGTTGGGTTTCTTTCCATTTACTCCAGAGGATACAGAGAACAAGCTAAGAGGAGTTGTTGCCCTGAAGAAGATTGCAAAAGGAGATGTAATCATTGAGATTCCCTATGAGACAGCTTTTAATTTAGGCTCAGAAAGTAGTGACCCAACTCTACCAGGAACAATGTTACTTCAAGAGTATTGTTCCTGGATCTCAGGAGGATCAGCAAGTGAAACAAAGAAGAGAGATCTTGGACCTTATCTTGAAGTGCTTCCTCCTTTTGGAACCGACGAATTAGGTAGCACTGACTTTTTCAGTGTCGACGCGCTTGAAATGCTTCAGTCACCACAGATCATGGAGGAAACCTTGGCGAGGCGTGCAAAATGTGAAGCTAGATTTGAACGTGATGTACAGCCAATGACTCAAATTAGCCTTGGCATGTACAAATGGAAAGACGACGCAGAGATTACAGAAGAAAATCTGAGATGGAGTTCATGGTTAGTGACGAGTCGTGTCTTGACAGTTCAAGGCGAGGCCGGTACTGGTGAAGCTTATCGTCTCATGATACCCCTCATTGATATGTGCAATCATGATAGGGACAGTCCTCACATATTGACTGGGCGTGCTGTTCCAGGAGGGACACTGAAGGTTGTCGCGGGTAAAACTGTTGAAGCTGGCGAACAGATCAATATTGTCTATGGTGGTGGAGTGAGCGGCAACGATAGATTTATCCAAGATTATGGATTCCTTGACAACTTTTGCAATGGAGCTGCTGACAGTATCACTGCCAAGATCCTCTTGGGGAAATCCAGAATTGTAGAAGGGGCTGGAGCTGTCAATGGGAGACCTACACTTATGCCTGAAGATGAGAGAGTGAGAGCACTAGCAGCTCTAGATGAAACTACCTTAGAAGAAGACATTGGATTATCGCTTACTAGAGGCAGTGAATTAGCTAATGATGTCAGAATTGCACTTGAATATAGAATTGGAGTAAAAAAAGCTCTCAAGAAGCTAGGGTATGGTCTTGGTCTTGTGACGGAGTAACAATGAAAAATGTGGAGATGAAATATAAAAATAAATCTCTAACTTTAGTGCTATTCAATTGCTCGCTGTAGCAAGGCATTATCCAGACGAAGAGTCTTCATCAAATCATTATACTTTGAGTTGAGCTCCATCAGCTTCATATTGCTGTCATGCTTAACATCAGCTGCTTTGATCATCTGAGCCTCCAACTGAGCCGCTGCTACTTCATCTCCACGTGCAGTAGCATTTTGCATTCTTCCAAGAGCAACACCCTCTTCTGTCATGGCATCAGATATTGCTGTCAAAATGGGATTCGACTCATTTAGTTGTTGGGTAAATGCATCAACTTTCTTTTGAGCAAAGTTCATGGCAATGTCATCGTTTGATGCCTTTGCATGGGAAACTTCAAGCATTGCCTTTCCGATCTCGATAGAAAGGAATAATGTGAGGAAGTTCCGAATACCAAAACCTCCACAGCCAGCTTTCATCACCATGGGACGGCCATCATCGTTGCAATCTGCGCATACTCGTTGAATGAATTCCAAAAATGGTGATTCGTCTCCAGCTTTTTTCTGTAGAATGTTGGACGTAAAAATCTGATATAACAAATCACTTCCCTGGACGTCAACAAGAATTGCGTTCCGGACGATGCTGAGGTATGTCTCTTCTGTCAAACTATCTCCAAGAAGATTATACATGTTGACGTAACGCGATCGTAGAATGGTTTCTATAATTGCATCCAAGTTGGCATTAATCTCGTCGTCAGTGGTGCTGTCCCTATCATTTGAAAATTTAAGATGGCCCTTAAGCTCCTCAGATGTAAGTTGCAAACTAACGGCACCCTCCATCGACATGATTCCATTGACATCGCAACAATCAATGATTTCTTCTACACAATCATTAGACAACCCAACACTCTCCTTCAAAAACTTGGCGGTGAGCACCCCATAATAACTGCGTGGAATCTTTAAAAAGGTAAACCCCTCTCCAGTAATCTCGCGAAAGTCGTTTCCCCTTTGCACGAAGGCGGGCAAGTCCTCCACTCTAGACGCAACATGTTGGATCCCCTGTCCAATTTCATCTAAGAAACCATGCACGTGTGAGAACTCATTTAATGCATTATTGATTGGGAGAAAGACCTGACTCTGATCCTTCAAGGCTATTTCCTTATCATCCGTCACAAAATCAGAATCATTTCCAGTCACAGTACTCTCAATCTGCGCTTCTCCAGCAGCGACAACACCTGCGTTAAAGTCTACCTTAGGTGTGAACCCCAATGTCTCCTCCAATGTTTCAAGAAATCCAGTTCGGCTAATTACATTTGATACCCAATGATCACAATAAGCAGGCATGCATGATTTATCAAAAGTAGCCTCCACAGGTACAAACCCTGGGAGAATGAGACCTTCACCACTTTCACCGCCCATCCTCTGTACAAAACGAAGTCTGGTACCTCGATCAACTGCTCCACCTTTTTCGTTCTTGTAGTAACTATAAACTTCTAGAACTTTGGTCACAATTCCATCTTCTGCATACGTGATGACTCCAGCATGACAATCTTCCGTGAGCAAATCAGGATGCAGAGCTTGATAATTTTGATGCAAGGAATCAATCTCCCCACCTGTTACTTGGAATGCAAGCACAGCAATCCCCTGTCGATCAGAGTGTTCTTCATAAAACTCCTCTATTTGACTCGAATGAAAGTGGCGATAGTTATCACTAGCCTTGCCATCTAAATGTATTTCCTGTTCATCTACTTCTGACTTGACAATAGATGAAATGATGAATTGAACCCCATGTGGATCTCTTGTGGTAAGAAGCAAATTTTTCGTTGCTTCCAATTGATCATTCTCGTAGACTGCAGTGATCCGGAATCCTAATCCTGCCACGAGCTGTTTGACAATATCTCTCCCTTGCGAAACGTATGCATCGTCCGTGATCCCAAGTGTTAGATGGTTATCTTTCCAATTTGAGCGATGTTCTTCAATGTTCAAATGCATATTTTTCAAGTCAACAGAATTGCCAAAGGAAGAAAGATTTGATTCCAGTTCTTTATAGACTGAAAGATCGTCAAGGTGATCGGTGTAGAGTTGCACATGCGAGAACGCCAATCGAATATTTGTCGGTGGTGTTTCTTTGTGAATTTGTTGATGTTGTTCTGACGAGATAATTGATGGCGATGTCGTAGTGCAGATTTCAGTTGTGGCCACTCGTTTGGAATTGTGGGAGAATGAGTGCCCTGGTAGATTGTGCACATATGCATTGGACAACGCAGTTATGCAGACGGCTACGAGGTTGAATGTGCTGCACAATTTCATATTCAAGAATATGTTCAATGTGAATGAGTTGCTTGGTGAAACAGCTTGCTTATTAAAATTAATATAGAACTTTAAACCATGTTGTGTGTTGGCAGAAGAAAACTCATCCTGAAGAAGAATCATCATCATCATCATTCATCATCGCGTCGTACGTTTACATGGAACATGGATAGTTGAAAATTGAACACTGCTATTGTCAGAGTTTTTGTATTTTCAGCAGGTTGTTGGTGGCGTTAATCTTTTAATAAGCTATTTTAGGTAATAATGATAGGCTTTAAGAGCCGATTCTCTTCAGCCCTCCGTGGCGCGCTAATATTTTGAAAGCTTGACAATTATTGACAACCTTTCAGCTCTGGTGCAGAGCGTCAACAAAAACATGACACCTCTGCCATCACAAAAGCGTTCTCCTCAATCACTTTAAAATGATTTCCCATTGGTCATAATCTGTCATAATCATAAATCATAAACATAGAAAAGAAACACCTGAACGAGCACAGTGAGAAATTTCGATTGAACACTTCAGTTGTTTTCCTCAATTTTGCGACCAATTCACGCTAAAAAGAAACAGAAAAGCATCAATATAATAGAAAGAAACAAGAGTAATATGAGAATCGTCTCTAGAGCACAGCATCTCACTTCTCGCTATACTCGCAAGAGAGTAGCTGCGTTGACAAGCATCAGCGATGACATCGCAGAAAATGCGAGCTCTAAAACTGCAGCAAGATTATTTTCTACCAAACAATCTCGCCTTCTCGGCTCTCCTTCTTTGAATGTACATCATAATCACCATAGTACCTTGAACCACAGTCTCACCGTCCCTTATTCTCTTGGAGGGCCAGTGTCCATCCAGTATGCTGCTGCGAGCAGTGCAGAACTCTCTCTTCAGGAGAAAGGCGTCTTTGGAGAAGATAATCTTCTCACGTTTAACACTCTTCATGAATTACAAGATCATGCGACTACTGCATTTGATAAGAATCCATTGTTTGGAACTTATGTTGAGAAAGAGGAAACTAAGGGACACTTTGAATGGATGACATATGGAGAATTCGGTGATAAAGTCAATTTATGTAGATCTGTCTTGAAGGATTTGGGTAAGTCTCTTGTCTTCCCCACACAGGGAACAATACAACTAGGGAATCAATAGCTCACAAACATTCATCCACTCCATGCACTTTCATTTAGGTGTCCAAGAATACTCCAAAGTTGGAATTATAGCCAATAATCGCTGGGAATGGGCAGCTATTGCCGCAGCAACTTACAGCCTGAACGCAACCCTCGTACCAATGTACGAAGCGCAACTGCCAACCGACTGGACCTACATAACCAACGATGCCGAATGTTGTGTCCTCTTTTGTGCTTCACAAGATATCTACGACCGCGCAGTCAAGCAAGTCGTTCCACAGACACCGTCTGTCAAGGGAGCCGTCTGTCTAGATGCTGCCTTGGGAGAACCATATGCATTTGCAACTCTTATGGACGAGGCCTCCAAGGGAGATGAGGTTTCTGTTGTCGCTCCTACACCTGATGATTTGGCGAATTTGATTTATACCTCTGGAACAACGGGAAAACCGAAAGGAGTAGAATTGATCCATTCAAATACCATCTCGAACGTGTATGGGGTCAGACAAATGGCGGATGATGTTCATGATTTCATTAGAGAGTCTGACAGATCTCTTGCTTTTTTGCCATGGGCACATTCGTACGGCCAGACGTGTGAATTATGGGTGTCAATGGCACATGGTAGTTCGTCTGGTATTTGCAGAGGGGTACCTTTCATACTTGAAGATTTGCAAATGGTCAAGCCTACTGTATTGTTTGCTGTGCCCACTTTGCATAAAAAGATTTATGACGGAGTTCACAATTTGATGGAATCAGCAAGTCCTATTCGAAAGAGATTGATGCAGAAAGCCCTAGCTCTTGGAAGGAAAAATGTAAATGACAAGAATGGTGTTAAGAGTATGAGTATGCTCGAGCGTATGCAGTTCAAGGCTCTCGATAAAATTGTACTCTCCAAGATTCGTGATAGGTTTGGGGGGAAGCTTCGCCATGGATTTGTCGCTGGTGCCGCTTGTCCAAGTGAAGTCATCAACTTTTTGGATGACATTGGTATTCCAATTTGTGAGGGTTATGGGTTGACTGAAACTTCTCCAATCATCGCAATTAATACGCCATTAGAACGTTCTCCTGGTTATGTTGGAAAGACTTTACCTGGTGTTCATGTTGTCATTATGGGAGAGAATGGTTTTCCTGCTTTACCAGGTGTAGAAGGCGAGATATGTTGCTATGGTCCTAATGTGATGCGTGGGTACTACAAAAATCAAAAAGCTACTGACGAGGTAATTTCTCTTGCACCAGACGGAACATCAAGATTGTAAGTATTGACATTATCTGTGAACTTTCCCTTCTATAAGCTCCAAGCACTAAACCACTTATGTCTCTCATTACATGCAGATTTCACACTGGCGACTTGGGTAGATATACTGAGGATGGTTGGCTCAAAGTAACTGGTAGACTAAAGGAACAATACAAACTCGAAAATGGCAAATATGTCTGTCCCACACCCATCGAAGAGGCTGTTGGAATGAGTCGTTTTGTGATGCAAGTAGTTCTTTGTGGGGCAAATAGGCCGAACAATGTTGCTTTACTTGTACCGGACTGGTTGGCAATAAGAGCAGAGCTAGGAATCGACGAAAGTATATCTGATGATGATATAGTCAACGACGAAGCAGTCAGAGCCTTGGTTAAAGCAGATATCGAAGAGAAGTGCAGCAAATTGAAAAAGTTTGAAGTTCCACAAGAGTTTGCATTTGTCGCTCCATTCACAGCAGCCAACAATATGCTTACACCAAAGATGAGCATTAGAAGGCATATGGTAATCAGGGAGTACACGGATGTTATCGCATCTATGTACGACAATGGTGTTGTTGCAAGTGCATGTGACGGTGGCAGCGAGAACCATGTTGCATAAAGATTTCTTCGCAGAGACATTCATTATTATTTGTGAAATAGAAGAGACGAGCCATTCTTTATTAATCAAACGGCATCAGTCCTACACGACACGTCTATAACTTCAACTGTAGAAATTGAAATAATGAAACATGGAGCAAATCTTGAAATTTGATAGCATAATGATGATTTATAAAATACACGTAGCTGCTATCTCAAAACCCATCAAAAATAGAGTCAATGACATCCTTGCTCCGTTTCTTCTTCTTTTTCTTTTTATCCTTGGCCTTCTTCTTTGATGATTCCTTCACATCCGTATTCTTCTGCTTGGCAGCCTCTCTTGCAACCTTCTTGGCCTTTGCACGGTTCTCTTGCCTCTCAAAGATGTCATCGTCGATCTTCCTTTTCTTTGGCTTTTTCATCTTATTTTTTTCTTTCAGAAGAGCAACAATCTGTAAATTGCGATCCCCGCTTTCCTTTTCAGGAATGACAGCAGCGTCATTTATCTGATCGCCATTTGTCATAATATCTGCACTCGTGTCAACCAATTCACCCACTATATCTTCTATAGATTCCAAAGTTTCGTTGTTAGACCCCTCATCTGCTAGATTCTCACAGTCATGTTTTCGTTCAGGCGTCGAAGATCCACTACTCTCACCTCTCTGCAACACTTTGTGTAGCTTTCGTTTATTCATTTCTTCCAAATGATCTTTGTAGTCAACGTCAATGAAGCTATTTAACAAATTTGGTTCCATCTGATAACCATTGAGAAAATTGTTGACACTTTGCAAAGTCAGCAATGTCTGCTTCTCCAGATTGCCGCCTTTGGACACAATAGACGAAAAATCATTTTCCAACCATCCAATAGTTCGTTGAAGGATCGAATGAATATCTCTACCCATCCGTAGAACCAACACTCGTATGCGACTAATGCATGCCAATGCAACGGTGCAAAGAGGAGCAAAATAACCTCTACTCAGTTCAGTATACAGCGCCGACGCAGCATACGTTATCCGCGAAATAATCTCAGGTAGGTGAACGGTCAAGGCAGCATGCAGCACTTTCAGATCTTTGATGAAGGCTGAATCATCGCAATTTTGTTCGGTAGTCGAGGATATCGACCATTGTTCTTCTTCTATCTTACTACTGTGCGTTCCTCTTCTCTTATGAACACCTTTGTGTCTTTCAAGTAGAGAGGCAATTCGGTCGTGTGCATCTCTGACTGCCTCCATTACTTCAGGTAAGCTCTTCGATTCTTCTGAATTAGGATCAATTTTCACAATGTTGTATCGTTTGATGGCACGCACTAGCATGTCAAGTCTTCGAAAATAAGACGCACGAAAGTGCTGCTTTCTATTTCTTTCAATGACCAAGAATAATATGTTGATGTCCAGGAGGAGAGCCTCCACATATTGCGATCTTTGAGATATCATAGCAGCGGTTTCTACATGCAATAGCACTCTAAAAACGAGTTTTCAGTGTTGAGTGTTGTTGAAAACTGGTGTGGGAACTGGGTGGGTGCTGGTGGGTGGTTCTCTGGAAATGCATTGAGAATTGGGACATCCTATCAACATCAATCAAACTTGGTCTTGTTTGGTGTTTGGAGTTGTGGTACGATTTCATAACCTACCATAACGTTTTTAGGTAAATAGGTACACTCTACAACAACAGTAGTGTATCGGTACTTTTAAAACATGCAACATGAAACATAAAAGAACATGACTCTCTTCGCTAAAACTATAATATACAAAAAGACAAAAAGCACTCGAAACCTCCGCGTGGAAATGTCGCATGATCTAACAATCATTACCAATTCTAATAATATAAAATTGAATCAAGGTATCATAAGAAGGGGGAATGAGGCAAAGGCACAAGGATCTTCGCCAGATAAAGGAGCACAGGGATTCTGAACAGCACAAGAAACAAGTTCAAGTGTATAAGAACAATTCAAGGATATGTACGATATTGCTTGTATCCATTAGTGCAATCTTTATAATGAACTGTGATACAATTATGTCAAACCTGGTATTGATAAGCACTAGTGCCAGTACTAGTACTAACATATGTAGTACAAGTACTACCATATGTAGTACTAGTACTCCAACAAATCACCTCAGACCTACTGAGGCGAGGAGGAGCAAACATCATGTCACTAGCTCTTTCAAGAAGAGCACATATCCATTTCCAACAAAGATCACCAGCTACGATCAGCTCGAACGGTTGAAGTCAGATGTACCGGTACCAAGAAATCTGAATATTGTTTTTGTTGGAGATTCTGTTACGAGATACCAATACAGCAGCCTAGTCTACTTTCTCAAATTTGGCAAATGGATTAATATGCATCATCCAATACCCATTGCCGCCAATGAAACAATCAATCGCATGTATCAACAAGAGATTGCCAAGGAATTGGTTCCCCATCAGAGCTTGATTTGGAAAAACTTTTGGAATGGCAAAGATGATTGGTCACAATTTTCCACGTCTCTCCTCAGCCCTTTTGAAATGTGCGATTACTTCGAGCCATCCAACATCAACTACAAGGACTTTGGCAAAGATTCTATGGAGAATAGATACTTTAGAGAACCTGCGCAAAACAATACCATCACGTATTTTCAAAAGTACGGTGATTTGAATAATTGGAAGAAGCCATAAACTTTCAAGTCGACCTTTGGTATTGATGATATCAATAGCATGTCCATAGCCAACCAAAACATCAGCCAACTTTCTGAGGGTATCTACAAGACAGCCAATTGGACAGCATTCATCGAAAATTTTGTTTCCAAGCTTGATCCAAAGCCAAATGTATTTATATTCAATCAGGGGCTGTGGAACGATGGAGGCTTCAAAGAAAGGAGCTTACAGAAGCAGGTTGTGAAGGCCATAGCTGATGCTGGTATGATTAGCGTCTATAAAACCACAACAAAATGGAAGGATGATGGTGAAAAGCGGGCAACGAAGATGAGAAAATATGAGAGGCAAATTTGTCAAATCTGCGATCATTGTCTTGACCTGTCTTGGACGCAGGGCCTTCCAGAGTATTTTTATGCAGATCGAGCGCATTTCTTTGAACCAGTTTATTCTTGGTTCAATATGCAGCTACTCAACTTGCTCTCGTCCTCGTGATTTTCTGGGTTGAATGAAAGATTTCATTATTATTGGTGGTCGTTCTTGTTGTAGAGGAATTGAAGAATCGCCGATTGTAGGCGATCGATAGCTACTGTTACGAAATGCATTTTTGACGCATTCAAATCGTCATGTATAATGTTTTTAATAACTGACTCAGAGTGGCCCAACAACTAACAACCCTTATTTCTAGAGTAGCGTGTACCACATTATTTCTGCTTTACATTGACTCCACAAAAGTTAGGAGAAACGAGACGATGTGATCAATTCCGAGAGTAATCTGGTGATCGTCGTTATCTGTAATAACATTGCAATTTGTGGAAGGTAAGATAACAAACAATTAGGCACGATGCAAACTCTGAGAATAAGACTAGACTACTTGAGCGCTTGAATTGATAATTCCACTATGTTTTAAGACAGTGTTATCCCTCTGTCCCATTGAATCCCTCGTTTGTTAAAAAGGAAATTAAATGGTGGACTTTCACACCAGCACTACTATGTCCGTTTGAAGTGGCGTCAAAGTCCATTACTTGAAACAACTGAAAGGCTTTGGAGGATGATAGATTCGGAACAATTTTTATTTGTTGATCAATTAGATGTAGACTAGTAGTGTATGCGTAACGAGGCGCAAGATCATTCAAAGTAGAGGCCACTGGTATCCGATGGTCCAGGGGAACAACCTCTGTCCGATTATGTGCACAGGGCTGAATATTTGTCACCATTGTTTTCAGAATGATATAGATTAACAAGGGCAGATCAATTTCGCTCATCAGAAAAAAAAATGAGAATTGGAAGAAATGTATTTGAATCGTTGAATCATCATTAGCTTTTCTTCATACGTTTTTTCGGTTTGGGATCATCACCATCGCCCTTGGCGGGAGATGTTGATGTAACAGGAACTGAACTTGCACCAACAGCTGGAGTTTTGGCAGTGGATTTCTTGGAAGGGGCCTTCCTTTTCGTCCCTTTATCCCCAGTCGCTTTCTTTTTCGTAGATTTCTTGGTGGTATTTCCTCCCTTTTTCGTGCCACCTCCCTTTGGTTTCACCTTTGCCTTTTCTTTTTCAGCGGCAGCTCGCTCCTTTTCAGCAGCGACCGCGGCAGCACTAGCAGCGTCAGCCTTTCTTTGAATTTCTTTCGCCACAGCTGCACCAGCAATCTTTTCAAGCCGATTTCGCCGACTCAATACTTCACCTTCTTTTTTGAACATAGCTTTTTGTAACGTTAATAATGTCAAAGCTCCCTTTCTGACGTGATCATACATATCACAAACACGCTTCGTTGGTGTTGGCCTATCATTCACCTTCAGTTCTTTCAATATTTGTTCCATCCTCTTCAGTGTTGTCTTATTAATTGCCATTTGACCACCAGTTGCAGGATTCACTGCCCGCCCAGACTGTAAATAAGGTGTACCTGCAGTAGGAGTAGGCGCAGTCTTTGAAAACTGGGCATCTAACATTGCAAATGATGCATCAGTACCAAACGCCACAGTAGACCCTGGCACAGGTGATGGCCCTCTAGAAGATACAGGTGTTGCAACTGCACTTCCTCCACCTGGACCGTGTGCTCCAGCAGCTGCTGCAGCTGCTAAGATATGGCCACCACCTTTTTTCAATTTCCGAATTTGTGTCTCGACTAGTTTCAACTCAGCCCTTAGCGCCTCTTCTTCGCACTCTTCTTCCTTCGATCTGTACCATATTTTCTCTAAGATTCGTCTTCGTTGGCGTTCGGATTCAAGATCAAAGGTCGGTTGATTTGTGGTTCCAGTATTTGTAGCCGCGATCGGAGGTTGCATGTTTGCGTGCACATCCCCCACCATGGATGAGACAGCTGCGGAAGACGATGAAGAAATTGCCAGAGCTATAGCATGCTGTGCTTTCAAACTTTTTTTATCCTTTGCATCATTAGCATCCATTCCATGAATAGATGATATTCCCTTCGTTTGTGATGCAGCAAGCGCCTTTGCTAGGTTCTCAGCTTCCACCTTTGCCGCCTTTTCCACCAGTCTGCGATTCAGCATCATTCCAATGGTATAATATCTATGTTGCAAATCTTCCACAACTTTATTTGAGAGAGACCCAAATTTTCCAATCCAGCGATCTATGATTACCGGCCATCTGAGTTCGTAAATTTTACACAGTTCCAGCAATGCATCAGTTTCACTTTGAGTCCAGTTATCATCCTGTAAATGGTTTTTGTAGAAGGTATCACCATCTGCAACCGCATCTTTGTAATTCAGAGCATCCAAATGAACATTAAATCTTGCAAAGGGGTATTCAGGATATTCTACTCCTGCTCTGACCCAATGATGAAGAAGCAATCCATCATTCCTTGCGTTTGATGAGAAGGGCGCCCAACACCAGGGTCGCGCCTTCTGACTTGATTGGATGTATCTATTGTTAACTCTCACCATTGAGGGGACTATTGGAGGGAGAGGAGCAGAGCTATAATCGGTAGATTTTGTGGAGGTCAGGACATCTAGAACTGGTTTGGTGAACGCCGTGGGTTGATTGAGAGCCTTATTAGTTTTCAGTAACGCAGATTTTGGAACAATTGCCGTTCCAGCCTCACTTTCTCTGGTGACGCCAGCGCCAACGCCAACGCCAAGGATTGCTGCCACGTCTCCCATTGGTTGATATATATGATTATGTGCCCAGGCGCAGATAGTTGGAGATGTTAAGGAGGCGGCGAAGGTTCAGCGGTTCAGCTGTAG
>Ga0306864_1000220_pt1 | contig 27389 bp, 25 predicted proteins | sample AntRauTorckE5430_FD_190448 | JGI IMG/M metagenome (GOLD analysis project Ga0306864, IMG submission 190448) | Saline lake microbial communities from Rauer Islands, Antarctica - Metagenome Torckler E5 #430 (v2) (version 2) | ecosystem: Environmental > Aquatic > Non-marine Saline and Alkaline >...
AATCTGTAATATCCTTTAACAGATTATCACGATCTAGAGTGGATAATAATAGTATTTCCTCTTTTAAATTATCTATGTTCATAATCTAAATATACATATAATAGCTGTATTAAACTAGAGCCTTATTAAACTATTTTGATTACTATTTCTTTCAATAAGTTTTTGTGTGATGCTATCTTGTTTATTTATTTCTTCAAAACTTCTATTTAAACTCTTTAAAAGCTCAATTTCTTTTTCGCCCCTTATTTTTGTGTTTTCTATTCTCTTTTTAATAATTAATGATTGCTTTTGAGTATTGGAATCGTTTTTGTTTGTTGAATAAATGGTAAATAAAATGCTTAGTATTCCGATTATAATTGCTGTTATAAGACCTGCCCAAGATAATACGTGTTGTTTTCTGAACTTTATATCTTCATCTGATTTAAAGTCATTTTTAACTAAGGATTTAATATCTTCAGAAGGATAAATAAAAACAAGTAAATTTTTTTTTATTGTTTCATATAAAGGTTTGATTGATATTGATAAAAAAGAGATTGTACCGTCGGATTTTACTATCTTATTTATTTTTAACTCGCTAATAGTCCCATCAGTATCTGTAAATGTGTCATTTTGTTTAGTTGACACTATATTATTGAATCCTTCGTAAATGCAGTCTAACCCCGTATAGTTGGAAGTTGGAAGTATAGATAAATATCCTTCCTCTTTTAAATATGATATCAATGAAACTAATTCTAATAATTCTACTACTGCTATTGACCTTTTTGACAAGTCATTAAAATCAGATGTATTTATATATAATAGGATATCTTGACTTATGTGATTAACGATAAGTGCATTTTTCTTTTTTATAGTAAAAAACTTTTCTTGAAGTATACGACTGAATGTGTCAGTCGAACCTATTTCTATCTCACTAATCAACTTAATTATATGTTGTTCTCTTTGATTAAATTTTCTCATAGCTGAAGATGAGTTTGTTTATTGGCTATAACGTACGAATAACACAACAAGTTGTGTTATTCGTACGTTATTTAAACACTAATCTAAGGGATTTTTTATTGTTTTAAAAGTATTTGTTGCCACATGAGTGTAGATTTCTGTCGTTTTAGTGGATTGATGCCCTAATAATACCTGTATTTGTCTTAAGTCAACTCCCGCTTCTAGAAGATGTGTAGCAAAACTATGCCTGAGCATATGAGGAGTTACAGGAATTCTAATCTTTGCTTTAAAGGCCACTTTCTTTACAACGTTAACAACCGCTTGACCACTGTACTTACCACCCCTCTGCCCTTCAAATAAATATTCTTTCGGTTTCCAGTTTTTGTAATAGCTGCGTAAATCTAACAATGCATTTTGCGATAATAAGGTAAGCCTGTCCTTATTTCCTTTGGCCTTTTTTATCCGTACAAGCATACGTTTGCTATCTATATCTTCAATTTTTAAATTAATCAACTCACTTCGGCGTAAACCAGAGCCATACAGAAGTTCAACAATACACCTGTGTTTAAGGTTATTGGTTTTAGCAATTAGGGCCAGAACCTCTTCCTTGGAAATTATAATAGGTAACTTATATCAATTTAGTTTTTAAATGTTGTATTAAAAATTTGAATTATACTACGACGTAGCTCAGCACAGGTTTTTTACTTAATTGAGGAAAAAAATATAAGCATAGCATTAGTTACGGTTCTATTTTATGACGATTAATAAGTGAAAAAGAAACTTATTTTATCCGACATTTAGATACTATATTGGTATGAAACTCTTTTCTAGGTCTTTCTACCTCATAAAATCGATTGGGCATACCCAATACAACTTCATAATAAAATTTGATGGCATTAATGGCTTGATTAACGCAAGAGTTGGACTTACCTCGGCGAATAAGCAGTTGAAGATACGCTCGTATGTGGCTTTCAGTAATGGCCTGCAAATCTATATCTGGATACTGGTTTATAAAGTGTTCAAAAAGATGAACATAAGTGCGTATCGCGCTATTCGCATAGCGTTTAAGCTCTAGTTTTAGTAAGTATTCTTCTGGACAACGGCGGTGCTGTTTTGTGACTTTACGTTTTCTGTACCAGTCAATATCTACCTCCTCATTAGAGGTATGTAAAGGTCTATTGGTTAGAAATCGGTTATAATTAATCCAAGCGACACCTTTAAAAGTAGTGTAAATAGTAGCCAGATTAGTTTCAGTAAACCGATTTATGGCGATGTTACAGGTTTAATTTGGTGCGGTAGGTTTGTTGCGATCTAAAAGGTGTGGGAAAAAATACCCATAGTTTTACGTCTAAGGGCAATCAACCCTAAGATAGGACCCAGAGCTAAAATGACATAAATGCTATTCGAATCGGTTAACTTTATCATCATAGTCATTATCTGAATGCTAATTATGGTTATGGAATACCCTATACAATTTACGATAGTAAGTGCCGTGCCTTTCATCTCTGCTGGTGCATTCTGAGCAATAAGTGTTGATAAAAGTGGTGAATCTGCAATTACTACTATTCCCCAAAAAATAAGAAACCCAAGAAACAGGCTTTCAAATTCACTCGTAAATACCCATGGAGAAATAAGGCAACATCCACAGGATAAAAGAAGGGCCATAAAAGCTGTTCGTTTGGTTCCTAAAACTTGCGAAAGGTAGCCGCTGAAGAGACAGCCCATCGCTCCTACTCCAATGATTAGAAAGGATAGGAGTGGGATATTGAATATGACTTGTGGATGGTCTAGGCTGTATTTTTTTAGCATGATGGGTATAAAGGCCCAAAAAGCGTATAACTCCCACATATGTCCAAAATATCCGAAAGCCACAGAACGAAATTTTAAATTGTGAAATACACTAAAAAATGCTGATAAATCTGTTCGCTTACTTTGTTTTCTGAAAGGACCATCAGGCACCAGTATAAGCATTAACAAGCCCCCTAAGACCCCAAGAAGTGAGGTTGTTATCAGTACCGATTTCCAAGAATATACAAGAGTCATTTCACTTAACAAATGAGGAAGTGCTGTACCCAACACCAAGGCGCCAACTAAAAATCCAAGCGACTTACCAAGACCCTTTTCATAATAATCTGCAGCAATTTTCATCCCAACTGGATAGATACCCGCAAGAAAAAAGCCTGTAAAGAAACGAAGTGTAAGCAAGCTCAACAAATTGTTTGCCTCCCATATAACTCCTAAGTTGAAAAGTGATCCCACTAAAGCACTGACTAAAAAAACTTTTGAAGGTGAGTAGCGATCCACAATTGTCAAAATAGCGAAAATCAAAGTCCCGATAATAAATCCAAACTGTACAGCTGAAATTAAGTGCCCCAAAGCATTCTCACCAAGATCAAAATTTATGACAAGATCGTTTATCACACCATTCCCAGCAAACCAAAGCGAGGTGCAGCAGAACTGAGAGAAAACGATGACGGGAAGTATTAATTTAGAGTGTTTCACTTAGAATAATATTCAGTTTCACTTAACACCTTAGTAAAATAAATGTAGCGTTAAAACGTCTAATCTAAGACATACTCCTCAAACCTGCTAACTAAGAGACTCGTAGAATGACTAATCGCAGCGATGTGAACATAGACCATTGAAAATTCAACAGTTTCGATTCACTTTATGGGCTTCAAATTTGAAGTAAATTTTGTGGAGTTTTAAGTTGAATTTTAAAGCTTGTAAGAGCCCTTTTACCAACTTATATTTATGGTGGCATTATACCGTGCTTTTAAGTGAAACCTTTAAAACACTTTTGTGATAGGATAAGGATAACCATATATCCAAAACATTTATCACTTTACGACTGTTTATCGATAATGGAATACCGATAGCGTTCAGTTGCCTTTTCTAAGCTTTCTGAAAGTGATTTTAACCAGCCCATGTGATTGGATATCAAATAGGCTTCCTGAAGGGCATGAAGCGTTTCAGTATCTAGTTCAGTATAGCCTTGTCTGATGCTTTCATCTCTCTTGTTTGATAAATGTTGGTAATTGCCCAATAGCTTCTCCTGTGCCTCTTTTCCAGTTTCTTCAGAAGCTTTTTTCTTTAACTGAGTATGGTCCAAACTATCACAAGCAGTCTGTAACGTGTTGGCAATTTTTTTGATAAGTAAATTAAATTCTACTGAAGTAGGAGTGGTTTCATGAGTGATGATAAAATTGCCAATGGACGCAATAGCAGAAATCATGGTCTGGTTAAGAGTCACCATTTCATAAATTAATTGAAATTCATTTTGTTTCGATTTTGGATCTTGAGTCAACCGTTGAAAGGCTGCATTTAAATTACTAATCGCCAAAAAGGCACCTTTCCTTGATAGGTTATAAGAGAGTTTGTTTGTGGTGGGATCCTGATATAATTCTTGTGTTGCCAAGAGGTACTTCCTATTCATCTCTAAAGCATTCAAAAGCACCTGTTTTAGATTGTTTGCTTGCCAACTAGGAAATATGGTGTAGTTTGCAACAACGGCGATAGCGGCTCCAATGAGGGTGTCGAGAACGCGGTATTGAATGACCTCGAAGGCATCTGGATTGATCAAGGAGTATACAAAAACGATACTGATAGTAATTAATGCCGCTGCAGACTTATAATTTTGCTGAATTAATGCAAATGCAAAGATCAGGGACACTAAAGCTAATACACAATAGACTACTACATTTTGAGTGATGAGCACAATACCAACAGCCACTACAGCACCTATGAGTGTTCCAATGATGCGATCTTTTGAGCGCTCTTTGGTCAAGCCATAGCTAGGTCGCATAATGACAATGATAGTTAGTAAAATCCAATAGGTATTTTGAATGCCTAAAAGAAATCCCAATAGATAGGCCAGAACAATAGCGATGCTAAGGCGTAATGAATGTCTAAACATGGTGGAATCGAAACTCAAGTTTTGAACAAGAACATTGAGTCTGTATTCTTGAAGTGTTAAAAACTGACTAGAATCTTGTCGTTTTAGGGAGACTTTAGACGCGTCTTGGACATTTGCCATGACCCGTCTAATAGCTTTGATTTCTTGAAGCAACTGTTCTTGGTAATCGTATAGATTTTTTAAGACCAAAGCACCCTCCCGTGCTTGGGGTAATTTCACAGCATCGATATAATTTGAAATAGAATCATCAGCATTCGAAAGCGCCTTTAATAGATGTTTTTTATCTGGCATTTCATCATTTTGAATCAATAATTCTGACAAGCGTATGAGATGATTACCCATCACTTTATTCAAGGTTTTGAAGGCTTTTAAAAATTCTTTATGCTCGCCAAAAATTCCATCGATCGTCTTATAATCCAAATGTTTAGCTTCTATCAATTCGAAAATCTTAATTGAGGAAAGGAAAATCAATAGTTGCTTTTCTTCATATCGCGAACGCCCAGATCGTTTACGAGCTGTAAGAAGTGTTTCTCGAAGTGTTTCGTGCTTATCGTTGATTTGATGTTGAAGGACAAAGGTTTTAGTGAGGCGTTCATCACGCTTGTTTTTTTTGCTTAATAGTTTTGCTCGTAATTTTAGGTAGTCCCCTATAAGATGAAGCGTATCTGACAAAAGTTGATTCTGATCTTTTTGGGGGAAAATCTTTTGAAAGATAAAGGATAGGGTTAAGTACCAAAGACCTCCAACTCCCATTAAGAGGACATGAATAAAAATTTCAGATGCTGTTTCTTTTTGGGCAGCAAAGGCGAGAACCATAGCCAGCAAGCCTGAAAAAGAAACCAAAGATGCCCTAAAACCATATACTGAAATGAGAGATACTACAAACGAAATAACGGTGATGGCCAACAGTAAAAAGGGTAAAAAAGGTTTTGAAAATAAGATGATGCCAGTAATAAGCATCGTCAGTCCAATGCTTATTAAGACCGCATTAACTTTGCGTTTGTTACTTCCAGGAATGTCACCAGGTGCATTTAAAAAAGCTCCAACAGCAACAGATAATGCAAATTCAAAATATCCCAAAAAATACATGACACCAAAAGGCACAGCTACCCCAAACCCAAGCCGAATCCCTCTATCGAAATTGGTGCTTTTTAAAAATAATTCTAATTGTTTGAGTTTTTCTTTCAAGTAGTTTTATATGTTTACCAACAAAGTTAGGGTAATTGTAGGGGAAGCATTGTCTAGTAAGTTTATTTTAGTAGCTGTTCAAACATGACCATAAAATCATCAAACATTAATTTTCTTATAAGGCCTCTTCCGATATGGTCTATTTTAAAGTTTTTAATTTTGGGTGCAAGCTTCATCCTGTTTTTAATTTTTCATATTTTTACAGCATATAAATATGACTTTGAGATGTCAACTTGGTCTCATGACTCTTGGTTTTTTCACAATGGTTTTCTTTGTCAGTTTATTGATAAAAGCCTCGCTTATGAAAAAGAGTTTTAAATTCAAAATGTAACAAAATTCTAGTCTTGGTTTGCTTTTTTTAAAAAAAGCCTGTTATAAATAGGAAACGAATGTAAAGAACCCCTTAGCTAAACACACTAAAATACTCTAACTCTTAGACAAATAAAATGACTAAAAGCACTTTAATTAAAAATGTAACTCTTGTGAATGAAGGGAAAATACAAGTTGCAGATGTACTCATTGCAGAGGGACTCATACAGCAAATCGGAAAGATTGAGGTTAACCCAAACCATAACCTAATAGACGGCACTGGCAAACACCTCTTCCCTGGGATTATAGATGGTCAAGTTCATTTTAGAGACCCAGGCCTAACCCACAAAGGCGACTTATACACCGAAAGTAAAGCAGCTATAGCTGGCGGAGTAACTTCTTTTATAGATATGCCAAATACAGTCCCAAATATCTTGACTGTTGAAAGCTTAAAAGAAAAGTTTGACATTGCTTCCCAAAAATCATTAGCAAACTACTCCTTCTTCTTGGGTGTAAATGGAGATAATATAGATGAGGTTGTAAAAATGGATACAAGCCAATTTATTGGTGTTTCTGATGACGGCTTATATTTTACCAAAAAAGGAAATCTACTGGCAGATAATCCTGAAATAATGGAAAAACTATTTGCCAATTGCAAATCCATTATTGCCATTCATTCTGAAAAGGAAGAAATTGTAGAAAAAAACGAACAAGCCTTTAAAGAGAAATATGGCGACGATATACCTGCAAAATTCCATCCTGTCATCAGGAGTGCGGAAGGCTGCTACGAAGCTACCAAACGCGCTATAGATTTAGCAAAAAAACACGATGCCAGATTGCATATTTTACATTTAACTACGGAAGTAGAAACTCACTTGTTTCGAAACGATATTCCCCTAAAAGATAAAAAAATAACAACCGAAGTGTCCGTACATCACCTTTGGTTTTCAGATGTAGACTACGAGCGATTAGGAATGCTTATTAAATGGAATCCAGCTATAAAAACGAAAAAAGATAAGGAAGGCTTACTAAAAGCACTACTTGATGATAGAATAGATCTTATAACCACAGACCACGCTCCGCATACCTTGGAGGAAAAACAACAACCCTATTTTCAATCTATGTCGGGTGCACCTATGGTTCAGCATACGCTCAATTGCATGTTGGAGTTTTATAAACAAGGCCTCATTTCGTTAGAAAAAATCGTTGAAAAAATGTGCCATAATCCAGCTATTTTATACAGTATGACCAAAAGAGGATTTATTCGAGAAGGCTATTACGCTGACTTAACCTTAGTAGATTTAAATAAAAAATGGACAGTAACCAAGGACAACCTACTCTACAAATGCGGCTGGTCTCCCTTGGAAGGAACAGCATTTCAAACAAAAATTGAACACACTTTTGTGAATGGAAATTTGATTTATGACCGTGGTCGTTTTAAGGAAGATATATTTGGAATGCCTATAGAATTCAATACTAAAGAGAAACAAAAATGACCCAAATTTCAAGTGATATTTCAAAAGCAATTGAACTTTTAAATAAAGAAGATGTCGTGGCAATACCTACTGAAACCGTTTATGGGTTGGCAGGAAACATCTATAGTGAAAAGGCGATTAGAAAAATATTTGAAGTCAAACAAAGACCTTTATTTAATCCTTTAATTGTTCATATCCATTCTATCGACCAACTAGAAAAAGTAGCTCGTGAATTTCCGATAAAGGCTCAAAAGCTTGCTGAAGCCTTTTGGCCTGGTTCTTTAACACTTATTTTACCTAAAAAATTAAACCTACCCGAAATAGTAACTGGAGGTAAAGATACCGTTGGCGTTAGAATTCCAAATCACCCTGTGACTCTAAGTTTATTAAAACAGCTGTCTTTTCCGTTGGCAGCTCCAAGCGCAAATCCTTATAACAGGATTAGTCCCACAAGTTCTGATCACGTTAAAACGTATTTTGGAAATACACTACCTATGGTGCTTGAAGGTGGTGAATGCAAAAATGGAATCGAATCTACTATCATTGGCTTTGAAAATAACGAAGCTATACTCTACAGGCTAGGAGCTATTTCTGTTGAAGACATTGAAAAAATAATCGGTAAAATTCAGATAAAAAATAAAAGCGACACAACACCCAATGCCCCAGGAATGGTGGCGAAACACTATGCCCCCAAAACAAAAATGTATCTTTTGGATGATATCGATGAATTTATTGAAAATGCCGAAAGCAAAAAAATTGGTGTCCTAAGATTTCAAGAAGAATTGAATGCCACACGTTTTGAACATATAGAAATCTTATCGAAATCTGGAGATTTAAAGGAAGCCACTTCGAAGCTGTATGCTGCGTTACATAAGTTAGATAGCTTAGATTTGGATATCATTGTAGCTGAAAGATTTCCAGATGTTGGTCTAGGTAAGTCTATTAATGATAGATTAGAAAGAGCTATAAAATAATTATCACTCACTTTATGGATACTGCTTTATTTAAAAACAGACGTCTAGTCATAGCTACAAAACACGAAAAGGAAAAAGTGATTGCCCCTCTTTTAGAGACAGCTTTAGGAGTGTCATGCTTTATAAAAGAGGGCTTCGATACAGATAGCTGGGGAACTTTTTCTGGCGAGGTAGAAAGAAAACAAGACCCCATAGCTACTGCAAGGCAAAAATGTTTAAAGGCAATGGAACTCAGCAATTGTGACTTAGGTGTGGCTAGTGAAGGTTCCTTTGGTGCTCATCCTTCTCTATTTTTTGCAAGTGCAGATGATGAGTTTTTAATTTTTATTGACAAGAAGAACAACTTGGAAATTATAGCTAGAGAATTGAGCATGGAAACCAATTTTAATGCTCAGGAAGTTAAAACAGAGATAGATCTGTTAGACTTTGCCAAATCGGTAAAATTTCCATCGCACGGCCTTATACTTCGCAAATCAAAAACAGATAATATCAATATAATAAAAGGGATAATAGATGTAGATCAATTGAAGAATGCCTTTTTGGAACTCATGAATACGTCAGATTCTGTTTATGCAGAAACGGATATGAGAGCAATGTTCAACCCAAGTAGAATGGCCGTCATTGAAAATGCAACCAAGAATTTGATCACTAAAGTAAATTCCTGCTGCCCTCAATGTGCTAGTCCTGGTTTTGGAATATCAGAGGTCAAGAAAGGATTAAAATGTAGCTGGTGTGGATTGCCTACCAACTCAACATTGAGTTTTATATATAGCTGCCAGAAATGCAATTTCACCAAAGAAGACATGTATCCACATCAAAAAAGAACAGAAGATCCTATGTATTGTGATTACTGCAATCCATAAGAAAAGGAGCGGTGCAAATAAAATATGGAAAAGCTAGTTTTTAATCACTGAAATTTGTTTTGTCAAGCGAAATAAAATAGTTTTCATAGGTCTGTCATTTCAGTGCATATCATTCTTTCACTTTCTAAATACCTATTCTAAAAACCCAAGGGTCTTATTTAATCCTAGCTTCTATACGAATTGCTTAGGTGTCTCCAACAAGTTTACCTATCGCAATACAACTACCAAATGGATTCTCATTATTTACAAAAACCTCTTCTAAACTTTCTTTAATACCAAATTATATTTATAATGCCGTATGAATAAATTGAATTATTTTTTGATTGATTGATTGAAATCAAAAATAACTAGCATAGCCTTAGCTACGGTAATTATTTTTGATGAAAAGCAGGCGAAAAAAGCCTGTGCCGAATTCGTATCGGTAAAACGATTTATTGCGTCATTATAGGTCTAATTTGATATAAGAATGCATATGAAATTGGACTTCTAAAACAAAATTTATAATTTTTCAATTAAGTAAATCTTTGATATATAGATTAATGAGATTCAAATTCTTTTATTCAGTTTATGAATTTTAAAAAACAAGTAAAAAAAAGAAAGCAATTTGTCAATTTTTTATATTGGTTTTGAACTCTTACCTTACACGAAAGAAAGAGTTCTTATAGCAACCAATGCGGTTATAATCTAAAAAATTAACCAAGAACTACTATTGAAAGGGTGTGGATATAGGTTACGGGCTTACAAAATTAATCCCAACATTAAAGAAAAAAGGATTTTCAAAATTATTTATCATTCCAAAATCTTGATCACCAAAAAATCCTCTAAAAAAATCTGCATCTCCATCTAATTCATCTGCATCATAGGACCAATCATACCTGAGTCCAGCTTGGACACTTGCCCAGATATATCCTGAAATTTTAGTTTGAAATTCCAATTTGGGTCTGACTTCCCCTCTGCGTATTTCGTAAGAATTTCCATTGACGGAATATTCATCTATACGGTAGCTTTGACCCTCTAGATCGAATCCTGCAAGAAGGAGTGAATTTTGATTGATTTTATAACGCACATAAGCTCTAGCTGGAAATAAGATCTCCGTTCCCCACTTTTTATTTTCAGAAGTCCAATCAAACATAATAACAGGCACATAATTTAAATTACCAACTCTATATGTTCTGGAGACTCCTACTCCCCAACGGAAATAATCGTTTACACGTCTTCCATAGATAGCAGCTGCGCTGTATCTTATGGTACTCAATGACTGGAATTCGTCCAAACCATAATTACCGCTCAAATCCATCTGAGTTTGAAAAACTAAAAACTCTGTTTCATTCATCGGGAAAAAGAAGGTATTGGTCCAGTTGATATTTCGAAGTCCATCCTCGTTTAAAATGCGACCTAAACTTCTTGCTTCGGTTCCATCTGGAAGGAATAGTGGAGATCTAGGAGAATTCAAATTTTCTCTAATGTTATACCGTGTATCCATAAAATTAATTCCCGATTGCCAAACAAAACTACTTTTGGAAATGATAGGAATATTGGTGTTCAATCTCAAACCACCAGTAAATTTTGCTCGCCCAGTTTCGTTAATAGTTGGATTCTCCTCATCTACATCAAAGCCATTATCAAGAGATTGGGGAAAGGTAACCTTTGAAAACTCGTACTTGTAGGGCATCTGAGCATCAAAACTCACTCCTATGAATTTCTGAGGACTCATTCCAGAAATTTTAGGGCTAGCATAACGCTTTACTGGAGTGTCATCTTCCAATTCAAAATCGTCATACTTACTGTAATCTTCTTCATCCTCCTGAGCTTGAATTGCAGTTATACCCAGCCCAAAGAGTACAAGCAATGCAAAAATTTTGTAATTGTAATTCATTTGTCCAAAATTGATTAAAAAACATTTAGCATAGGTCTTAACTTCAACAACTTAATGTTTAAATTGATAGTTATTTTTTTCTAATAAGTCTTCTCCAAGTGTCTGTTCGACCAAAGGTTTTCACCCCCACATAACCTCGAATGTCTAAAGTATTTTCGTCCTTCATGGTAATTATACAGCTGTAGCTTGTTCCATTTTCTGGATCATAGATGGTCCCTTCTTCCCATATTCCTTCACCTTTGTACTCGAAATCCTTTAAAATACGAAAACCACGCAAAGGGGCACTTTGCATACTTTCATCTGGATTATTTTTGTCTACTTTAGGTTCTCCAGTAACTGTATCAATAGGCTCTTGTAGCCAAACAATTTTACCATAGAACTTATCATCAATCTTATCAATTTTCACCTTAGCCTTACCGTGTCCTGGTTCCCATACACCAACGATATCCCCTGCTCCTTGAGCAAATCCAAAATATCCTAACAAACAAAATGCAATCAAAAAAAACTTAGTCTTCATAGTTTTAGTATTAAATTATTTTCTGGTTTCAATTTCTAAAGTCACTAACAAATCGAAGATAACATCGTCGTAATATTCATCTTCCAACATGTCAAAATCTCCAATAAAAGTGATACGCTCATCTGTAATTGCTGTTTGCAAATCATCTTGCTCATCTGCTACCTGAAAAGTGTATTTTTTATTGGGTTGGATATTATCGTCCAAAAGACCAATCTTAGTCATATCTGTGTACTTAGATTTCATTTCAATGACCATTTTTCCGATTTTTGGAAAATCCATTCCCTCTCGAGTCTGGACTTGAATTGATTTAACTTTCGCTTTTTCAATTTTGATAGTCTCTTCGAGTTTTGGAAATAAATCTTTCAAAGAGAATTCCCAAGTTGCCGTTGCTGTGTTTGACCCTTCAAAAAGAGGACCTACAGCTTTTAGATCAAGAACAGGCGTTGTGATTTCATGCTTTTCGGTGTCTACAGAACATGAAAACATAAAACCAATTAGACATAAACAACTTCCTAATATTCTAAAATTATAGTGCATTATTCTTATTTTTAAACAAATCTAAATAAAAATATGTTTATTTTCCGTATTTAAGAAGGATCAGGCTAAAATATTTACAATCGCATAATAATTAAACATCTAAGTAATTGATTTTCTTAAATTTAAGTTTAAAAAAAACTAAAAAATGATTTTTTTAGTTTTGAATTGAAGTATTACCATATATAAAGTGTTTAAATTCAATATAAAATATCAGAGAACTCAGTCTCCTATTTGTTTCTCCTTCCTGCAATCGGATCAACTGCCTTGAGATCGTTTCCAATTGTTTTATAAGCGAAACTGGTTTGCATTCTAGCCCCAAATTCTTTAAACGGAACTGTTTTAAAATTAATTAAACCTCTTGTTGCATCAGTAGAATAATTTTGAAAACGACCCGATTATGGGTTGTTATTATGAAATTTCGTATTCTACCTTTCAATATTAGGTTTTTAAATAATTTTTGAGCTGAGATTGACTTTTTTGATCAGTTTCGTTTTGCGTGTTACAAAAGGCAATGCCTATAAGGAAAAACATTAAAGATGCACTAGTTTTCAAGTTAAAGGAGCTATTATTTTGATTAACAAAATTACTCGTTTAGTATAGTCTTAGGTGTAACACGTAATACTCTGTGCAATATTATCTAACAATTTATGACAGTAAGCCGATCTTATTTATAATGTTTTTTTCAACTCGCTTTTAATGTCCTCCAAAACTTGTGGAGAAATTATCTGCTCCATAATACTATATTTATACTATCCCCGGTTTCACTTTCCTAGAAAAGACGGTTTAAGCCCTTAAACTTCTAGGCCTCCACATTTGTATTTTCATCCTATCTAAAATTTGAGAAAATACAGTCAATATGTTTTAACTATAAATCGATTAATTAGAGGCCTCCTAACAAAGCATAAACTGACTATTTAATTTTCTCCCTCACAAGATCAAAGAAAAAGCCCTCAATTAGTATTTTAATTAACTTTTTTGAGTGCAATTAGTCTTTAAACCTTGCACAAAGGCTTAATTATGTTAAATATTTTTTATAAAAACTAATTTAAACTTAATTTCAGCATAGATTATATAAATAAATCAAAAAATATTAACATGAAAAAAAATTATGTATTGCAGTTAATGGTAATGTTTTTATTCAGTTTTTCTTTCTTTGCACAGGAGGTTGAAATAAATGGAGTAATCACAGACCTAGACAACCAGCCGCTCCCCGGAGTTACTGTGGTGGTTGAAGGAACAAATAGAGGAGCTATAACAGATTTTGATGGCAACTACACCATCAAGGCAGAAAAGGGAGAAACACTTTTATTTTCCTACGTTGGTTTTGATCCACAAAAGATTAAAATCGAGAATAACACGACTATTAATGTCACCTTAAAAATGGGTATGCAGCTTGACTCTGTAGTCGTTATAGGTTCTAGAAGCCCAGGAAGAACGACTGTGAATTCTGCAGTAGCTATAGATGTCTTTGATATTCAACAACTTACAAAAGCTAGTCCGCAGGTAAACTTGAACCAAATATTAAACTATGTGGCGCCATCTTTTACGTCCAATACACAAACCATATCGGATGGAACAGACCATATTGATCCAGCTTCTTTGAGAGGTTTAGGCCCAGATCAAGTTTTGGTTCTTATCAACGGAAAAAGAAGACATACGTCTTCTTTGATCAATGTCAACGGAACCTTTGGTCGAGGAAGTGTAGGAACAGATCTTAATGCTATACCAGCAGCAGCTGTTCAGAACATTGAGGTGTTACGAGACGGTGCAGCGGCTCAATATGGATCTGATGCTATTGCTGGTGTTATCAATATAATTTTAACAGATAATACAAACGAGCTTCGACTCAATGTAACTTCTGGAGCCAATTTTTCAAGAAACGCCAACAGCCAGACTGGAGGTGTTGATGGAGAGACTACAAATGTTAGTGCCAGTTACGGTTTGGACTTAGGAGATAAAGGTGGATTTATCAATTTTAGTGGAGATTTTGATATTCGTGAAGATTACAACAGGATGAAAGAATGGGAAGGTAATGTATACAATAGATACAATACTATAGAGCGATTTGCCAATGCTGAGGGTTACGATATCACCAATCTCCTAGATAACGATGTTTCTGATGTGATCCAATACGGCAATCAAGCTGGTTTTAATTTGGATCCAAATGCAACAAAAGAACAGCTACAAGATATCTTATCGGTAGACAATACCTCTGCTGAACTTAGTGCAAGAAATCAGGTAAGAAGTGATTTCAATATGAGAGTTGGTCAATCTAGGCTTAGAGGTGGTCGCTTGTTTGTGAATTTTGCCTTACCCCTAGATGATAATGGTACAGAATTATACTCGTTTGCAGGAATAAGTTCAAGAAATGGAAATTCTGCAGGCTTTTACAGACTACCAAATCAGAGTAGAACATTTACATCTACTTATATCGATGGATTTTTACCAGAGATTAATTCTGAAGTAAAGGATGAATCTCTTTCAGCTGGTATTAAAGGTTCAGTTGGAGACTGGAATGTAGATTTCAGCAATACTTATGGGAAAAATAGTTTTCTTTATGTCATCGGTAATACTTCCAATGCGTCTCTGCAAAATGCGTCTCCGACTGTTTTTGATGCTGGTGGATTTTCTTTTGCTCAGAACACTACCAATCTTGACGTCAGTCAATTTTTTGAAGACGTATATGAGGGGCTTAATGTTGCTTTTGGTGGAGAACACCGTTTGGAAACTTACGAGATTGTTGCCGGACAAGAATCGTCTTATTCTCAATATACCTCAGCAGGAGAGGTTATTACTTTAGCTTCACAACAACCAGCAAGAGACTTTTTTGGAGCAGCAAGGCCTGGAGGTGCTCAGGTGTTTCCTGGTTTTAGCCCAAAAAATGAATTAAACAGAAGTCGTTCGAGTGTTGCCGGTTACTTAGATGTAGAGCTCGATGTCAGTGAAAAATTTCTATTAAGCTTTGCTAGTCGTTATGAAGACTATTCAGATTTTGGTTCAACTGTTAATTTTAAACTTGCATCTCGTTACAAACTTACAGACAATGTCAACCTGAGGGCTTCTGCCAATACTGGATTTAGAGCACCATCTTTGCATCAATTAAACTTTAATTCTACGTCTACTATTTTCGATCAAAACGGTGATCCACAAGAAGTGGGTACGTTTACCAATGATAGCAGAGCTGCTGAATTGCTGGGTATTCCCGTATTAAAACAAGAAACCTCCAGAAGTATAAGTTTAGGATTAACAGGGAAATTCCCTGAAGCTAATCTTACATTCACAGCAGATGCCTATTGGGTAGGAATTGATGATAGAGTGGTTTACACCGGCCAATTTACTGGACCAGGAACGGGAACTGAACTGGATAACCTCCTAAGACAAGCCAATGCATCAAGGGCTTCCTTTTTTGCTAATGCTATTGATACAGAATCCAGAGGTTTTGATTTTGTCATTACTCATAAAATGAATCTCGGTGCCAAGTCCAAGCTTAATACAGATCTTTCTGGAACCCTAACACAAACACGACAAGTTGGCGACATTAAGTCTTCTAAAGTCTTAAGTGATGCAGGACTCGTTGGTACTTATTTCCCAGAAGATAGCAGAGTATATCTTGAAGAAGCTGTGCCTAGAACCAAAATTAATCTAACCAATAATTATACAATTGGAGATTTTAATGTATTCCTTAGAAACGTATTTTTTGGTGAGGTCACTGAAGCAACTCCAACAGTAGGAAATCAGCAAATTTTTAGTGAAAAATTAGTCACCGATTTGTCCTTTGGCTATGTTGTATCTCCTAGTTTAACTTTTACTGTTGGTGCTAATAATATATTCGATATTTATCCAGACCGTGCAGAAGATGCATTTGGAAATAGAAGTGGTGGTCGTTTTGACTGGTCAAGGCGTGCTCAGCAATTTGGTATTGCCGGCCGTTTCCTTTTTGCTAGGATGAGTGTATCACTCTAATAAAATTGTTTAACTTATAAAATAAGAGACTCTATTTCGAAATTGAAATAGGGTCTCATGTTTTATTAGGTCACCCATTAGGTTCTAAAAATTAGTACTTATTAAGTGCTGTTTTTGAAATCCACTCTTTAATATATTCCACGACTTAAGGAGACCTTGTCTTTTTTATACTACTATCCTCGGTTTCCATCTTATGAAGAAGAAGGTTTAAGTCTTTAAACTCGTTAATCTCCACATTTGTATTTTCATCCTTTTTAATTTCCAGTTCCTATTTTAAGATTTTTGAAACCCAGTCTGAAATCAATCTTAGGGCTACTGGAGACATCGTTTGCTCTATAAGTTGATATTCTAAAATATCTCCTGTTTCACTGTCTTGGAAAAGGTGATTTAAACCTTCTAGCTCGTGAGTTTCAACTTTCGTATTACCCCCATTACTCAAAGCTTCATATATAGCTGCTAAATTTTCTTTGGCAGACACTTGAAAGTCTTTACTTCCGTTAAGGGCAAGTACAGGACAAGATACTTTTTGGAAGTAATTGGCAGGACTAGATTTAAGGATTGCCATCAATTCTTGATTATTGACAATAGAATTTATCATATCGCTAAGCTCCTTCTCAGGTATAATAGTTTGGTATTTGATTGCTAGATTTTTTTGCAATTCAGATTTGAGAGCTTCGCCTTCCAAACTTGATCTTCTGAGTTCTGAGTATAGGCTAGCCAGCATTTCATTGGTTCCTTCAATTTGCTTATCTGTTGCTCCTCTTAGTATAAGCAGGTCTTTGCGCTGCTTAAGCATCATCAGATCACCATTAACCCCTGGAGCAGCCAGTAAAACCAAAAAGTCAATGTCGTTTTCAATAGCGAGTTTTGGGGCAAACAGGCCTCCCAAGCTATGCCCTAGCAAACCTATTTTAGATCTATTTATTTGAGTGTTGGATAAAAGATAATTGATGCCCGCTTGTGCATCTCCCATTTGGGTAGCCATGGTCATTTCTGAAGTTCGTCCTCCAGACTCTCCCACCCCTCGCTCATCGAACCGCAAAACGGCAATCCCACTTTTGGTAAGTTCATGAGCTAGAAGTAAAAAAGGCTTATGACCAAATATACTGCTATCTCTATCTTGAGGTCCACTACCACTTAAAAGCAATACAGCAGGAAATGGGCCATCTCCTTTTGGTAAGCTAAGAGTCCCTGCCAAAATAACATCATCACTTGTGTTTTTGTAGCTCACCTCCTTAATCACATAATCATATGGTGGCTTTGGTTCCTGAGGTCTATTTGGCAGAGCGTTCCCTCTTTTAAAATCAAGTTTAAAAGACATTCCGTTTTGTGAAAAATTACCAATGATGGTATCTTTTATAGCAAATTTTCCCTCATATTGAATTCCTAACTCCTTAATTTGAATGGTTAACAAAGAATCAATATAAGTGGTAACGTCCGACTTATATCCTTCTACACCTTGTAAAGGGACATCCATAGTTGAAGCAAATCCGTTTTCTGTTGCGGTGATATGAAAATTGATACCAAGCGAATTCCCTTGGAACTTCAACTCACCTTGCCAGTCTCCTGTAATATTTTGAGCTAAAGCAATTGAGGATAAAACTGTTGTCAATAAAAAAGTGCAAAGTGTTTTCATAGGAATTCATTTAATTTACAAATTTGGTTACCCTTTTAAAAATGCCTTTAGAAAATCAACTTAATCAAGCATAGTCTTTTTTAATCCATCTTCCAGAATTCGTGTTGTAATCCAAGAGAATATTATTTTTAAGATGCTTTCGCTGAGTAAAAGATCTAATTTAGAACTTTCAGATGTAAATGCTTCTAAAATACACCTTCTAATTAACACACTATAAATAAGCTCACTTTATATGTCTAAGACAGGAATCACAGTTTTAAAGTCATGATATGTGATTATAATGATCTTGTTTTTGCTTGACCTGATGTTCAAATATAATTCAACTTTTATTATGCAGTTAAATTGATGCTATTGCCTTTATTTGCAAAAAAATAGAAAATGCAGATAAGTATAAAACCTTTTAGTTCCTCTGAAGTTGAATCCCTCGCTGAGTTGGGGCAAAAGACCTTTAAGGAGTCCCATGGACATAGTGCTACTGAAATAGATATCCAAAACTATGTTGACTATCATTTCAACACCGATACCCTATTGAAAGCTCTTAGTGATTCCACTATCTACTTCCATAAAATACTTTTTGACAACCAACTGGCTGGATATTCAAAATTAATACTAGACAGTCCTCATCCTCTTACCGGTATTTCGCCAATAGCTAAATTTGAAAGGCTTTATCTCTTAAAAGATTTTTATGGACTTGGTCTTGGCAAAGAGCTTTTAAAACACAACATAGAGATCGCAAGAGCACATCAGCAAAAAGGCTTCTGGATATTTGTATGGACTGAAAATGAAAATGGACTTAAGTTTTATAAAAAAAATGATTTTAAAATTATTGGCACTCATAACTTCAAAATAAGTGACCAACATTCCAATCCCAATTTTGTAATGTTGAAATTATTTTAAGCTTTTCAAAAATTGTAATCCCCTCTGGTATAGATTTAAACCATTTATAAATTCCTCACCTATTTGAGAAGAAATTGTTTGGAAAAAAACTGAAACCAAATCTCACAGTTTTAATTAAGAATCCTCATAGCATGAATCATCAAACTTTTAAAAACTCATGGTCTTTAAAAGTTTTAAGCTTAAAAGGAAGCACTTACAACCTCATTTGGGTTCTAAGCCGTCCTCACAAAGGATGTAATTAGTGACAAATAATTAAATAAAATTAAAGTATGACGGGCAGATCCTTTAAAGATATAAGACCTCTCAAACTCTAACAAACCTCATGATATTGCGGCTATTTTCTTTTGAATTTAGAGACAACTCGCCTTACCTTTCCCTAAATAAATTTAAAACCTATGAAAATACTTGGTATTTCAGGCTCAGCTAGTCGGTATAGTAGTAATTACTATCTTCTTCAAGCGATACAAAGTTACGCTGAAGGTGAGCATACTATGAGCGTTTATGATCTCCTACCAAACTTTGAATTATTTACTCCTGATAAACTTAAAAATGGAGTCCCTCAAAACATCTTAACCTTCAAAACCCAAGTGCTAGATGCAGATGCTATTATTATTTGCACACCAGAATACACCCATAATATCCCAGCTGTCTTAAAAAATATGATAGAATGGTGTACCGCCTCGGGTGAATTTGCTCATAAAAGAATCTTGCCCATCACCTTTACTCCTATTGCTCCCAGAGGTGAATTTGCGATGTCCTCTTTACTGATGTCGTTGCAAACTATGGACGCTAAAGTCGTTTCTCAACTTCCGCTTTATAAAACCGATGTGAACATAGAGCACCAGCAGATTAAACTTTCAGAAGACGTCCGAGACCTCATTGGAGCTGCTCTGGAATTGTTTTAAAGTATTGTTTTAAATTTAACAGTTATAGAAATAAGAATTTAATCTGTTAACAAAAAGCTGTTGTCCTGCTTATAAGCGAGACAATCCTATAAAAATAATTTATTTTATCGCTCTTTTAAAGAGACATTGCCCCAGACATCCAGTCTATTTCTGTAAGCAAATCAGCTTTTTGAGATACTTCAGGATAAACGACAAAGTTGTACAAGATGCGTCCATCATTCTCCAATTCTACCCATTCGTGATGCCTAGGTGACTTTTCTAAGACTTCTAGATCTGATTGTGCTGATATTGTAAGGCTGATAAACAGCAAGCTAATTGTCAAAATTTTTGAGAGCATAATATCAATGATTTAAGTTCAATTTTTAAGTTAAAATATCCAATAAATTTAGATCACTACTGCCGAAGGGCCCACAAAGCTCCTAAAGCAATAACAATAGCGAGCCCATAACTCAGCAAGGTCCCAATAAGCACATATTCTGTTAGCTTTCTATCCTTAGATCTAGATAGATCGCTAAAGCGAAATATGGATTTAGCTGCAATCAAAAACCCTATACCAGCCCAATACTCCATAACTACGAATCCAAAAATGAATAAACGTTCTAAGATTCCTATATATAAACCTGCCTTTTCCAAAGCTTCATCTTCAAAGGTCTCAAGATCCCACTTGGATAAAACTACTTTTAAAACAACAGCAGAGACGGAAGTCAGCATTATAAAAGCTAAAATCCATATGATCCATCGCTCTGAAGGATCTAAAAAGCCAATCCAATTGATATCAAAATAAAGCCCTAATGTCCCTACAAGGCTAAGAAGGTGTAACAACTGATCTCCAAAAAAAAGAGACGAAGCCAGTAAGCGATCCTTTAGTTTAATTTTAATGACATCAATGATCAAATGACTTAATCCTATAGCTACGATGACTGGAATTAATTTCACCTTAAAGCTCGTCAAGACAAACATCAAAAGGAAGTGAATCCCTATGTGCACCCATAAGTAGATAGACTTCAATCCTTTTTCTTCCTTATCTTTTACCCACTTGGTAGTTTGCAAGACAAAATCTCCCAAAAAGTGTGCTAATAAGAATTGAAGAAAAATCGTTGTCATTGGTTTATCATAATTGATTTATAATACTTCAGTAAACTTTGAATTTCCTTATATCCGATCTTTCGAAGTGTAAAACTTAAAGTACTTGGTGACTTTTTGAGCAGTCCTGCAATTTGCTTTTGAGTATACCCAGGGTGTTCTAAGAGAACTTTAAGAGTAACTGAATCTATACTTGACCAAGCATTAAAAGTAAGCAAACCCAAATTCAGCATTAAATTCAAAATTGTATCTCGTTGTTTATCCCCTGTATTTACAGCTAAATGATCTGATTTTAAATTTTCAAAACATTCACCCGACCTGTAGAACGCCTCGCCTTGCTCCTCTGTTATTTTACCGATAGGCCCTTTTGAATTCCCTATACCTATAGCCATTCTTACGTCTAAAGCACTAAATTGTTTAATACAGGCTTTAATGTATAAACAGGCTTCTAAACTAGATTCTATGTTGGTCTTTAATTGAAAGCTATCTCCTCTATAAACGTCCCAGTCTTCAGGAAAATTTCCATACCGGTTCAAAGCATTCTTTAAGGACTCAAGCCAATCTGAAGCTTTACCTCCCCTAGAATTAATAATGTCTCCTGTGATTACCGCTATCATAAAAGTTAGTTTGAGCAGTATAAAAATACAAAAATATTCGATATATAAATCGGATTACTAGTTATTCGATTTATATATCGAATAATCAATTATTCGATGCATGTATCGAATATTACTCAACTTTATAAGTTAAGATATGGCTTGGTCAATAAGATAAAGAAAAAAACATTAATTTAATGTCAAGCATAGGCTGATAGACTTATCTATTCCTGCTTTACAAATAGAAATTCTATATTTAATTACATCTTAAAACTAGATCTAATGGCTAAAAAAACGAACGAATTTCAGGTCACTTCAAAGATAAATTTAAGCAAAGCCCCCACTTCTTTAACTCCAAAAAAGGGAGATAAAAAAATGAAAAATGAGTTAAAAAAAGTGAGGAGAGAATTGGGTGATTTGCAGAATATACTTTACGCTCACGGTAAATATTCTGTACTTGTTTGCATACAAGGCATGGACACTTCAGGAAAAGATAGCTTAATCCGTGAAGTGTTTAAAGACTTCAACATTAGAGGAATTATTGCTCACAGTTTCAAAAAACCCACATTACAAGAACTTAAACATGATTTCCTTTGGAGACATTACAAGGCTTTGCCTGCTCGTGGAAAGTATGCCGTCTTCAATCGGTCACATTACGAAAATATTATTATCTCAAGAGTTCACCCAGAGATTATTCTCCATGAAAACAATCCATACATCGACTCTGTTGAAGATATCACTGAGGAATTTTGGAAAGAAAGAATTCAGCAAATCAAAAATTTTGAACATACTATCACTAGCAACGGGTGTATCCTCTTCAAGTTTTATTTGCATATTTCTAAAGAAGAACAAAAACATAGACTCTTGAGAAGATTAAATAAGCAAGATAAAAATTGGAAATTCGCCCCTGAAGATATAGAGGAGCGGGAATTGTGGGAAGAGTATAGTCTAAACTATGAGAAAGCTATTAATGAAACTTCCACAGAAAATGCTCCATGGTATGTCATCCCTTCAGATCATAAAAATCAAGCTCGGCTATTAGTAGCTAAAATTTTAAAAGAAAGAATGTCGTCTTACAAGGATATCCGAAATCCAAACTTTCCTCCTCATTTGGAAATGAAGTTGGAGGAATACAAAAGAATATTAAAAGAGTAATATGTATTATTCTGAAGACATCCACTTGAAACTTAATATTAAAGTGAGCTTAACTTTTTTACTCTAACTTATGTTTGCAATTGACATCAGATTCAATGAAAACTCAAATTCTCATATTATTTATTTTTGCATTTCAACTTAGCCATTCTCAATCTATATTTGGAGAGGATAAAGTCATTAGAAAAAGCATGTCAGAACGCTGGGAATTAGATGATAAAGATAAAAATGGCACTTTCAAGTTAACTTATTACAAGCCTGTTTATGTTTTACCTACGCGATGGTCCAACAACCCGAACGAACTCCCACAAAGTGAAAACCAAGATAACAGCTTCGAAGACCCTGAAAATTATAATCAGATAGAAGCCAAATTTCAATTGAGTCTAAAAACTAAACTCATTCAATCCTTTTTATTCGGTCATGGTGATATATGGTTAGGTTACACTCAACTAGCAAATTGGCAAGTTTACAATGACCCCATCTCAAGACCTTTTAGAGAATTAAATTATGAGCCTGAACTTATTGTCAACTTCCCACTCAACATCAATCTATTTGGACTGGATTTGAGAATGGCTGGTTTTGCTTTAAATCATCAATCCAATGGCAGAGATTTACCAAGGTCTAGAAGCTGGAATAGATTCATATTCCATGCCGCTTTCGAAAGAGATAACTTTCAAATGTACTTAAGACCATGGATAAGAATAGAAAGTTCAGACAAGGATGATAACCCTTCTATAGAAAATTATATAGGTCGTCTTGAAGCTACTTTTATATATAATATAGATGAGCATAGCTTATCAGTTATAGGGAAAAATGCAATGGATTTTGATGAAAACCGAGGGAGTTTGGAATTTAACTATTTATATTCAATAAAATCTAATCTTAGACTTCACTTGCAAGTATTTACAGGCTACGGAGAAACCTTGATCGATTATAACCATAAACAAACTACAATTGGTCTTGGAGTTTCCTTTATAGATTGGTAAAACACTGCAAGTCAATTTTTTGAAACCTTTCTATGAATCTATAGCGGGTGGATTAAAAAGAATTCAAATAACATGGTAAGTTAGATGTAAATCACTCTTATTTTGTAGGTTGATTTCTAAAAATCAAGCAGATTTTATGAATAATTCTTTTGCGCAGGATTAAAATGTACATTTGCAAACAAGTATATAAATGACCTATAATCCTATAGATTGTCATTTCAAAAAAACACTCTATGTCATTTAAGTCATTAGGACTCTCTGAAGCCCTTGTAAAAGCTGTAAGCACACAAGGCTATGATACCCCAACACCTATTCAAGAAAAATCGATCCCTGCTGTATTGGAGGGGAAAGATGTTTTGGCATCTGCTCAAACAGGGACTGGTAAAACCGCAGGTTTTACTTTACCTCTACTCCAGTTATTATCTCAAACACCTCCCTTAAGAAATAGACCTGTTCGTGCGTTGATATTGACGCCAACTCGAGAGTTGGCTGCCCAAGTTCATCAAAGCGTAAAAGACTATGGCAAATTTGTTGATTTAAGATCCACTGTTATTTTTGGTGGCGTCAATCAAAAATCTCAAGTATCTACCCTTCGAAATGGAGTAGATGTTTTAGTTGCAACTCCGGGTCGACTTATAGATTTAAACAACCAAGGTTTATTGTCTCTCGCTAAGGTTGAAATCCTGGTTTTGGATGAAGCAGATCGTATGTTAGACATGGGATTTTTAAGAGATATAAAAAAAATAATGGGACTTATCCCAAAACAAAGACAAACTCTATTGTTCTCTGCTACATTTTCAAGAGAAATAAGATCGCTAGCCAATGAGTTTTTGAAAAATCCTGTGTCGGTAGAATCCACACCAGAAAACACAACGGTGGAAGCTATTGAGCAGCAAGTCTATCGCGTTGCTAAAGAAAAAAAGACAGACTTGTTGATCAAATTAATTTCTGAAGGAGATTGGGAGCAAGTTCTTGTGTTTTCAAGAACCAAACACGGTGCCAATAAGTTGGCTAAAAAATTGGAAGCTGCTAAAATTGGAGCTGCTGCTATTCATGGTAATAAAAGTCAGGGTGTTAGAACCAAAGCTTTAGCAGGTTTTAAAAGTGGCAGTGTAAAAGTGTTGGTAGCCACAGATATCGCTTCTCGTGGATTGGATATTCCTTTATTGCCTTATGTGGTCAATTTTGAATTGCCCAATGTATCTGAAGATTATGTGCATAGAATTGGGAGAACAGGAAGAGCAGGTGCTAGTGGACTTGCGGTTTCCTTGGTATGTGCAGACGAAACTGTATTTCTAAAAGATATTGAAAAGTTAATCGGTAATAAAATTCCTATGGATATTATTGAAGGTTTTGAGCCAGACCCTAATGCCTCTACCAAGCCTTTTAATCCTCAGCAGCGGGGAAGAAAACCACAATCTAATGGACCTCAAAGAGAGAAATCTGGTAGCTCTAGACAAAGCTCAAACAAATCTAGGCGATAGACTTCAAAAGGGAAACATGAGCGTTCAAAAGAATAACCCTTTACACGGCATTACCTTAGAGCAAATTTTAACCGATTTGGAAGCTTTTTATGGCTGGGAACACCTTGGTTTAACCATCAACATCCGTTGTTTTAAGGAAAACCCTTCTGTAAAATCTAGCCTTAAGTTTCTTCGTAAAACCCCTTGGGCAAGAACCAAAGTAGAGCAGTTATATCTAAAGTTTCAAACAGAAATTAATGGATAAGGCCCCACCAGAATTTTGGCTTAGGGGCTCTGTTGAAGGTGTTCCAGATTTGTTACAGCCTGCTGCTCATGCCTTATTACAATCCAAATTAGAAGCTTATAAATATACTGAGTCCTTTGATGAAACCTTGCTTTGGAAAACACCTCGTAGCAGAGCAAGCGTTGGATTCCACCTTCAGCATATCACAGGCGTTTTAGACAGAATGCTATCCTACGCGCAAGAAGAAGGCTTATCTGAAATTCAATTTAAGAAATTAGAAAATGAAGGTGTCCCTAATGCTGAAATTACAATAGATACTTTATGCCGTAACTTTGATACTAAAGTGGAAGAGGTGATAGATTACTTTAAAAAACTTCATAAAACCGATTTAACCACTAAGCGAAATGTTGGTAGGCAAAAGTTACCCTCTACCCTTATTGGTGTTTTATTTCATGCGGCTGAACACAGTCAACGTCATATTGGACAACTTCTAGTTACTGTGAGTAGCCTTGAAACCGGAGATGATAGAGCAAAATCTGCTCTTCTATAATTCTTATAATTAAGAGTTTCTATACTTTAATTGAAGCCCATATAGAAAATTCCTTAAGTATTGGTCCATAAGTTCTTTGTATTGAGGTTGAGTAGGTCTCCTTAGAAAAGCACTTAACTCGTGCTTACTTACCTTTTTTCCTGCTAATTGATAAAGCTCTATAATATCGTCTGACTTTAGTTGAAACGCTATTTTCAATTTTTTTAGCACATCGTTATTGTTTAAAAAAGTTTCTAAAGCGGGTTGATGTCCCTCCTTCTTTCCTCTTTTATCGACAATAAGTCCATTTAAAAAGATAGCGAGCATCTTATCTTCCATTTCCACATGAGCTTCGTCTTCCTCATCCTTCAACCAATCACTCACTTCTGCCCTAGTGACTTCTTTGCTCCCCATGGCAAAAAGAGACATCATTTTGGAATCGGAATAATCGAATGTATAGCGTAATCTTCTCAAAATATCATTAGTGGTCATAAGTCATTATTTAAAAATACAGGAAGTTTCCTTCTCTTATTCTTGTTATATAATAGTGGTCAAAAATAAAGAAGACTTCGAGAAGATATCCGTATTTTCCAGAATATATGTAAACTTGTAGAGTTATTTTTTTCATGTACAAACAACTACTTAGACATTTATCCAAGGATATTGAGCTCTCACTTGAAGAAGAACAAGAGTTCCTCAGCATATTGGAACATCATACTTTTTTAAAAAAAAGCCTCCTTATACAGCCTGGCCAAAAAGTCACCAAAGAATATTTTGTACTCAAAGGTTGCTTAATAGCCTATTATCTCGATAAAGCTGGACAGAAACATATTATACAATTTGCTATAGAAGATTGGTGGATTAGTGATTTTGAGGCATTTTTCAATGCTCACCCAGCCCAATTGCATGTGGAATGTATCGAGGATAGCGAAGTTTTAAGTCTTGACAAATCGATTTTAGAAGATCTGTATTTCAGAATCCCAAAATTTGAGCGTTTTTTTAGACTTAAAATCACTAGAGCCTTTGTAGCTCTAAGAAATCGAATACTTTCTTCACTTCAAAAAGATAGCAAAACACGGTATCTGGAATTTTGTGAGCAATATCCCAACCTTCAAGGCAGAGTTGCTAATTATCAAATTGCTGATTACCTAGGTATTACACCCGAAAGTTTAAGTAGGCTTCGAAAAAAAATTTAATGATTTGTGGTATTTAATTAATAATGCGAATCAAGGTTTGAAATAAAGATAAAAAACAAGTTTAATTAGTTGAAAATCAACCTCTTAAACTTGTTTAAGTTATTGATTTTCAGTATCTTAATAGTCAATTTCAACGAGATTATTTTGA
>Ga0306864_1000222_pt1 | contig 27355 bp, 24 predicted proteins | sample AntRauTorckE5430_FD_190448 | JGI IMG/M metagenome (GOLD analysis project Ga0306864, IMG submission 190448) | Saline lake microbial communities from Rauer Islands, Antarctica - Metagenome Torckler E5 #430 (v2) (version 2) | ecosystem: Environmental > Aquatic > Non-marine Saline and Alkaline >...
TGGTTGGTTGGTGGAGAAAAGAGGAGAAAAAAAGAAGAATCCAACCGGGGTGCTCGGTGGTCTGGCGCTGTGGGCACCCCCAGTCCAATGTGGAAGATTGTGGATCTTATTACAAAATAGCTTTTAATAAGGCCTATTATCGAAAACCAAACTTCCTCTCGAAGGAAATCCCAAACTGATGAAAACCTCCACTCTCCACTCTCAATTCCCAAAAAGAGTACCTACTTAGATAAACGAGAGTAGTAAAACATATCTATGAGACGTGTTTCCACTCCCCACAGCACGCAGTAAAAGTAGTACCATACCCCTTCTTCGAAATAAGACCAAATATAATGACGTGGAGGAAATTCACAGCCTACAAATCATCTCCATCGGTGGATACGTATCCTACGTTGCCTAGTGATATAACTTGGATGCGACTCTTGTTAGGTACGCTTGTGAAGGTTGTGGTTTTCATCCATGCCATCCTGAAAGCAGTGATTCGAATTTATGATTCTTAACCATCTTTTTCTATTTTCACCAGGTCTTGCATATGGGATATCTCTTGGATATAGAGAAATTACTTTCGATGCTACTCTCGGAGGGTCTATCGGTCTTATAATGGGTCTGAATGTAATTATCTTTGTGCCGATAGTATATCTCAATTACTACCTTTACGCAGAGACAAGCACGTACAAAGCCTTAAATTTCCAAGGAAGTCCAAATGCGTTGGCTTTGATGATATTGATCTGGACCATATTTGTCACTATGCTTCATGAAAATGAAGAGAACGCCCTTACGAATGCTGTCATTCAAACAGCTGTCAAGTTTGCCAACGGGGAGGAAGACGATGTCGTAATAGCGGACGAGAATGCTCCTATTGCAGAAGAATCTGAATTTTAAACTATGATCATTATAAACAATTTTGAAGAAACCTTACGTATTGTCAACCAATCTTTTAGTTACGCAACTCAAGAGGGAGAGGTGATTTCAAGAGACCGTCACTTTCATTTTGCCAATCAACCGGAACCCTCGCAAACAATTGATCTGGTCCAAAATCAATGAAATCAAGCGGTTCAACAACTTTAACTTTTCCTTTCTCATGATCAATCTCAACTTTCATCCCCCGAATAAAGCCATGCTCGCAATTATGTGTCCAGACTATTTGAATTGTGTCAACGATGCCATACTCATAGACGGTTTCTTCTCCATCTCCCACGAGCACGCTATCTATCTCCCAAGATCCAGTTTGATAAATGACAACATCTCCTTCATTAAGAACTGCAGAGAGATGCATTTCTCCCTTGCCATATATAGATTTATCGGATTGCAATTCCAATCCTTCACTGTTGCCATTACTCTCATTCAATGCTGATGATGACTTTGTGATTCGAGGATCGCGTGAATATGCTTTCGGTAAATTATTGATTGTGAATGAAGCTGCGCCATACACGTGAAGGCATCCTAAAAAGGGCAAAAATAGATTAAACATTATTTCCACTAGCTAAGGTGCTTCTAAGGGCAAGATAGGTATGCCAGGTGCCGGTTGGTAGGTAATGCTTATCATGCAAAAGAATAAGAAAGTACCAAATGTGAAATGTGCTGAAAATAAGTGAAAATAGTAAAACTTTTTTGTGTGACTTTTCCGCATTAAAAAAGGATGGGCTCATCACCCGTACGACACGAAGTTTCGGAAGAGAAAAGGAGGTGAGCAAAGCGGCGTTAGTTAGCGAAGGCAAAACAATCATTGGTGCACCCACCAGAACTCATTATTGAGGGTGAACAATTAAGATACAACGCCATACCATACTCAAACAGCAATAGCGTTATCGACTGACGAATAATATGGCTTCTGGAGACATTTGGTCCACCGGAGCATTTTCTTTCGAGTCTCCATTAAAGGACCTACTTGACTCACTCGATTATTCCCTCGAAGACTTGCTAGCGGAAGATGAGATCCTGCAAGAACTAAGGGGGTTGCACCCACAACTAGTTACGTTCTTTAGTACCGAGGAAAATGTAGCGGGCCTAATTCGCTGCTTGGTCACACCACCACCTCCATTTGAAGATGTAGTTGCAAAGGAACCTCCAAGCAGTCCTATGCCTACGCATGAAGATGAAAAGAAGCAGGTGGAGGAACAAGAGAATGTTTCAGCTGCAAATGAAGTAAGCACCGCAAATGCAGATGAAGAAGATGCCGAGCCCGAACCTGACCTAGAAGATATTGATATTTCTAGGGACGCAAATGAATCAGATGAAGATGACATTGTCTCGCCTGGGAAATGGCTTCTTGAGAATACGTCGGAAATCGTGAATGGAATCCCAGCTTCATCAAATGATGTTATTTATACCCGTGAAGATTACGAAACGATATATATCCGGTTTCCATACATGGCCTGTGAGATTATCTGCTGTGAGGTGCCCACCATACTTGATATTCTTGTAGAAGGTTACGTTCCCAAAGAAGTAGAGGGAGATGGGTTTGATAGAGACGACGCCGTGTCTGAAAAATGTAAAGCTGGTGATCAACAATCTATACTAGATTTGCTGTTTTCATCGCTCTTCGATACGCCCTCTTCAAAATTAGATGATCGCAGAGCAGGCTATCTAGAAAAGATATTGACCATGTTGTTTAGAAAAAAACGAATAGAATTAACTTCTTACATCAATGGTGATAATTCACAGACACACCCCTCAAATGAGATTACCGCTAGTTCGACTGTTGAAACACAGCATAATGGAGATGAAACTTTAGAATTTACGCATCACCAGGGCGGTGGGATACTGTTACTCGAGGCACTTTTTAAGCACTTGTATTCTAACTCCATTGCACAAATTTTGCAGAGACTACTAATGCCAAGGCCTCCTTCCTATAGCGACCAAGGTGAAGAAACAAACGAAGAAGGCTCTCACGATGAATGGCCTTTGAATGGCGAAGATGATGACGAAGATGACGGTGATATGGAGGAGTATGGTGGAATCAGTTGCGACTGGGCTGACAGCGAAATTAGTTTGAACCATTTATTAGATCATCTATTGGTTCGATCAGCAGCAATTTATTCGGAAGGTCATCCCGTCAGCAAAGAAGAAGAAACAGAGCTTAATGCCTCACAACATGCATGCGAAATCCTCACCACCGTTATCCAGCATTCTCCTCTCAGCTCAAAGGTCATGAAAACGATGACGGGAGAAAATATATTGGATCGTCTAATCAATTGTGCTTGCGGAACAATGGGAGGAAGTACCTTAACTAACTTTAGTATGCATGATTCCACAATGACAACGGCAATGAATGTGCTAGAAATATTGATACTACAGCTTGGAGGTTATGGAACAGTTCCAACTGGTCTTCTCAATAGTGACTTCGATGAGGACGGTATGAATAGTATCAACGAACCGGAAAAGGAAGATAACAAGCCTAGTAGTGGTCAGAATAACATTCTTGAACCATCCAAGGAAGACGAGGCCAAATTTCTCATCAGAAAATTGCCAGAATTCCTTTCTTGTTTGTGTGGTTTGCTCAGGCATCCTGATACAAACAACTGGAAATCAACATTTCAGTACTGCAGTAGACCACTGCCTATGCTAGGTGCATCAAGATTGAGAATAGTCCGTCTAATCGAGTCATTAGTATTACTCAGCATCAAACAGATTGACAATATTCTCTGTGGCTCTGAATGTCTACAAATTTGTCTCGATCTGTTTTGGGAGTTTCCATGGTGCTCCATGCTTCACCAAAGTGTTGCAAACTTACTAGTGCATGTTCTAGAGGGAGGTGAAGATCGTGTCGATCTTCAGATTTACTTTTTAACACGTTGTGATCTGCCACGGAAGCTGATGAATTCCTTTGACAGAGCATTATTCTCCCCATGCGGAGATAACGAAGAAGAGGATGGCAATAAGGATAATGCGTATGTTAAGGATTCCTCTGTTCTCGCCATTAAAGACATCGTGACTAATTCAACGACTTCGTCTGTCAGAGGAGAACATGGGAGCGTCTCGTCTACCAGTGGGACTGACTTACCTGTTTCGGATGACGACATTGATGCTGCAATTGAGCAGGAAGAACAAATGCAGCTAAATAATGAGAGTACACTTGAAAATGGTCACGCCCTTGAGCCATTCCAGACTACGGACAAGCAAACAAATGCACCAAAAACTCCTGCTACTTTCAGAATGGGTTATATGGGTCACGTCATCATAATATGCCAAGCTTTGGTTCATGCATGTGGTAGTATGGAGCAGGTAGTTGCCTCAAATGAAGAGAAACCAGAAGTTGTAGCAGTTGAAGTGTCTAAGGATTATGGTCCCAGAAGGGCTAAAAAATCACCAAACGGTATCTCCAATGAAGATCTCATGCCTCGTCCGCCTCCAAGAAATATGATTTTAACTCTTTTACGTGGAAATTATCATTATTCGAGATGGAACAACTTTGTCAATACAACGCTTGCTTCAGAGACAACAGTGCAGTCAACACCATTAGGTGGGTACAATGCGCAGGAGGAAATAAGTACAGCAGACGAGCATCATACAGAGTCCACATGGGACAGCAATCAATATGAACACGATTTCAATAGTGATATTGCAGTAGGGTCAAACCATTATATTGTAAGCAGCGCTGAAATTGAAGACCTCGATGAGACCGACCTTGATATTGCTGCTAGCATGATGGAATCAATGAATATTACGCCGCCCGAAAAATCGGTGCTCAGCGAGGGTGATTCTTCACCATCACAAGGTCATAGAAGACAAAGAGGCGTGATTGTAGGACACGCGACTGAAAATGGCTCTGCGTTCGGGACTGTTGTAGAATTGCATAATACACCTGATGAGTATGTATATGACGACCCTCTAGGCCCACATACAAGGATGCATTTTGATGACAGTGGATCGAGCGATGATTCCTCTGATAGTGACAATGATAGTGATAACGACAACGTAGAAGGGAGCGATGACGCCCCTCCTATCATGGATCTATTTGCAGGAAACTTTGATTTCGATGAAAGCTCTGAATCTGACGATGCGGGAGGATGGGCAAACTTTGAGGACGCATTTAGTGAAGCGCAGACTGAATTCCCTTTAACGTCCAAAGAGACTACAGAGGACCCCCCCCTTAGTATCCGTCGAACAGCCGAACCCATTTAGTGATCCTCACGTATTTGGTATCGTTGCAAAGAGTGGGGATGTCATGTCAGCTATTGATAACCTCGACAATCAGATTCAAAATAACGAAAGCGAGGATCATGTTAGCAACAATGCAATACCAGGGATATCGATTACACGCGCAATCGAAGCGACCGAAAATGATGATCGATAATGCTAAAGTGATACAACTTATATTAATCGTGCTTAGTGTCTTGATTATGTAGGTAACATCATTCTCTGTCGAGTCAAATCAGCTAAGGCATCACTAGCAATCACTACTATGGACAGAAGCACCGCCCAGGTGTCAGTTGCATTACTGGTAAGATATGTACTCCTTCAACGCTGCATGTCGTCTCCACAGTTGAGACAAAAATACTAATACTTTCAAATATGGATTAATTGAATTGAAAATAGTCCAGCGCACAATGATTCTTAAGCTAATACATTGTAAACAGGAACGAAAATTGCTCCATCAGCCCCAAATGTTAACAACACTCGATGTGGAACATAATCAACAAAAACTGGCATGCTCTTGAGAGCTTTGACTCGCAGTGTAATGCCGTGATTGCTAAATGTGTCGCGAAATATTTTCGGAAATCTGTTCTTCACCTTTTAGCTCACTTTCTTCGATCCTTTCTCGATTTCGAGTCTGGATTTGATGAAAGAGAAATCGAAGAACTGGCGTTGCGAAGGAAATCGCAACAATCGTCTTGAGAATTGCAATAGCATTCATTTTATTCACAATGTCAATACAAAAGAGTCGATAAATTGTTGTCGTGATTTAAATAAATTCGAGATTCAAGATCCGAGGTTGCCTCAAGATCTGCCCCTCCCCCGAACATGGTTACGACCCAGGCCAACTGCAAGAGGAAAGGGCTACAGTACACCGAGACCATCTCATTTCTGTTCCATCCCATTATTCCATTCTTTAGTATTAGCCTGGCACTAAAAGCTACCTTCGTTACTTAAAGCCATGATGATTCCGCATTCAGCGGGTATAACCAGGGCAGGAACCAAGCTCTTGTACGTCTTCTATTTTGTTGTAGGCGTTGGTGGAAATGTAATTTTACTGTGCGTTCTTCAATATTATCTCCACATGAGCTTCATTTAATCCATGCGTTATTATTATTCATTCTCCATACACTAACGAATAATTAATCTTCCAGGAGGATTGCTAACTATATCGAATTATGTAACCAATGTAATCTCTTTTGAGGTACCAGCCGAAACAATCTACAATAAAATAGGCTCCCGTCCCGTATCGCCGTCACCTTCAGGATTTTCCGGTACGTTGTGCATCTTAGTATTCCCTCGAAGTAACGTCTAGAAAATGTATTGTAGATTTGAGCAGATTTGGGAGGAGCGTAATGGTATAAGGTATCTCGTCCAGGTGCTAAATGTATACACGAAGGAGAAGCTTCTAGAATGCCACACGACTAGCGTCGAGAGTGCAGATTTCTCTTCTTGATGTTTGAGTGCCATATATGTATTAACATCTCGAACGAGGTCTTTTGCTCTCGGTCCCAGACCTCCTTGCATGCTTTTGTGTGCCTACTAAAGCAACATTTGTTGTGCACTACTGTTGTAGAGCTTTTATGGAGTGACTGATAAAAATGTGGGTTGTTCAATCTTCCATTGCTGCTTAGAGGAGAAGCCATGTGCCATGAGCTACTCAAATGTTATTGATTATCACGAATGCGAACATTATTTCCATCAGCTGGCCAGATGGAACATGCTCTATTCACAATTCAAGAAGAGACACAATGCAATATGATTGTAAAGCAACTGGTCCTTAATATATAATTAATTAATCTTTTTTGCTATCTTCAGGATCATCCATCGAGTCATGTATCTTATCACCCAACACATCTTTCAGTGTGACCTCAAAAACCTCTTGCCCCTCTGTAGCAACTTTTATATTATCTTCTTGCCCTATGCTCTTCATGAAAGTTTCAATATCCCATCCTTTCCCATCATCCTTATCTGAAAAATATCCCAGCCTATCAGCAATCAAGTGCAAACTATCACACTTGGGACAGCGAATGAGCACAACTCCATGGTTATATGCTCTTTCCGTGAACCTTTTTGCCGATCGTGTGTCGCAGACGTTGCACGTAAAAATGATTGCTAACTTTCTTGAACCTCCCTTGGATGCACCTGGTATTTGATTAAAATCAATAGAAGATTTTGTAGTGCACGAAGCTGATAGTTCTTCATCTTCGTTTGCTGCTTGAATCGCTAACTGTAGATCATCATCGGATAGCCTTGACAAAGGCTTTCCTTTATTTTCATTGTCCATCATGTTTTTAATATCGGCACTGTTTCCATCAATTGGGGGATCAGAAGAGAAGAATCGCGACGATGGAGCGGATAATAATGATGGCCCTCTCATCGAATTGGCTTTCGCTGCACTATTACAGCATGCCAGGGAACAAAACTGTGATTTTGTGGTTTGAGTGGTACCGAAGCATCGGGTCAGGATTCTCGTTGAAACGTTGATTCCTTTCTTCATGGTATCAGTGCTGTGCTTAATTGCAAGTCAAATGCGGTATTTCAAGGGGTCTATTGTTGAACAATAAATAATGCTTCTGTTTGAAATGTATCTTCAGTATTGTAGCTACAAATCTGTGATCTCCATCATCCATGCTATAAGCTATCATGATCATAATATTTGATCTTTACAGGAGATCGAAAGACGAAAGATGATCCATGAATTTGCATGAATACCTACGGAAAAATGAGGCAGTTAGGCCTTTTAGGAATATACATACCCCAGTTGTATTGGGAGGCGTTGTGTTTATGTTCACAAATGAATGGATCCGACCACCAATTTTACTTAAGAAGCAAGAACATAATATCAACAGACCTCAGAACAACATATCTTCCTCTAGAAGTCTATCTATCTAACTACTTACCATCGGACAAAAATCAAGAGGTACAGATCAACCGCACCTATAAAGATTCAACGGCAGCATGGCCTCATTTTCCCGTTCATCATTGAAGCATATGCTCCAGCAACGGAGTAAAGTCACCCATCAGCTCCGTGCATCATTGTTTTCGACATCAACTATCGTGTCAGAGGAAGTCAGAGAATTCAGCACCGCTTCACAAGCATTGCAGTCCATTCAACATCAATACAGCGAGACCGACTTGCTACGCATGAAGAAACACGCAAAGGCGGATTTAGTACAAGCATTGGAGAATATCATCGATGTGCAAAGAGCACTTGGTGTCAGCTCTGGATTGATGGTGAGCGGAGATACTGACGAACACATCAACTTGAAAGACGAAGTTGATTCCTGGACATCGTCCATCAATGCAGCCTTGAAGGACAAACAATTTTCTCGAGCAGTGGATATGTTTTATCGTTCTCCAAAGAGCGTTTCTGATTCAAGTGAATCATCAGTTCTTTTCTCACTTCGAAATCTCATGAACCGCGTACCTGCCGGAGATGATAAAACTATTTTTGACATGTATGAAGTAGGAGAGAAGATATATGCAAATGCGATAGAACATGCAGATGAAGATACAGCTGTGAGAATTGATCATCATAGACATGCAATGTTGAAGAAGGTTATTAAGACCATATCATTAGGACCTCGATCAATACCCTACCCAAGACTCTCCCAAGCACTGAAAGAGCTGGCAAGCACAATTGAATGTATCACCGAGCCACATATTCAACATGGTCTTTATCCATTGCTTATGAAAGCAATGCTGAACAAGCCAATGGCTATTCAAGTTGGAAAGTCGATAGCTCTACAAGCATTTGAGAGAGACCTATGGGAATCTGCACTTTATAGTCTTCGGATGATGGATAGAAATCTTGTTTCAGACTATCCCAAAAACTTCCAACTTTACCAAAATGTATTGGCCCAGTCATCTTTTAGAAAGCAAAAAGGCTTGCCATTTGTGTTTGTGATGAAGACATTAGTAGATAAAGGTGAGGCAACAACGAACAATCATATTTTCTTTTAGATGCAGATTGTGTACTATTCTTATCAAGAAGCTAACTCCACTCAACAACACCTACCTACACTAATATCGAACCAGGAGCAATGCCCACGCCAGAAATAGTTATGAACATTGTGCAAAACGAATATCCATACGAAAACATCTATACAACTCGGGCAATCCTCAAAGCCATCTCCAAATCGCAGAGTAACAAGCTGATCTCTATGCCTGACTACATTCTTGACATGGGAACCCTAGAACATCTCACCTGTGTGCTTTCTAGAAAAGGCAATTCTCGTGAAATGATGATGCTTTGGGACTATATCCAAAGTGTACAAGCAGCAGATAACCACCCTAGTTATCATGCCACTGAAGGTCTATATGAAAGTCTCGCTCGAGCATTTGTTTCTAGTACTAGGAAGGAAGACGAACTTCTATTTGGAGTCTTGGCTACAATGGAGGACCAAGGATTGAAGCCCTCCTTCATTTTTCTACGAGGTCTATCTCAAGCAATGAGAACAAGATCAACTATCGGTCGTCTTGATAAAGCCAGTCACATCCTCCTCAGCAGCCATAATGCTCAACGATACAGGTATAAAGATGATGGAGCAACAGTTGTTCGAGCAACGACATCTGCCATCAATACCATTATTTCTGGATACGCAGATCTTGGTCTCTTCGAGAAAGCGTATAAAATGTATAATTATTTCCAAGATCTTGACTGCGAACCAGATGAGCATACTTTCGTGTTCATGCTCGAGGCCGTTGCTATGAACTTATCCACAGCTATTCCCCGAGGACACAATTTTCACGGCCATGAATGGGTCTCGGCACAGGAAGAAGCAGCAGATATTCTAGTTGAAGAAGCTAGGTACAGAGGGTATCAAACGAACAAATTCCTTGTGGACTCTTACGTGAAAGTACTCTGTACCACCAAAAACCTGGAAAAGGCCAAGAACTTTATAGTGGACACTGTACTTGATGCAGAGCAAAATGGAGTGAGACCAAACATTGTGTTGAAAACCTTTTCTAATCTAGCCATTGACTTTGCTCTGAGTGGAGATTTAGAGGGTGCCCATGAGGTGTCGCAACTCTGTATTGTATCGGGTTACAATGATCTGCCAGCCCATGTATCTGAGCGTATTGAAAGAATCAAAGAAAACAATTTGCCATGAATGACATTTAATAAAAATTGTACTACAAGTTTTCTTTTTAGATTCTTCTATCCACTTAATTCAATTCGAATGCCTTAAATGAACTTCCATCAGCATTCGCAGCAGAACTGAGAGATGGATCAACAGCAGCGAATACCTTTCTCTCGGTATTTGGTGAGGAGAGAGCCTTTACAGCCAAATTAGCAACATCCTCTCTGTGGATGCTTCCAATTCCCATTTTATCAGCAGTCAAGACAGCCTTTCCAGTCATTGCTTCAGTAATGAGTCCCCCAGGGCGAATAATAGTCCAGTTCATGTTGGTGTAGTATTTGATGAGTACATTCTCAGCCCTGGTCTTTGCGGTAAGCACATCCTTCAAAGCTTCGAAGACAGATGGTGGAGCAGCATCCTTAGAATCTCCACATCCAACACTTGTTACGAGAAGAACACGGGTACATCCCAGAATTCCTGCAGCTTCAATAACATTATTGTTTCCAGTGTAATCAACGCGCTTCTCATCTGCTACAGATCCCCCAAGAGTGGTGATTGCAGCATCACATCCATCGATAGCTCCCTCGACAGTTTTGTAATCAAATGCATCACCCTGGACAGCAGTGACTCCTTCAATAGCAGAAAGTTCAGCAACAGCCTCATCAGAGCGTACAAGAGCCACAACCTCAGATCCCTCTGCGATGAGCTTATCAACAATACAACGTCCAACTCCCTTGGATCCTCCGGCAACGAAAACCTTTTTGTATTTGGCGCATAGAGCAGAAGATGAGTCGTTGGACTGTTGTGCGAGACCTGAGCGCTGTGTGAGAGCCTCACGAGTGTAAGAAGGAGCAAATGCCGTTGCAGTGCTTAAAATCGCGAAGAAATTGAAAAGTTTCATGTTTGCGTTGGTCTAAAACGTCTCAGTTAAGTACCTGTCGATAGGGTGAGGAGTGGTCAATGGTCAATGTTGAAGTGCACCCAATGTTGCTTGTTACTTGTTGCTTGCTACCTCGTTGCTTTCTCTCAAGAAAATAGTAGTTGATGTTTGGAGAAGAGGCGATCCAAGTCAAATTGGAGGGAAAGTACGTACTAAGAGAGAGAGAGAGGGTCTGTGGAACAGCAGACAGACCCCTTTCGATATTTTTGACAATGGATTGAAAGCAGTTATTATGTTATTATTAAACCCATCTGAACAGATCTAATCTCATGCATTATTGTATCGTACGGAAAAGAATACTTCACAATTTTGCTCATCAAACTTTAAATCTCATGTGAAGGACTCTTCTCCAGACGGTGTGATAACTTAGATATTTGGGGAGGCTTTACTATAGTGTTGTTCTTATATGTTATGTTAGGCTTAAAATCAATTATAATTGCAGCGTCTTTTTGATAGAACCCCTTGATCAATCACCCTTTCTTCATTGAATACTGATAACATCCATCAAACAATTCAATTAAACAAGGAATCCCAAAATATCTCCGTTTGTCTTGGCAGTCTTGACCAATTTGGTTCTAAGGTGGTAGGCACCAACCCACACTGTGAATTCTCCAATAGCCTGACTGTGCAAACTGATTCCCTTTCCACGAATCTTGTTAAACCTTTTGTCTCCAAGAGCAATCTTGGCGATGTATACAGCAGGTGAGAAGATTCCGAATTTTGACTTCTTGCCTCCCATCATTTGCATATTGTTGCCTCTGTAAACGGTGGTTGCGACGGGAGCAGCGGTGACTCTTTGCGCAGCAGCAAAGCTAGATCCTATTCGGTAAAACGCAATTGAGGTTTCGGTTTAGAAAAATGTTTCAAAACTATTTCCTTTGTACAATGAGAAGTAACGTCTGCATTCGATGTTCGTTCCAAGGAGATCAAGAATTTGACTATAAAGATGACTTACCTCCATTGATGGATCCAACAGAGAATCCATTGACAACGGATGCAGCAATTGAGAGAATGAGAAAAATTGAGATGAGTCCCTTGTTCATGATTGAAATATTCGGACGTGAATGTAGAACGATGGTAGGTGAGCAGCAGGTTTAATAAGAATCAATGCTATCCAGAACAGAGGAGATGAATGAAAAAAGCATGGGTATGCACCAGCATTCCGTTCCGTTCCGTTGCTGTCGTCTGCTGTCGTCACGATGTTTAGTCAAATGCAAATTTTCAGCCACGTCACACGTCACAGTTTCCAGCGACCACCACCAACTGAGAATGATTATGAAAATGGCCTATAGAAAATCTCAGATCTTTTTCTCACAACTCACAACAACAACATGAACATCGGACATCGGACATAGGAACATCTGCTTATCGACCTCTCTTTTCTATTGTTTATTCATTCGTTCAATCAAATTTCAGGTCCTTACGCTATAAAAGACGCAATCAATAGCAATATGAAAACCGCTGCTACTCTATCCCTCATCTCTTTAGGATTAGCAAATGCATTCGCACCGATCCCCATTCAACAAAGACAATCAACACAACTTCAATTTGGGATACCTACATTCGGAGCAGGCAAAGACAAAAAAGAAGCGACAGCTCCTTCTGACAGCAATGAACCGAAAAAGAAAATCGATCTTTCGGGACTAGTCCAGCTCATCACAGCTGGAATGGGATCTCCATTCCTTGGAAACTTTGAGGGTGTCGAAAAAGACACTGGTAAAATGATGTTTTCTTTGGAAGCGAACAATCTTGTAGACGAGGTGAGTGTTGAAATATCATGACAGAAGCGATGAGCACAGAGTTTATTGTAAAGATCAGCGGGGATTCATATTGTTACAGTTTCTTATATATTCCTTATCAAACATTTTAAATGCTAATATTGCGTCGTTGTTATTACATCCTTATAGGATGGAGAAAGCAAGCAGACTAAGATGCCATACTTTGAATCTGGATGGGTAGACGAGGCCGATCTTGAAAAGGAGAAACAAAAGAAAGCCAATGGTGGATTCAAATTTTGGTAAATGTCAATAGATTTTTCTCGTGTTGAAAAAAATGTAAAAAAGAAGGTAGATCATGAATTGAGATAAGTAAGTAGTAGTCTCAATTCAGAATGGAAGAGGTGAGATATGTAAAAATAGAAAACGCGCATAAAGAGTATGGTATCAAACAGCCAGTCTATACCGATACCGAAGAAAAATGGAATCGCTGAATGAAAAAACTTGTTTTGTAACAGTGGCTCCATCAAGAAAAGTGGCACTAAATTGCATTAATAGTAAGCGATTTACTGTTATTGTCATCGTGTGTTTGACCCCATCAAACTGAGTCCGGTGTATTGGATATTGGAAAAGTGTTGTTTTGCTCAGCTCAGCTCTTCTTTCTGCTGCCTGTAAATTATTCAGAAGACAAATGAAAATATTGCATTCTTTTCGGCGCGCGGCGGCCTCGAACCACGAAAATGGGTGGTGGCTACGAGCGAAGAAAGCTTAGAATCTCCAATGATGCGATCATACAACAACAGTAAACACACAACAATCCTTCCATAGTACAATATTAATTCATAATCAAGACAGGTTTAATATCATCATTGGCAAGGCACTAAGATAAAGATATAGCCTCACCTGCACTTATCTTAACCCAAATATGAATTCCATTCTTCGGCTTTTGCCATCAAGGACTTTCAGAGTTGCTCCCAACAAAATCCAGGCCTTGAATCCTTCCATCAAAAACTGGCAATCGAGCACCAGTGTCCTCGCAAACTCAACAAGGTTTTTCAGTGTTGAAGGTCAGAAACATAGAAATATTGGAATCAGTGCCCATATTGACAGGTACGAAGAAGTTGCCGATGTATTCGTCGATTAATCGAATTTTTTTCAGATCAATGTGCTCACAATTTGAATTTTTCTTAGTGGAAAAACTACTCTGACCGAGCGTATTCTTTTCTACACTGGACGTATTAAATCAATTCATGATGTTCGCGGAAAGGATGGAGTAGGAGCAAAAATGGATTCGGTAAGTGATGCAAAAATAACTGAACAGCACATCTTGCGTGTTTTGGCAACGTTTCTCATGTTCTCTAAAAGATGGAGTTAGAAAGAGAAAAGGGGATCACAATTCAGTCTGCTGCAACTTTCTGCCAATGGAAGAATGCTCATATTAATATTATTGACACTCCTGGTCATGTAGATTTTACCATTGAGGTTGAGCGTGCTCTTCGAGTTTTGGATGGCGGAGTTTTAGTTTTATGTGGTGTGAGTGGAGTACAGTCACAGTCTTTAACTGTTGATAGACAGATGAAGAGATACAACGTTCCTCGTGTTGCCTTTGTTAATAAATTGGATAGAACGGGAGCAAACCCATGGAAAGTTATCAACGATCTTAGAAATGACCTGAAATTGAACGCTGCAGCAGTCCAGATTCCCATTGGTTTGGAAGGAGAACACGAAGGAGTAATTGATTTGATTGAACAAAAGTGCCTACGTTTCACTGGAGAGAAGGGAGTGGTGATTGAAGTGAGCGAAGATATTCCATCTGAATTGCAGGCTATGTTTGATGAAAAGAGAGAAGAACTTATCGAAAAGCTAGCTGATGCAGATGATGAAATCGCAGAGATGTTTTTGATGGAAGAAACTCCCAGCATTGAGGATATCAAAGCTGCAATCAGAAGGCAGACGATTGATTGTAAATTTGTCCCTGTATTTATGGGTTCTGCATTCAAGGTAAGTAGAGTCTGTCATTATTTATATCATCTTCGCATTTCTTCGAATGAGATACTAATATTGTTTGCAATAATGTCTGGGTGCTACAGAACAAAGGAGTCCAGGCATTGCTAGATGGTGTTCTTGATTATCTTCCTGAACCAGTTGAAAAAGATAATTTCGCTCTTGATCGTAGTAAGGGAGAGGAATTAGTGAAGATTTCTGGAAAACCAGATGACTCACTGCTTGCATTGGCCTTCAAGCTCGAAGAAACTCAATTTGGACAATTGACGTATATGCGCATTTACCAAGGCACACTCAAGAAGGGCGGACAAATTGTTAATGTAAACGACGGAAAGAAAATTAAATTGGCACGTATTGTCAGAATGCATTCGAATGATATGGAGGAGATTGATCAAGCAGTGGCTGGAGAAGTTGTCGCCATGTTCGGAATTGACTGCAGAAGTATGGATACCTTTAGTGACGGTAGCATGAATTTAGCAATGAGTAGTATGTTTGTTCCTGAACCAGTGATGAGTTTAGCCATCAAACCAGCAAATGGCAAGATGCAAACAAACTTTGGAAAAGCTTTAGCAAAGTACACAAAGGAAGATCCTACTTTGCGTGTAAAGGTTGACGACCAGACCAAGGAGACAATCATTAGTGGAATGGGAGAATTGCACCTCGAAGTATACATTGAGCGTATGAAGCGTGAATACGAGGTTGAAGTAATTTCTGGAAAGCCCAATGTGAATTACAAGGAGACCATCAGTACACGCCAAGAATTCAACTACCTTCACAAGAAACAGACTGGAGGGTCTGGACAATATGCAAAGGTCATAGGATATATCGAACCATTGACAACTGACGAGCAGAAAGAACTTGAGAAGATAAATGATTTCGTCAATCAATGTATTGGAACCAACATTCCACCGGAGTATTACTCCAGTTGTGAAAAGGGGACTAACGATGCCATGACTCAGGGTTCTCTTGTTGGAAGTGAAGTAGAGGGCGTACGTGTTGTATTGCAGGATGGAGCAAGTCACGCAGTTGATTCCTCCGATCAAGCATTCCGCACAGCTATGGCACACGCAATCAGATCTGCCATGAAGCAGGCCAAGCCCAGTGTATTGGAACCTGTCATGAGAGTTGAAATAGATTGTCCTGCTGATTTCCAGGGTACTGTTGTCGCAGGTGTGAATCGTCGCATGGGTCTCATTCAGAGCAGTGATATGAACGAAGATGGAAGCGGAGTAAAGGTTCTAGCAGAAGTACCTCTTGCTAACATGTTTGGATACTCTACCGAGTTGAGAAGTAATACACAAGGAAAGGGAGAGTTTACAATGGAGTACTATACTCACACGCCTGTCCCCAAGAACGTCCAAGATGAGCTTGAGAAAAAATACAGAGATGAAAGAGCTGCTGCAGAGTAACTTCTAAACTTGAAATCATTACAACAGAGGAACTAATGCATATTAGACAGTGAATAATATATATATATTATGTGGGCGTTGTCAAAGAATTGTTTAGCAGACTTTTAAATTGTCACAAGACCTTGTTAAAAAACTGGTAATTCTTTCTTGTTGTAATTTCTTTTTATTTGACATTAAAACTCTTAAGCAAAGTGGAAGGAGATCTGCTTGTTGGTGAGCTTGTTGTATACATCTGCGAAAGTATCAATCCTGGTCTCAACATTAGCCTGATCCTTGGAGTCAAGGTAAACCTTGAGGATACGCTTTCCGTCAACCTTACAACGAGTCCTCTTTCCAGAAATCTCGGTGGGGTATACGATATCATCAAGGATAGCATCCTGTACAGCAGTCAAAGTACGGCTACGAGGGCGGACTCCCTGGGTCTTATGGGAACGAGCAAATGACTTTCCGAGGATAGTACGCTGCGCGATGATAAGTACCTGTCTTCCAGAGTATTTCTTTTCGAGCTCACGGACAAGACGCTGGTGGATCTTGTTGAATGACTTGAGAAGCTTGAAGGGTACATAAAGAATGATAGCCTTACGTCCTCCTGCACAGTCGACTTCCTTAGCAGCAGTAATGTATAGATCACTAAGAGCAGACTTGAGGTCGGTGGAGGTCATCTCAAGATTGAGAAGCTCCTGTGCTACGTTAGCCTCGAACTCATCGGCCTCAGCCTGTAATACGAAAGAGTTAGTGTGAGATAACTTAATTTGACATTCTTCGATTCATCAGGATAGGCGTTCACCACTGCTATGCTACAATCATGCTAGAAATCATCCTATCTGTAGACTCATATCCCAATTGCTCCGTTTGGTTCATGGATTCCCTCCAGTCTTCACTTTACTTATTGTTTAAGTATCCATACAACATGGCGATGACAACACTGGAACACTTACACCTCCTGCCTTGCGAATCTTATTGGAACTCATTTTACTAGAAGATATACAACGGGATTTGACAAAGTGAAATTGCAGGGCGATAGGCGTGTTGGATAGGTTGCAAGTTGCAAGAGGTTGCAAGTAACGGAGGGCGCTGGTAGTTCAAGGGGTAAAGAGTATTTTTTCACCCCATTACATTTTCACTCTCTCTTTTCTAATTCTTCCTTTCTCCAACTTTTACTTTCAACTCGCATCTCGCACTGCCAAAATGAAACAACAATCAACAACAAAAACACAACGACTACACTGGTAAGCGTAACTGACAACCAACTACCGTAACACTTACTACACCTACGAGTACTAGCTTGTATAAGCTTGCTTGCACTTGCGCTTGCAAAGAACCATCCATCATCCATCATTAGTAAAAACACAACCCACGGATCTTGGCATACTTCCCTCCTCCCACACAATCACATAATATAACACATCATAACCATCATGGCAGAGGACCGCAAATCGAGATTGGCAGCAATGGCTGCAAGAGCCGGACGCAGCAAGAACGAAGAAGGCACGAATGATACGCAAGAAGTTGCAGACGACAGCAACGGGAATAAAGAACGTGTAGTCAAATTCCGGAACTACGCCCCAAAAGATGAGTCCCTAGACAAGGAGGCGGGAGAACCAGCGTCAAAAAAAATGAGACAAAATGACGAAATTGAACAGCAAGAGGAGAAACACTCTGAACTTGAAAGAGCTCTGATGGAGGCGAACGTGGATGCAGCAATGGCGACAGAAGACGCAGGTTTCACCGCAACGCAAGAATCAGGCATACATTTTATTGCTGCGCCAAAGAAAGTCAATTGGGATCTAAAAAGAGATGTTGCGAAGAAGATGAATAGGCTTGAAAGAAGAACGCAAAAAGCCGTTGTGGAACTACTCAGGCTTCGATTAGAACAAGAGGCTGAAAATGAGGTAGAGGAAAATGATTTGGATTAAACATGTTTGTTATAATATTATAACTAGAAAACAGATCGCGTTATTGAATCTCCAGATTTTCCAAGTGTCGAAATATTAAATGGAGTGAATTTCATATTGATTGTGCTCAAAGAATACTCGTTTTCTATCAAATTGAAAATGACAAGCTTCATTTGAGATTCTTAAACTTTGTCCTCTTTTTCTTTGCCTTCTTTTGAATCTTTTGCTTGGAAACTTTTACATCCTCCGTTGCGATCTCTTGATTCACAACCTCTCCGCTGTCAGGAATATCTTCATTAGCAGTTGAAGACTCTATAGTAGTAGTGTTATCAACAGTATTATCAATAGGTTCACCTAATAAGTCGTCAATGGCAAGACCACCCTCATCAGCAATCTCAGTAGCTTGATCAAATCGCTGATGCTTGCTCTTTGCTCTCGAAACTGTTCTACTTTCTGGTAAAGTTAAGAACGATCTGGTTTCACCTGTCATGGGTCTGCCAGCATACGACTTGAATCCAACTCGCAAATGTTCGGGCTTTTCGTGCGAAGGTCTTGAATCTTTCTTAATATTCTTTTGCTTGCTTCTCACTTTGCGTCTCTTCTTCCGCTTTTCAGCATTTGACCTTTCTACTGCGCTCGCTTTCTCGTCCTTGTTGGTTTCGTTTTCGGCAGGAGTCTGTGTAGGCTCTTCTGATTCAATCCCTTCCTTAGGCAGAGATTGTTCATTTTCTTTCTCAGCCAATCGCTCCTTCTTGCCTTTTTTCTTCTTCTTCTTTGGCTTCTTTGTTTTCGCCAAGTCGGCCACCTCTGTCAAGTCAGAAGGAACAGGTTTACTCTTGTTCTTGATTGAAGTTCGGCCTCCTTCTTCCTCTTCGTCACTAATGTCTTCATGATCTTCCTCGACATCGCTATCATCGTCATGTTTTCTCTTTTTTCCAATTGACAATATCTTCTTCTTTGTCTCTTCACTTTCCAAATCATCTAGTGTGCCTTCATCTTGTTTGGCTGTTGCTCCTAAACCCAATCTATTTCTCTTCTTCTGGGTGGTTGTTGGTTTCAAGTCTTGTGCAGTTTCTTCCGTTATACCTTGGTCACCGAAAAAAGAGGATACTGCAGAGAATCCTTTGCTATCAAAGTCAGTGCTCATAAGAAGTTTGAAGTATTATTGTGGAAGCGATGTGGAGTCTAGCTACAGCTTGAGTAGAGAGAGTTGTGAGAAGGTTGTATTAGGTTGTATTAGTGGTTTCTGTATGAGAGAGATATAAGTTGATTGGCTTTGGTGAAGAAAAATGAAAATGCGGAGAGGACGAGAAGGGGGAAAGAGGGACATGAAACTACCATAGCACACACCAAAACCTACAACATGAGACAATTATTAGTTTTAAAATTTTTAGGTTATCCTTCATCATTATCGGGACAACAGCTTTACATACATAGCAGTCTATTACGTATTGGTGATAAATTATCTTGAGTTTACGAACTTGAGATTCTAGATTATGTACCCATAGTAAACAAGAGCAGGCGGAGGGTCCTTTAAGCTCGCAATTTTCTTGTCAAGATTCGGCTTTGACAGTGTGCACAAGTTTTCAAGCAATCCACTTTCGTCTCGAAGAACAATCCTAATTGCACTCTCGTGCATATCATTTCCAGCGAAGTTTACATTGAGATAAAACAGGCTATCATATTCACTCAAATTTTCCTTTGCACCAAAAAAATATTTCACATCCGTCATTTTGATAATAGAAGCCAAGGGATTCTTTCGCCACGATGCAGTCGAGGGTCCATCGCATTTGAAATTTTCTGGAAACTCAAAGTCTTGAATATCAAGCATGCTCGTCTCTTCATCTGTTTCATCACCAATCGCATTCGTTGCTGACATCGATTCGTCTTCAGAGTCATTTTGCTCCTGTGCACTTTCCCTTTCATCAACTTCATCATGAGCACCTTCGTCATCCTCACTGTCGTCGTTTGCTTCTTCAATTTCAGTAACTCTTTCGAATGCCGGTGGTCTTCGCAGTGCTGGTGGTAGCATTCCTTGCGCGCCGCCTGCAGTGCCAAACTCTTCTACAATAGCGGGAAGCTGGTTCATCAAAGTCTCCAGCTTTTGGACCACGTCTAGACCATTATCCTTTGTCGAACAGATGACTTCTCGCCAATCGTCTTTTTGGAGTAAAACATGCTCCAAAGTTTTACAAACCAGGGAAGCATAAGTGCTACCCATCAAGCTGACATTAATAGAAACTCCATATTCTAATGTTTCAACTTTGTGCCACATGCCTGCTGGGAAATATAGAACATCTCCTGCATCCATGATAATTTCAACTTCCTCTCCAAACGCATTACTATCCAAATCCTGTTTGCCAAATTGAAAATCAGGATTAGAAAGTCGCGCAATCTTTATTTGATTCTCAATAACATCATCTGAGGATCTATAATGTGGAGTAGTTCCTCGTAAAGGATGCTTGACTACGCCTTGTTTCAAAGTCCACTTCTTTCGCCCGGATAATTGAAAGGTGAAATTCTCTTGGAAATCAGTGTGCCAATCTGTAAGATGTTTCTTAGTTCCAATAAAAGTCTCCACTTCTCCTCTCCCAAGCGTAGTCAATTTTTCTCCGGTTGGATCATACTGACCTAATCCCAATCCCGTATCTCGTAACATTAAACTAACTAAGGGCTGTTCAAGCTCTGGTGGTGCTCGACAATATGATGCATAATTGGAAGAAGTGTGAAGCACATGTGCTGTTTGAGGATCGTGTAGTTCAATGCTTTGTAAAGTTTTCGCAGTTTGATCATTACGTTTCTCCTCGGAATTGTTTGGAATCCAAAGAAAGACACTGTCAGAACTGGTTTCCTCGAATATTTGTCTCGAATCTAGATCAAACATATACTTACTACTGATTTCTTTGGCTCTCTCGGTGTTATTGGATCGAACGTGCACAGCCTTTTTCCGAAAGCACGATGACAAGAAGGAAGACGGCGGGAGGGGATATAGCATATCTTCTAGAAGATTCGTTGCAGAAAGTGAAATGTCTGGTGTTTTCTCATTAGTGACATCAAGATGCATTTCTAGAACAGGACAAGAGTGTTTCAAATCATTCAAAAGGCTTTCTGCATCTTTTGCCGAAGATACCAGTTCGGTGCGAACGATCTTCTGCCGCTTAGTTTTTGACATCATTCTTGCGCTCTTTGTATGAATAGTTTCCTCTCAATTTGCTTCTGATGGGAGTTGTATTTCCTCAAAAAGTTAGCAGGTATGCAATTGACAACTAGGTACTTGTAGTAGATGCCGATGATACGCGATACGTCGATAGACGATAGACGAGACAGACGCTTTTTCCTGAAAAATGCAGAAAAATGAACGGTTTGCGGTTTGCGACGAGGTTATCATTGCCTGATTGGGTATTCATTATTTTAGCTAATTGATACTGCTATTTTAGTAACCAATGACCACAAGAAATGACAAGTTTTGTTGTTGTATTTCCAGTTTCCATCATCTTCATCACAGCAGAAATGGGAAATGGACCGAGTAAAACTCAATCTACTGGCACCTCTAACCTCTACTGGATACCGGATGGCTAATCCTTCATATTGTGATTGATAAAGAAAGTCTAGTTCGCAGCTTACAGGTGTTCCGTTACTTTAACTCATTTTAGCCCTACAGTAGTACACTCACTACAGTATCTCCAGAATCGAGAATCCTAGCAGTACCTAGGGGGGAATACAGAAGATAATGGGAGATCTTGGAAAGACGATGGCTAAAACTGAAGCAAACGGTGGCTCGCAACAGAATGGAGGCAAGCATAGGGCGGTGCACACTAATCCTGTGGATCCCAATGACCGTGGTCATGGTGCGCACCAGGAAGCAAATAATAATTATCATGCCAATACTAGTATGCAACCGCAACGAAACCAAGAATCTCAGTATGCACCAATGAATCAAAATGTAATGATGAATTCACAACAGCAGCCTCAGATACAGATGCATGGAAATTCAGCCCTAAAGATTCAGAACGAATTAGCGAATCCCAATGCATCCAATATTCAATTTCAACACCATCAGCATCCAATCCAGGGACAGGTGCCGCAGAACATTCAAATTAATTCATCGTCAAATGGAACAATGTCGCAACATTCAGGAATGCAAGTAAAGGTGGCTCAAAGAGGACGCTTTAGCATCATCAAAGATGTCCCACAACAACCTGGAGATGCCTTGAATACAAATGGAATCTCTATGGCAATGGAAGATGGCTCTATCAACAGTCAAATACAGCATCAGCACGTTGGTCCATTACAGAACAATATTACAAGTAGCATCACACAACATCAACACTCAATGCAACAGCAGCCTCAACCACAAGTTTCTGCTGCAAGTAGAGGAGGCGCGTCTACACCATCAGGCATGATAATGAATAATGCAGTGCCGATATCATCTAACGACACAGAAGTAAAGGGGCGATTTCTCGTCAGCAAGTCCAAAGATGCGCTCGGTGAAAATAATCATGTACGATCACAATCTTTGGGAGCCACTCCCATGGCTGGAATTCTCAATCAGACAAACATGCAACAGCAGAATGCTTTGCAGCCTAAACAAAGCCCTATGCAAATTCAAATAGGTCAACAAATGAATCACACCCCTGGCGCTACGTTGGATGGAAATGGAAATCAAGCTACAATTTTAGTGCAACCTAATGCCGTTCCTGGGTCAACTAAGCCCCCAAAGGTACCTAAATCAAGCAAGGGCGTAGAACGAATAAACAATAGTCCTGGAGCTCTGAAAGGCGGTCTTTCGAGTGCAGTTCCTGGTGGGGTCGGCAAAATGTTTCATTTTCTGGATCAATTCAAGTTGGAAGTTGTCGAGGCCGATAAATTGGTCAAATCCCTGCAAAGCGATCTCAAATGTTTGGTAAGTGGTGGGCAAATTGAACACCCAATATAAGAATTCCGAGCGCACAAACAATCATCTTTGAATAGGATACACTGTATCCTAATGCCTAGTAATTTTTATTCTACACAGCGAGGAAAGAATAAAGAATTAGAAGCTCGATGTAATGATTCGGAATGTCGATATTTGGAAGAAAAGGAAGCAAGAGAAGAAAGTGACGCCAAAGTTCGAGCCCTCAAGAGAAGAGTCAAGGAACTTAAAGAGTGCACCCAAAAAGCAGATGAAGCCAAACAATCTAACCCAAGTCAACAAATTAATGGAATTTGTAACAACCAGGATTCTTAAATTTACCCAAGTTACAGCGAAAGATTGCCCATAAAAGTGAAATGAGAGTGAACGAAATTGAGATCTGGGCATGCCATTATGAATTGTACTTTAGGTCTAGAGCAACTGCACTCGACACAGTGAAATTAGTTTTGGAGCAGAATCATGATGACCCGTTGGAGCATCGTTCGTTAGAGCATAAAATGATGCTTTTGAGAGTTTTGAAAGCGCGTTCAACTAAGAAAGTACAGTGTAGCCTTTTCAGACAGCCAATTGTCAGTTCAAGTTACAAAAAAACAGTGCATCTTGCAATCATGCGAGACGAACTAAAATATAGACCATCAATATTATCACGATGCTATCATCAAGAGGGGTGATTAAAGTATTGAATCAATGTGGTGAGGTAATGTAATCAATAGATAATTAGAACTGGCTGAATTATTTTCTGTGACTCTCATTGCACTTCCATTGTATTACCACGCAATAGAAGTTACGGAGCAGTCATTCAAAAGTAGGCACCTATCTTGAGTTGGAAGAGGCTTGACGTCATGGCCAAAATCGATCATTGGCAATCACACGAAGTGTATTGACATGGAATGGCATGGAGTCGAAAGTCGTTGCTGTTGCACATTCTCTTCCTACTTCATCACGGAAAGTTCCTACTTCTTAAGTTAGCTGTCTTGGCAGCCTGAATGCACAAATTATTAAATTTTGTTTATTTAAAACTAATGTTCTCATGATTAAAAGCTTATAATAACCAATCCATGTGATCAGTTTTAATAAAGGAGATATGGCATTTGTCCGGTCACAACATGTTTTTATGGCTAGCTCTTCACTTCTTCTCGTGCATCTCAACTAATTTACCATTTTACTCGACTTGTGGACACTGCTAATGTTCCAGTCCTTTGATCGACTGGTTATGTTGCTTCTCTTGAGCAAAATGATCCTAGTTTAGATTTTTAGTTTTTGTTGTTTTTCTCTTCATCGGCAAGGCATTCAGCATAATCTGACAATGATCCAAGATAATCTTTTACAACTCCGTCACCTTCAAATACGAACAAGTGTTGAGTTACCTTATCCACGAAGAACCGGTCGTGACTAACGATGACTAGAACTCCATTGAATTCAGCCAAGTAAGTTTCTAGGGCTGAAAGTGTGTCGAGATCAACATCGTTGGTCGGCTCATCGAGGATGAGAAAGTTGGGTCTCTTCGTTAGGACTGATAGCAGTTGCAACCTTCTTCGTTCCCCTCCTGATAACCTCAAAATCCTCTCGTTCCATCTCTCTTTCGGAAACTGGAACTGTTTCAGTAATTTCATCACCTCGCTTGGTGCTTCTGCCATGGTCGATCCATCCCTCGCTAGCACTCGTTGCTGCACAAAATCCATTACACGCTGGTCGTCATCCAAAACCATGCCCATCTGATCATATGATCCAAAGACAACCGTTTCTCCTGTACTTATATCCCCACTGTCAACCTCCTGTGCGCCAGTTAGGACTTTTAGAAACGTTGACTTTCCAACTCCATTTGCACCGACAATTCCAATTGTGTCTCCAGCATTAAAGTCATAGGAAAAATCATCAAGCATCACGCGATCACCAAATTTGAGTGAAACGTTTTTCATTTTAAGGATATTGCCTCCAATGCGACGTTCATCGTTAGCTAGAGTCAGACTTGGATCTACAGCACGAGGTTTGGTCATTTTTTGGAGCTTGTAGAATGCTTCAATCCTCGCCTTTGACTTGGACTGTCTACCACTAGGCTGACGTCTCATCCACGCCAATTCAGCCTGGAATTTCTTTTTCGTAGACGACATGACCGCATCTTCATTGGCAAGCCTTGCCTCCTTCCCCTCAAGATACGCCCCGTAGTTCCCCTCATACCCGTAGACCGATCCATTGTCCAGTTCTACGATACGGTTACAAACCTCATCCAAAAATGCTCTGTCGTGCGTTACGGTTAGCAGTGTCATTTTCTTCTGCTCGCCAATCAGATCCGACAACCATCGTATCGCCGCAAGGTCTAGATGATTTGTCGGCTCGTCGAGGAGCAACACATCTGGACTTTGAACAAGAGCCGCAGCCAGGGCAACACGTTTTCGCTCTCCTCCACTTAATTTTGAAAGGGGCATGTCAGACAGGTGATCCACACGGAGCCTAGTTGCGATCTCGTCGGATTTGGTGAGGACATCCCATCCATCCTTTGCGTCCATGTCAGCCGAAGCCTTGGCAAACTTATCCTCGTCATATACTTCAGCAGAGGAGGCCTGACAGTATCGCCTCACGGCCTCATAGACTGAGTTACCTTGCGCTCCCCCGATGGAAGCTGATGATACGATGCCCAGTAGAGAGTCAGCAACGGTCACATCTGATGGCGAGGGAGGTTCCTGTTCCACGAACGCAACCCGGACATCACGGGGACACTCAACTCTCCCAGTGTATATTACACCTTCATCCTGCGAGAATGACGACTGATCCCGATCGGTGCAACATGCCTCAGCGAGAATTTTTAGGAGGGTACTCTTACCACTATGAGATTAGAAAGGGTCAGATATAATTCAGAAATAAGGCAACAAAGCAAACCGTTTGATATTCAAACATTCGTACCATCCATTACGACCCACGAGTCCCACCCTTGCCGTACGAGGCAAATTGTAGGACACGTCACGGAGCTGGTAGACGGTACCGCCATCGTGACTGCATGTCAAACCATCGAGAGAAATTGCGGGTGGGAGTGCAGTTGTGGACGTTTTCTCCTCTACCTCGTCGGTGCTTTCGCGCTTCTTATTCTTTTTCTTCTTCTTAGCTGCTGCGGAAGACGCGGCTAATTGCAGTCGCATATTGCCAGCCACGGTGGATTGACTGCGACCATGAAAAACAGAGGAAGAGGCACTGCTCGGCATGAGGAACGCAGATGTTGTAGACGACGCATCTAGTGTCAGCAACATTACTGGAAGTAGTGCGCCAAAAGCCGTAATGGCGGCGATGGGAGGCATGAGAAGACGCATACTTTTCTCTTTTCAATTATGTGATTGTCAACTCAGTTATTGATGAACGTTGTATGTGATTTCTGCAAGTAATTGGTTTCTTAGTTCATAATTCGTAAGTTCTTTCTTTCATTATTTCATTGGTTCTTTCTTTCGTTTTTCGCCCATCATCGATCATCGCCACCAAAAATGTGGCGCGCTTCTGACACAAAACCTTTTATGACCAACGAATTACCACCAGAACCAGAAAGAACGTGGTGATTGATGTCGCAGGACGGACTGATCTGACTGCGTTGTTGTTGGCATCATGACTTCTTTTTTAGTACGAAGGTGTTCGGAACATGAAAATTTGTCGTAAAACCGTAACGGTGCATTGAGTTCAAAATTGACAGTAAAATCTGGTAAAATGCACCTGCCAGCACCACCTGCTGAAACCTGCGAATACAACCTTTGCCCTTGCGCCTGCCGTCCAGCTAACTTGCCTGTGAAATAAATCATACATAAAAACTGCTTGCGAAGCACGTACTGAGAAATTTGTATTGGTCACTTTTCTTTACTACATAAAGGAAAATGCACGAGCGAAGATTGCAGCATTAGTACCTACCACCAGTGATTAGGGTTGTCTATTTTGAATAGTGTTCTGGTAGGGCCTATTTGTTTCGATCCCCCACCGAATCTCTTCGTTTTTTTACGTGTGTACTTTGGAGTTGCGTGGTAGGATCTCAGCTATTGGTGATCTAGTTCGATTCTGGTATACCATATGAACATCATAGAACAAAATTTCGTTTATGAAAATGAAGTGATTTGTGTTGATACTGCGACGAGTCTGGATTGAATGAATAGAAGAGGGATCATCGAATGATGACAAAAAGAAACCATCAAGCGCAGCTATAATTAGCACAACACTCATTATATCAGCAACACCGACGCATGGTTGCTGCCTCGGCCTTAAATTTAATGTGTGTAGTCAGGAAAT